>Ga0326727_10013129_pt1 | contig 18553 bp, 15 predicted proteins | sample MB2enrmetagenome_FD_207643 | JGI IMG/M metagenome (GOLD analysis project Ga0326727, IMG submission 207643) | Lab enriched peat soil microbial communities from McLean, Ithaca, NY, United States - MB29MY | ecosystem: Environmental > Terrestrial > Soil > Wetlands > Peat | place: USA: New York...
AAAGACGTCGGCCTTGTTTCCGCGAGCACGCAGGGCTCGGGCTATTACGATCGCTTCAGCGACCGCATCCAGTTTCCCATTTGCGACGTGCAAGGTCGCGCGGTCGGTTTCGGGGGGAGAATTCTGCCGAACTCGCCGTCGGCCGTTCGCGAGCATCGGCCGGCGCCAAAATACAAGAACACCAGCGGCACACCGCTGTTCGCCAAGAGCGAGCTGCTTTACGGCCTGGACCGGGCGCGTCACGCCATCGGGCAGTCAGGATACGTTGCCGTCGTCGAAGGCTACACCGACGTCCTGATGGCCCACCAGTACGGCGTCGAACAGGTCGTCGCCACGATGGGCACGGCGCTCAACGCTCGGCACGTGCGACAACTGCGACAATACGCTGCTCGCGTCGTGCTCGTATTTGACGCCGATGCCGGAGGCAGTAAAGGCGTCGACAACGCGCTCGAAATATTTGCCGGGCATGGTGTAGAGCTGGCCATCGCGGCGCTGCCCGACGGCCTCGATCCGTGCGACTTGTTGATTCGCGACGGCGCCGACGCATTTCGCAGCGTGCTGGACTCGGCCGTCGATGCCCTGGAATTCAAATTGAACCAAGTCACCGCGGGTGAGGATGCCCGTAGTGTGGAAGGACAGAGGCGAGCCGTCGATGCGGTGCTCGATGTACTGGCTCGAGTTCCCGTGCTCGAGGGAGTGCCGGGCGCCGACAAATCCGATGTCAAAACTCAGTTGATGGTCAGCCGGATTGCCCGGCGTTTCAGTCTCAGGGAGGAGACCGTATGGGCACGCCTGGATGCGCTTCGCTCCGAGAAACAGGGCACCGTGGCCGCGAGGGCCCGGATCGCAGAAGCGAGCAAGAGCGACGTGGCCGAGCCGCAAAGCGGTCCGGCTGCTCCGGAGGAGAAACAGCTCCTCTCGCTATTGCTTGCGGATGAGCGTCTGGTTCCCGTTGCGGCCGCTGAGATACCGCCGGAAGAAATTCAGCATTCTGGCCTTCGCTGCTTGCTGGAAGGGCTGTACGCTTTACAAGCAGAGCAACAGCCACCAACACTCGACTGCCTGCGGGGCAGAGTTGCTAACGGTAAACTCTTTGAAGCCGCGTTGAAACTACAGGAGATCGGTCGCGTGGAACGCGACCGCGAATATCGATTGCGCCAGCTTCTCGATCATTTCGCGGAACGTCGTACTCGGCCGATCAAACAGAAACTCCAAAACCAGCTGCACGCAGCCAGTGACCACGCCACGGCGTTGGAACTGTTTCGGCAGCTGCAAAACCGAAACCTGGTGGAGGGCGGAACCGCGCCGCCTTCACAGCCCTGATCCTGCCCCGTAGCGGGAGTCAGGTCACGAGGCGAGGAGGGTTTGATGGATAAGATCGACGACGGCCTCAAGGCTTTGCTCGAGTCCGGCAAGGAAAAGGGCTATCTGACCTATAGCCAGGTCAACGACCATTTGCCGGACGACGACGCCAATCCCGAAAAGATCGATCAACTCTTGATTCTCCTGGAAGATCAAGGGATCGAGCTGATCGACGAATCGGAAGCCGAAGAACGCGAGGGCGGCACGGCGACCCCGGTGCTCGACGACGAGGTTCGCGCCGAACTCGACCTCTCGTTCATGGACGAGGAAGACAGCCGTCGCATCGACGACCCGGTGCGCATGTACCTCACCCAGATGGGTGAAATTCCGCTACTCAAGCGCGAGCAAGAAATCGCGCTGGCCAAGAAAATCGAAGTCACCCGCAAGCGCTTCCGCCGCAAAGTGCTCGAATGCGACGGCGCCTTGCAGCAAGTCGTCGACACCCTTAAGCGCGTTCATTCCGGCGATTTGCCGTTCGATCGTACGGTGAAGGTCTCGCTCACCGAAAACCTGGAAAAAGACAAGATTTTGCAGCGCATGCCGCACAACCTGCGGACGCTCGAGCACTTGATGGAGCAGAACCAGGAAGAGTTCACCAAGCTGCTCGATTTACACGTGCCCGAGGAAGAGAAGCGTCGCTGCCGGCGGACGATTCGCATTCGCCGGCGCAAGGCTGTGACCCTCGTCGAGGAATTGTCGATCCGCACGCAGAAAGTCCAGCCTCTCATGAAGAAGCTGGAGCAGATTTCGCTGCGGATGGACGAACTGGAACAGCAGGTCGAACAGCTCAAGGGCAACCGGACCGCCAAAGAGGACCGGACCAACCTCGAGAAAGAGCTGAACGACTACATGCTGCACACGCTCGAAGAGCCGGGCGGCCTTCGCAAGCGCGTCGAGATCGTTCGCAAGCGCTTTGCCGAATACGAGCAAGCCAAGCGCGACCTCTCCGGCGGCAACTTGCGCCTGGTGGTCAGCATCGCCAAGAAGTACCGCAATCGCGGCCTCAGCTTCCTCGATCTCATCCAGGAAGGGAACACCGGCCTCATGCGGGCGGTCGACAAGTACGAGTATCGCCGCGGCTACAAGTTCAGCACTTACGCCACCTGGTGGATTCGGCAGGCGATCACGCGAGCGATCGCCGACCAGGCCCGGACGATTCGCATTCCGGTGCACATGATCGAGACGATGAGTAAACTGCGCAACGTCTCGAAGAAACTGCTTCAGGAAATGGGCCGCGAGCCGACCATCGAAGAGACGGCCAAGGCTGCCAACATCAGCGTGGAAGAGACGCGCCGCGTCCTGAAAATCAGCCGTCACCCGATCAGCCTCGATCGGCCGGTCGGCGAGAGCGAGGACAGCTACTTCGGCGATTTCATCGAAGACGACAGCGCCGAATCGCCGGTGCAGGCTGCCACGCAGGAAATGCTCAAGGACAAGATCGACCAGGTGCTGAAGACCCTGACCTATCGCGAGCGCGAGATCATCAAGCTCCGCTACGGCCTGGGCGATGGCTACACTTATACGCTGGAAGAGGTTGGCCGAATCTTCAAAGTCACCCGCGAACGCGTCCGCCAGATCGAGGCGAAGGCGGTCCGCAAGCTGCAACACCCGGTGCGAAGCCGGCAGCTCGAAGGCTTCCTCGACGGCATGCGACGCTAGCTCGCTGCGCTCGCAGTAGATAGTAGTCAGTAGATAGTAGTCAGTAGAAAGACGTGTGAAGTCTTTCTACTGACTACTTCGCCATTAACGGGTGGTTGACGGGGGATAGCGTGGCGCCATGCCCGGGCTAGCGTCGGTAGGCTAACGGCCCTCAGTGGGATGCGGATAGCAGTCAGTAAAAAGGCAACCGACGTGTTTTTCTGCTGACTACTGACTACTGTCTACTGTCTTCACCATCGGAGGTTGGCATGTCGGGGTCGGGGTCAAACACCGGGCCAGCCGTTATCATGCGGGAGGTTCACCGGCTCCGAAAGCTGGCGCGCGACCTGCAAGAACAACTCGAACGCGGACCGCGGTTACTCAAGGCGCAGCAGGCGAAGGTAACCCGGCAAGAAACGCTCCTCCGTGAAGAACAGGACGCAATCAAAAGGCTGAAAGTCACGACGCACGAGAAAGAAGTCTCGCTGAAAACGACGCACAATCAAATCGCCAAGTACCAAAAGCAACTCGCCGGCGCTGAATCGAAAAAAGAATACGACGCCCTGCAGAACGAAATCGCCGTCGCGATTGCTCAAACGCGTCAACTCGAAGACGATGTCCTGGCTGCCCTGACCGAGGGCGAAGAGAAAACCGCGAAAATACCGGAGTTGGAAAAAGCGGTCCGCCAGGCGAAGGAAGAAGCGGCTACGTTTGAAAAAGGAACGGCGGAACGTACGGCGACACTGGCCGCTCATCTCGCTGAAACGCAGGCGAAATTGAAGGAAGTCGAAGCAACGGTGCCGGCCGATATCCGCACGCTCTACAACCGTATCGTCACGGCCATGGGTCCGGACGGCTTTGCGTCGGTTCAGGATCGGACTTGTACTGCCTGTCACACGGGCCTAACGGCGCAAACTTACACGGACGTGCAACAAAACACGTTCGTAGTCTGCAAGTCATGTGGCCGGATTCTCTATCTGGCTGAAGAAGCGCCGGAGAAGTTGAATGACTGAGGAATCGCGCCGGCGTTTGCTGGAGCTATTCAAGACGCGGGCATTTTCATTTGGTCGCTTCACGCTAGCATCCGGCAAAGAAAGCACATACTACGTCAACAGCAAGAAGGCTCTCTTTCATTCGGAAGCCGTGGCGCTTCTGGGTGAAGCTATCTGGGAGCGTACCAAAGACCTGAACATCCAAGCTGTCGGCGGACTCGAAGTCGGTGCTATCCCGTTAGCAACTGCGACGGTGCTCCAATACCACTTGCAAGGGCGTGCACTGGAAGGGTTCTTCGTGCGCAAGGCAGCAAAGGATCACGGAAGCCGTGAGCGCCTGGAGGGCGTCTTGCCGGCCGGCGCACGCGTGGCCGTGCTCGATGACGTACTCACGACTGGGGGTTCGGTGCTGCAAGCGATTGAAGTGGTAGAACAAGCAGGAGCGACTGTGGCGACGGTTGTCTGTATTGTCGACCGACTGGAAGGCGCCCGTGAATTACTGGCGCCGAAGTATCTCTATCAGCCCATCTTTACGATCCGCGACTTCGGCGTTGAGCCGCCGAAGTAACGTGATACCGGACTAAATAGTTCCCGTTCGCATGGCCGTGTGCGTCTGCTCCACAGGCACGGGCCGGGGACCGCCAACGACGAAGCCAACCAACCCTCCGATGCCTGCACCGATGGCGGAGTAGTTCATCAAGGCGTGCCCCGTCCAATCCTGCCCCATGCCCACCAAAGCAACGACGCCAAGAATCCCGCCGACCACGGCGCCGCAGAAAACCTCGCTGACGACTCGTGCCGCGACGCGGCGCCAGTGGCTTTGGTTCTCGGGTCGTTCAGACTTTGTCGCCATGCGCACAGGTATTTCGCGCGGCATTGGTGGCCGTGGCAGCGGCGGTACCCGTCGAGCAGCCACGGGCGGCGGAGGAACAGGTCGCATTTCCGGCGTCAGGCGTCGCATCCGAAGTGTAAAGCGTCGGGGCGGATAGCCGAGTGCTTTCCGCGCCAATACATACGGCCCGTATGACAAGGCGCCGATCACAACGAACGGAAGAGCCGTGGCGACGACTCCGAGCATTAGGGCAACTATCGTGAGGACGACCGTCAAAGCAACAGGGCCGAGAATGAGGACGCCCATGCCCAACAGTGCCAGGTGAGCTATCTTGCCGACTACGCCAGCCCCGGGCCGAATATGGAACATGGCGAACGTCTCTTCAGTTGAGGAAGACAAACGAAGGCAACACACACAATCTATTCGTCACGCACAGCGAGATCTTGTGAGGAATCAAGAAAACTCGTTCAGCCTGGCAGGGCAAACAGCTTACAAGCATTCGCGGTCGTTCGTTCGGCTAGCGTATCGACAGATACGTGCAGCAATTCGGCCAGGCATGCCGCCGTGTGGACGACGTTGGCGGGCTCGTTCCGCTTGCCGCGAAGCGGTACCGGTGCCAGGTACGGGCTGTCCGTCTCGACCAGAAGACGATCCGGCGGTTGCAAAGCAGCGGTCGCCCGCAAAGCAGCGGCGTTCTTATAGGTTAGCATGCCGGCGAAGGATAGATATAGACCCATGTCGCGGCAAGCCGCCGCCAACTCCGCGCCGCCGGTGAACGAATGCATCACTCCATGTGCCGGACCGTGGCGATTGTAATCATCGCGCAGCATGCGAAGCACATCCGCTTCCGCTTCACGGCAGTGAATGATGATAGGCTTGCCGGTCCGGCGGCTCAGTTCTAAGTGCCGGGTAAAATACTCTTCCTGAAGCGGGAACGGCGTATCATCCCAGTGACGATCCAGTCCCGTTTCGCCGATGCCGACGACGCGCGGCTCATTTGCCAGTGCGACCACCGCGCTCCAGTCGTCGGGTCCGGCTTGCGCTGCGTTATTGGGATGAATACCTGCCGAGGCGAACACTCCGGGGTATTCCCTGGCCAGGGCAAGATTGGCGGCGCTCGATGCAGCTGTCGTGGCGATCGTCACAACCGCCTGCAAGCCAGCCGCTCGCGCGCGCTCGAGCACCGCAGGACGGTCGCCGGCGAATTGCTCGTCGTCCAGATGTGCGTGTGTGTCGATGAGCGCTGGCACGTCAGGATGCCGCCGGCGTCGGGGCGCTCGCCGGAGGGGGAGCAGCGAGCGCCTGCAGGCGCGCCAGATGGCCGCGCTTGACGTTCAAGAACTGCTCGATCACGGCGCGAACCTCGGGGTCGGTCACGCCGGCGGTCTCGGCTTCCAGGACGATTAACGAGGGCCGTTCGGAGTCGATGAGCCGAGCCAGGATGTAGTTGAGCGCCAGAAAATTAATGGCCGTGAAGCTGCTTGGATAAGAGCCAATCGACGGTGGCGCCATGCGATGGCGGGCCAGCAGTCGACCCAGTGTCGAGACAGCCCGGTTGTGTTCGGCGACGATCTGCCTCAATAGAGCCAGTGCCGGGTCGGCGAGCTTGGCTGTCCATGGAAACGCATCGCCGACGTACGAGAGCAACGACAGGCTCTCGCGGCGCACGATTCCTTGCACAAGCTTTGCGGTCGGTAAATCCATCGTTTCAATCCGCTTGTCTAACGGGTCCCCTTGGTCTTCGCAAGCCGCGCTGACCGCCGCCGCGATCCCATTGGCGTTTGTCGAGTTGTGGCTGTTCGTGCCGTCCCTGCAACTGGCGGTGGTGAATTTCAGTCTCGCCAAAGCGGTCAACGCCAGCCTGGCTAGCCGCAATGACCGGGTTGACCACGACACCAAGGACGACCACCGCAATTGCTACCACGCTAGCGAATACCACGGAAGAGAACCGTTCAGGCAAAACCACCGGCGCACGGCCTTCGATGTCTTCGACGCGTTCGTCGAGGATCATCACCTTCATGACTTTCAGATAGTACACCGCGCTAATCACCGTGTTCAAACCGCCGATCACCAACAGGCCGTAAAGGAACATGCTCAGTCCGTGCTCACCTTTGCCGCCGTAGGCTCGACCGGCATCGAATAGCACGCTGAAGATCTGAAACTTGGCCATGAAACCGACCAGCGGAGGAATGCCCAGCAAGCTAAGCAAGAACAGGGACAGTGTCACGACCATCCACGGCGACCGACGCACCAGGCCTCGATAGGCACTCAGATCCTCGGATTTCGTTTCGCGTCGCAAGAAGGCGACGACAGCGAAGGCGCCGAGATTCATGAACAGGTAACCGACCAGATAAAAGAGCACCGCCGCAGCGCCGTCCGGATTCAACGGCGTCAAACCCATCATCATGTAGCCCGCGTGCGCGATGGTTGAGTAGGCGAGCAGGCGCTTCAAATTTGTTTGCATGTAAGCCGCAAGGTTGCCGAAGGTGGCGGTAATCGCGGCCGCCCCGCCGATTACCGGGATCAGGTAATCGCGGACACCTTCCCAGCGCACCCCGATCGGGTTGCCGATGATCGGATCCATCCCGGCAAATACCATTGTCACGCGCGCCAGGAGCGCGAGAGCGGCTCCCTTCGACGCGACGGACAAGAACCCGGCCACTTCGGCACTGGCGCCTTCGAAAACGTCGGGGCACCAGAAGTGGAACGGCACCGCCGCCAGTTTGAAGGCGATGCCGATGAGTACGAACAACGTGCCTAAAAGCACAACCGGATCGTAGACGAGACCGGTTTTGCCGGCGGGACTGACATGGGCCACGATGGCAGCCGCAAGATCGGGCAAGTACGCAGTGCCGAAAGTGCCCGCCAACAAGCTGATGCCGTACAGCATGACACCCGACGCTCCGCCGCCATAGACGACATACTTGAGCGCTGCTTCGCTGGCCGTGCGCCGTCCCTTGAGGAAGCCAGCCAAGGCATAGCTCGGCAAACTGGCCATTTCCACGCCGATATAGACCATCAGCAAGTGATTCGCCGATGCCATCAGCGACATGCCGACGACGGACCCGAGCAACAGCGTGTGGAAATCAGCCGAGTCCTCGCGATCCGGAATGCCGGTCAACAGGGTGAGCCAAATGATCAGCGCCGTGAAGGCGAGTAGAAAGATGCGGAGAAAAATCGTCAGGCGGTCGAAAATGAGCAGGTGACTGAACATCGGAATGTATTGCTGAAGCGCATCGTCCGATGGCGACGGCATTGAGTTCAGCAAGTTGTTCAAACTCGCGGCCCAGTTGCCCGGCGCTGGCGGGTCCGTCGGAGGTTGTGTCCCCGTATTCGTCCAACTTTGAGGAACTTGCAAGCCGCATTGCAGGACCGTCGCTCCCAGGGCAGCGAGAACGATCAGAAGGGAGATCGCGCCGAGCTGCGCTCGCGCCTGGCTGCGGAATACGCGCAGAAGAAGCAAGAGGACAATGCCTGAGCAGAGGATCAGCTCGGGCAGGAACATGACGGAATCGGCCAGCAAGCCGCCCTGCACCTGCTCCAGCGCCAGGCCATTTAGATTGTCCATGATCCCTTGATCCACCTCGGCCGACGGCAAGCATTCCGACTCAGTCAGACCTTCTGACTTGTGATCTCAACTCGTGCGCGAATCTATTTGTGAGATTACCGCCCGCAATGCCGCTCACTTTCCGGCCACGCTTGCGAGCGTGTCAATCAAGTTGGTGACGCTTGGCTCCATCCAGTTCAGCAGCAGTTGCGAGGGCAGAATACCCAGCAATACCGACAGGACTACCAGGGGTAAGACGCACGCCAACTCGCGGAGGTTGATGTCCGGGTAGTTCTTGTAGGCCGGATTTACACCCATGAAGACGCGCTGCACCGTCCACAGGATGTAAGCGGCCGTCAGAACCACGGTTGCTGCTGCCAGTACGGCAAAGAGCTTGCTGTAATTCCACGTCGCCAGCACGACCATGAATTCGCCGACGAAGCCGCACATACCGGGCAAGCCCATGGCGGCAAAGAAAATCACGGCGCTCAGACCGCCGTACAAGGGCATGGGCTCATACAAGCCGCGGAAGTTGTCCAGGTTGCGGTGATGAGCGCGGTCGTAAATCACACCGACGCAGAAGAACATGCCGGCTGAGGTAATGCCGTGGGCGATCATCTGGAACATCGCCCCGTTCATGCCCCAGGTCCAAAGCTCGCTCTTGGTCGACCACACCGCAATGCCCAGGATGACGTAACCCATGTGGCTCACCGAGCTGTACGCCACCAGCTTCTTGAAATCGGTCTGTGCCATGGCGGCGAAGGCGCCATAGACGATGTTGATCACGCCGAACAACGCTATTAAGTAGGCAAGGTGCTGTGCCGCCCACGGACAAATCGGGTAGGCAATGCGCAAAATGCCGTAGCCGCCGAGTTTCAGCAACACACCGGCCAGGATCATGCTGATCGGCGTCGGCGCCTCGACGTGAGCATCCGGCAGCCAGGTATGGAACGGGAAGACCGGCACTTTGATCGCAAAGCCGATGAATAGGAACAGGAACATCGTGTACTGGAAGGCCGGCGAAAAGAAGATCTGGTCGTGAAGGCGAGCATCGACGCCCTTGAGACTCTCTTGCAGAACCGCGATCTTCGCCTTGATTGCAGGGGCATCGGCTTCGAGCTTCTTTGCCGACTCTTCCTGCTCTTTTACTTTCTTCTCCAGCGCATCGACCTCGTCTTGTTTCTTCGCGGCAAGGGCTTTGGCGAGCGCGTCGGCCGTTGAACGAACTTTTTCCCTCGCTGCGGTCGTCGCTTCCAAGTCCCGGCGAGCGTGCTTCAGCTCGCGGCTTACTTCGGTCTCGACCGGCTCGTTGTTCAGATAGTGCAACGCAGCTCGGCCCACGCGCTGCAGGACGACCAGGTCGAAGGTGTTGATGACGACTTTCTTGCGAGCGTCTTCGAGGCTGAGGTCGGGGTCTTCCTTATGCAGGCGGTCGGCCTCACTGGCAATCCGGCGCTGATCGACGAAGTCGCGCACGTTGGTGAAGAAGAAACCCAACAACGCGATCAGGATGAACACGCTGCCGAGTAACGTGTACAGGAAGAACTTGATCGCTGCGTATTCGCGGCGTGGGCCGCCCCAGATGCCGATGAGGAAGTACATCGGCAAGAGCATCACTTCCCAGAAGATGTAGAAGAGGAAGAAGTCGAGCGCCAGAAACGTGCCGAGCATGCCGGTCTCGAGCACCAGGAACAGCACCAGATAGCCTTTGACGAACTTGTCGATCTTCCAACTGGCAATCATCGCCAGGAACGACAGAATCGTTGTCAGGATAACCAGCGGCACGCTGATGCCGTCCGCTCCCAGGTAGTAATCGATGTGAAAGCGCTCGATCCAGGGATAGCGCGCCATCCAATCATCGGCGAGAGCCGTCGATCCGACCGGGCGGCTCTCCAGAAACGAGGCGCGACCTTCGAGCGATGCGTCTTCGCGCATCTGGCGCTCTTCCACCTTGTTCGTGTAAACGCCATGCCTGTCGATAACGTCGTTCTTGAAGTGGAACAGCATGACGAGACTGATGCCGAGCGTGGCCGCCGTGCCCATCAACGCCCACCAGCGCATCGCTTCTTCCTTACCCTTGGGGAAGAAGAGCAACACCAGCGCGAAGATGCTGGGGAGGAAGACGACCAGCGACATCCAGATGACGTCCGACTCGATGTTTTCGGGAGGCATGGAGCTTCAAACCTCTGAGCGCAAGCGGGCCAGCGACTGTTGTTTCACCCGGCGAAAACAATCGTCACAAAGTAGGACAGTATGACAAACAGGCCGACGGCAGCCAGAACCAGGAAGAGCACATAACTGCGGAGGGATCCCGTTTGTACGCCTCGCATCGAAGCGCCAATGCGGTACGTGACTCGGGCCACCAGGTTGACCATGCCATCGACAACGAGGTTGTCGAAGCGGCCGTCCCAGCGGCTGATCTGCACCGTCGAGCGAGCGACTCCGTGGATGATGCCGTCGATGACCGTTAAGTCGAACCATTTGAATGCGTGTGCCACGGCCAGTGCCGGCCGAACCAGCACGACACTGTACAGTTCGTCGAAGTACCACTTATGTGCCAGGAAGCGATGTAACCCGGGCGCCTGTTGCAAGGCCTCATCGGGATCGAGCCAGCGGTACAAGTACAAGGCCGACGCGAGCACGATTCCCAATAACACGACGCCGAGCGCCATCGAGCCCGCGACCTCGTGATACTCGTGGGCTTTCAAGCGTTCGTTCACGTGATCGCGAAATTGAACCCACTCGAAGTTCTCGCCTTCGTCGAATACGTGGCCGAAGTCCGCAACCACCGAGTGTGGCTGGGCGTGATGCAGTTGATGTTCCAGCCAGCTCGCCTTTGCATCCCAGATCGGCCAGCCCCAGGCCACGGCGACGCTGCAAACTGCCAAAGCCACGAGGGGCGCGGTCATCAACCACGGCGATTCGGTGGCGTGGTCGTAGACGTGGTGATCGCGAGGCGTACCCGCGAACGTGAGGTACCACATCCGAAACATGTAAAACGTCGTCAGTCCCGCCGTGACCAGCGGCAGCACGAAAAGCAGCAGATGTTCCTTGTGGATCAGCGTGAAACCAAGTGCCTGAGCAAGGATTGAATCTTTGCTATACCAGCCGCTGAACAGCGGGATGCCGGCAATGGCGAGTACGCCGACCAACATGGTCAGGGCGGTGATCTTCATCTTCGGATACAGGCCGCCCATCTTCGTCATGTCTTGTTCGTGATGGCAGCCGTAGATCACACTGCCCGAGCCGAGGAACAAGAGAGCCTTGAAGAACGCATGCGTTAGCAGGTGGAGCAAACCGGCCGTCCAACCGCCGACGCCTAGTGCGAGCATCATGTAACCGAGCTGGCTCACCGTCGAATAAGCCAGCACTTTTTTGATATCGGTCATTACCACGGCAATGGTGGCCGCTACAAACAACGTGATGCCGCCGGTATAAGCAATCACCAGCAACGCTTCGGGTGCGAATAACGGGTAACAGCGACCGACGAGGTAGACGCCGGCGGCGACCATGGTAGCCGCGTGAATCAGCGCGCTAACCGGCGTCGGACCTTCCATGGCATCGGGAAGCCAGACCTGCAGCGGGAATTGAGCCGATTTGCCGACGCAGCCGAGAAAGACGCCCAGCCCGGCTGCAACCAGCATCCAGTAGGGAAGCGTACCGAACTGCCGGGCCTTCGGATTGGCCGCTACCTTGACGGTGTCGCCCGGAGAGAGACCTTCTCCATGCTCCGCCTCGCGCGGGAACAGAATGATCTCGCTGCCGGTCGGGTCGACGGTGAGAGTTCGCGTAGTTTCGCCGGGGCTAGAGGCTTCGCCGCTGGCACGTACGAACTGGTGCGCTAGCTGGGCAGGTTCATCCGCCCGATGCTCCGGCGAACGAATACGTCGAAAGATCTCTTCAAAGTTAAACGTGCCGAGACTAGTCCAGATAATCAACAGCCCGAGAATAAAGCCGGCGTCGCCGACGCGGTTGGTAATGAACGCTTTGTTCGCGGCATCCGAAGCGCTCTGCCGTTCGTAATAGAAGCCGATCAGCAAGAAAGAGCAGATGCCGACCAATTCCCAGCTGAGGAAAACCTGAAACAGGTTATCCGCCAGGATCAGGTTGAGCATCGAGAAGCAAAATAGTGACAGGAACAAGAAAAAGCGGCCGAATCGGCCGCGGCGGTGTAAGTGACCCTCTTCGGTATGAACGTGGTGATCTTCGACGGTCGGATGCAGCTCTTCGCTCATGTAGCCGATCGAGAAGAGATGGATGAGACTGGCAACGAACGTCACCATCACGAACATCACGGCGTTCAGGTTGTCGATGCGGAAGCCGACGGCCAGGACAGTGCCGCTATCCATATCGGCGGCGGTTGTCGGTCGGAGCCGTATCCAGTCGAATGAGCCGGACCAGTGACGGTTGAACTCGATCTCGGTTTTGGTAAGCGCCTCTTTCTTTTCTTCCAATTCCTTCAGGAGTTCGGCGCGTTTCTCCGGGTCGCGTTCACGCGCAGGCTTCTTGGCCAACTCCTCGACTTCTTCGGTGAGATGGTGGTAATTCCCCTGATCGACGAAAAATGAAATTGCGCCGGCCGCGCTGCACAGGAATGCAAGAACGATCGCGCCCAGGGCGATGAACGCGGGCAGTCTGCCCGGGTGATCGCCGCCGAATATGTTGTAAAGCTCGGCACGGCCGTCACGCTCATCGCGGTAGGGGCGGAAAAGTGCCCAAAGTCCGAATGAAAGGAAGACGACCAGGAACGACGCCAAGGGTAACAGCGTCGCCACGACGAAGAGCAGGCCGGGACGTTCCGTGAAGTCGGGAAACATGATCAGCCCTTCAGATCCTCAGCCGTATCGACGTCCACGGTCAGGTGGTTGTTGTAGAAGTTCAGCACAATGGCCAGCGCGACCGCAGCCTCGGCGGCCGCCAGCACGATGACGAACAGAGCGAAGATCTGCCCTTCAATTTCGAAGGTCGGATTGAAGCGGGCAAAGCCGACAAAGTTGACCGTAGCGCCGTTGAGCACTAACTCGACGCCCATCAGCACGCCGATGGCATTCCGCTTGGTGGCCATGCAGACGACGCCGCAGGTGAATAACAAGGCGCCGAGTATCAGGAAATGATTAAGGCCGGGTTCGCTCATGAAAGCTGCTCCACATCGGTGCGGCGGCGCTTGGCCCGGGCAAGGTAGGCAGCGCCGATCAGGACGACGAGCAAATGGACGGAGACAATTTCGAAGGGCAGCAAGTAAGCGACGCGGGTTCTCGGACGGTCGATACCGTTCACCGAAAGCGCGGTGATGTCCTTCCGCTCGCGGCTCCCGGGCCGCGGAGCGGGATCCGAGTAATGCCGGGCGCGCCACCAGGGCGTGGCCTTTTCGATGCCAAGGAGAGATTCACCCAGGATCGCACTCGAAGCCAGATCGCGATGAGCGTCCTTGTCGGTCCAGTACACCGGCGTCGTGGCGGGCCAGACGGCAACCGCAAGAACGCCGAAGAGCACCAGGCCGACGCCCGCTGCGACAGCCCACTCGATCGCGCTGATGCGCAGGTTGATGAATGGACCCTGGGCCGTGAGCATGACGCCGAAGACTACGAGCACGAGCGTGCCGCCGACATAGACCAGGAGCTGCGTCGCGCCGACGAAGTCGGCTCCGAGGAGGAAGAAAATGCCTGCCGTGCCGGCCAATGCGAACAGCAGCCAGGCGGCGGCACGAACGATATTCTGCGTCACCACGACCCCGATGGCACTGAAACCGGTCAGTGCCGCCAGGACATAGAAGAGGAACGTGGTCAGGTCCATCGATCGAGTCGTCCTTAGGTGGCTACTCTCGAACCCTTATGCAGAAAGATTCACTGGTCCCTTTTTGCGGCGGCTGCGAATGCCGGCACGCTCGGCGTCGGCAGCATGCTTGGCGTTGAGACGATCTTGAAACCGGTCCAAAGAACGATCAGCAGGCACGCGGCCGCAAAGATGACGCGGACCCAGACCTCCAGGGCCGTCGGCACGAGCACCTGCCAGACGCTGACGCCCAACAGCAACACGCAACTGATCGGCAGCAGATACTTCAAGCAGGTCATCATCACCTGATCGATGCGGAGCCGCGGCAGAGTCCAGCGAACCCACATCATGACGAAGACGAGCAGCCACGACTTCACAATGAAGACGGCGACGTTGATCAGGTTGCCGAACAGCGCGCCGATATCGAAACCGCTCTCCAGCGGATGGCTGAAGACGTGACTGAGCGCCGGCGTCAGACCTGTATTCCAGCCGCCCAGGAACAGGAGCGTGGCGATGCCGCTTACTGCGAACATGCTGGCATACTCGGCCATGAAGAAGAACGACCAGCGCAAGCCGCTGTATTCGGTGTGGAAGCCGGCGACCAGCTCACTCTCGGCTTCGGCGAGGTCGAACGGCGCGCGCTTGCAGCTGGCGGTTGCGCACGTGAAATAAGTCCAAAACGCGCCAAACGTGAACGGGTCGTGGAACAAGTACCAGTTCCAGAAGCCGCCATTCTGTTGGTTGGCGATGTAATTCAGATCCATCGAGCCGGCCACGATGACGGGAACCAACACGCACACCGCCATCGGAACTTCATAACTGACCATTTGGGCAGCTTCGCGCATGCCGCCGAAGAGCGCCCATTTACTGCCGGAACCGTAACCGGCGAGGATGATGCCGAACACTTCGCTGGACATCACGGCGAGCATGAAGAAAACGCTGATCGACAGCACGCGAGCGGCCCAGCCATCGGCGAAGGGCAGGGCGATGAAGGCGCCGAACGAGCCGCAGAAAGCGATATACGGCCCGAGGCGGAAGAGCATATGATCCGCATCGGCTGGTATCAGGTCTTCTTTGACGAGGAGTTTGATGCCGTCGGCGATGGTCTGTAGCCAGCCGAATTTACCGCCAACCCGCGTGGGGCCGAGGCGATCCTGGATACGGCCGGCCACCTTGCGTTCGAGCCAGATGAAGTAGATCGCCGAGACGAGGACGAAGCCGACGAGTAAAGCGACTTGAATGATGGGCGACAAGGCTTCTGCTATGAACGGCGGAAGGCCGATCCACTTCAGCAAGTCCACCACAACTCTCAACCTCCGTAGCGCGGAGAGACAAACGCTCTGGCCAGTTGAAGTAGCGGGCGTTACTGTACGGGCCGGAGAAAAGGATGGCAAGCGCCGGCGCGCCCGTTGCAGGGTGAAAGGCAAGCGATGCGTTACATCATGCCCGTTCGTGCTCCGCTGCTGCGGAGTGGTCGGCCGGATCTACCACGTGACAAGCCGTTGCCAGTCCTCTATCGCGTGTTGTCGACGACAGCCGCCGAGGAAGAGCCGAAGGGGGAGCTGGCGCGCGACCCGCATCTGGCGGCGGTAGAAGCTGCTCTCGTAGCTGCGGACGAACCGCTAACGGCCAAGCGGCTTGCGGCTGCCGCCGGTTTGGACGATGCTGCTGAGGCGAGGCGCTTGGTAAACCGCTTACGGGAGCTGTACGACGCCGACGGCACCGCCTTTCAGGTTGAAGAAGTCGCCGGCGGCTACCAGTTGCTGACGCGAGCGGAGTATCACCCCTGGCTGGCGCGTTTGCGACGCCTGGCGCCTGAGCTGCGTCTGAGTCCCGCCGCTCGCGAGACCTTGGCAATCGTTGCCTATCGCCAACCGATCACCAGAGCGGATATTGAAGGAGTTCGCGGCGTACAGTGCGGCGACGTACTGGGCCAACTCATGGAAAAGGGTTTGGTGCGGATTACCGGGCGGGATGAATCGTTGGGTCGGCCGATACTGTATGGTACGACGAGGAAGTTCTTGCAACTTTACGGTCTAAAAAGTCTCCGCGACTTGCCGCAGGCCGAAGGATTGACGATGCCGGCGGCAAAGAAAAAACAACCGAGTGATGAAGCCGATGAGGAACCGGCGGGGTGAGGGAATCCAGACTGATTGGATTGTGTCTGTGGAGGTAGTCGCGGCTCAAGACTGCTGCTGAACGCGAGATATCGACCCGCCTTACCGATCGCAACTTCGGCCGAGATGAGCAGTTTATTATCTTCGTCCGGCAAGAGCCCGGAATCGTCCTCATCGAACGTGTGACCCGCCAGGGCAGTGAAGACTCGCACAAGAGCTTCAGGCTGCGCGAGCGAGTTCGCTAATCGCTTTCTACGACAACCCGCGGCACCCGACATAAATCCCGACCACTGCTCTATCCGACCGTGGTCAAGCAGTAGCCTGGTAACTGCAACGATCGGCCTTTTCCCGGGGTTTGACTGTCCGGAACAACGAAATGAATTATCGAATCCGGGTGGCACGTCCTGAGATTATCAGAAGAACGTGCCACCCCTTGCCCTGACAGTTGGATGTCGATGGACCATTCTTTTCTTGGCCGTGGCTGCGCCCCCTCGTAGGGAGGGGAACTGGCGTTTCGGCGGGGCGGAAATATTAGAACCGAGCGGTGTTCGGCTCGCCCATCGCCCAGGCAACGCTACGGCGGGCAACGCGCATGTGTTTAATCATTCCTTCAAGCGACGGATTGTCTTGCTTGACGGCGAGTGTCAGGCACTCGTCAATCAGGAGCTCGAGTTGTTCCAGCGCGCTCATCGACGGCCGAACGCGAGTAACGCGCGACTCGCCCGCAGCCGAGCTCGCGGCTGCGACGGCGCCCTTACGTCGCTTGCGACGCACGAGGCCCGCTTTCTTTCGCAGCTTAGTTTTCTCGTTAGCGGCACCTTGTTGGTGCTTCTTGCTCCACGATTCACCGGGATGGTCCTTCAGATATCGCTCGATGAGCGCCTGATTGCTCGGACCTTGCAGCCAATCCGGGTTTTCTTCGAAGTAACCGCGGATGACGCTGGCGAAACTCGGAGCCTTTCCTTTGACCCTTGGCATTGTGGTAATACCCTTGCGGGCGAACAAGTTCTCCCCATTGAAGTCACCATTCTATGACGGCATCACGTTATCACAAGAGATATTTCAAATTATTTCACAGTCTTTCACGCTGGCGAGTAGGGATCGCGTGAGGCAGTAAGTCGCACTATCAAAGAAACGGGTCGGTCCCGGGAATCCGGGGGGGGACCATTTTTGATACTTCCTCTCAGAGAGCGCACGTATGAAGCGAGGGAAAGGAGAGCGACTCAATAAGGAAATGTGGCGTCAATCGGTGCAGCGGCCAATTCGACCAAAAAACCGGCCAAGCGCTCGGTCAATGCGTCCATCAGACGGCGGCCCTTATCGGCCGTGGCGGCTCTTGGGTCGCCAAGTCCGGTATTGGTGCTAACGAGGTGCCACGGTCGTGTGATACTGACCCAACCGCGGTTAATCGCCGTGAAGCGCGTGGCCTTGGCCGCGCCATCATCAGCCAATTCCATGTGCACGAGCTCGGGGAAAAATGCCAACCCGAGACTCGATTCTACTTCATCAGCATGCTCACCCGGTTTTTCGAACAAGCCCGGGTAAAGATCTGCTGCCATGCGAAACCAATCGCATACGCATAGAAAAACACCACAACGGTGGTGAAGCTGCCGAGTGAGCGGCTTCAGTTCATTACCACCGTGACCGTTGAGAAGCACCAACTTTCGCACGCCCTGCCGTTCAAGCGACTCGACGAGATCGGTCAGAATGTGCAAAAGAGTCGTCGGCGTGAGGCTCAGCGCCAGCGCTCCCGGGATTTTTAAGTGATTTGTGTTGACGCCGAATGGCACCGCGGGCAGAAGCGTGACGCGGGCGCCGGCGTCGTAGGCCCGAGCGCAAGCGCGTCGTCCGAGCTCCTCCACCTGAAACGTATCGGTTCCATAGGGCATATGGAGGTTGTGAGGCTCGGTGGCGCCAAACGGAAGCACGGCGACCTGCCAGCGCTCGCTACGAATGAACCCGTGATTCTGACCGGCGAGTACGCTGGCGTGCATGAGAAAGCTCTCGTTTTTGTTTTCGCAGGTTGCCGGTGACGAAGGTCCCACACGATCAGTCGCAGTCGGCTTTTTCTCTGTTTTTCAGTCGAATAGCTCTTATTGAGCCGGACAAAATCAGTATCCGCAATTGTGAGAGGCTATCGAGTAGCAGTCGGTGTCTCCCTCCGCCCTTGTGCCTTGTGGGGGAGGGCAGGTTTCCGCACTCGTGCGCTTCTACCCCCCCCCCACCCCGACCCTCCCCCACAAGGCAAGATTATTCATTCTTGCCTGGGGTCTTGAAATGACAAGAGCTTGCG
>Ga0326727_10013130_pt1 | contig 18552 bp, 14 predicted proteins | sample MB2enrmetagenome_FD_207643 | JGI IMG/M metagenome (GOLD analysis project Ga0326727, IMG submission 207643) | Lab enriched peat soil microbial communities from McLean, Ithaca, NY, United States - MB29MY | ecosystem: Environmental > Terrestrial > Soil > Wetlands > Peat | place: USA: New York...
GATTGCGCAATAACAGTGTGCCCCGCTCTGGACAACGAGTGGACGCCGGCCGGTGTCAACGCTACCCGGCGTTCTTCCCCCCAACTCTCTCTCGGTATCCCTACAATCATCCCGCACCTCTCTCGGGGTCGGACCGAAATAAGTCATTTGTTAGCAGAGAGATGAACGAAAAACAGGGCCAAAAACCGGGTTTGGACCGGTTTACGGACGCCTATTTTGCGATCATCTCTGATCAGATCCATAACTTACAACGGTCCGACCGCCATGTCTTAGGCGACGTTACGGCGATTCAGCAACGCAAACAAAATTCCAAAGGCCAGCATGACAATGCCCCACCAGAGATCCGGGTGCAGATGCGAGTAGATTTTTGGTTTAGCCGGCGGATTGAACAGCGAATGAATCGCCGACGCAGTGATGATGAGGCCCATGATCGCAAGAAGCAGACCGACAAAAAACCAGATGGATTTCATGCCGCCTCTCTACCAAAAATAAATGTTAAGGGCTACCAGGACCAGTATGGCTACCATGCCATAAAACTCAGGAGTCCTTGTGAATGGGACCGACTCCATTGCTTTTTCGGCGGTCAATCCCTTCACCAGTCCCACAAGTTCTGCCGGAGATCTCTTGCCGGTGAACAGGCTGACCAGGATGGTCACCCCGAAGCAAATCAACCAAGCCCACCATGCCCGCCAGAAATTCGCGGCCATGTCGCTGCCGGCTGACGAAAGAGTGATGGACGCGGGATTGATCCATTGAAACTTGACGGCCAGGAACAAAAGAAAAGAAGAACCCATACCCGAAAGCAGTCCCCAGAAGGCGCCATTCGGCGTGATCCACACGACGAACATCCCTAATAGCATTGTGGCGAACAGCGGCGCATTGACCCAGGAAAAAATCGCCTGCATGTAGTCCATGATGCTGGGAAAACTCTTCGCCCAATAGGCAGTTCCCACGCTCAGAAAGATGCCGACAATTGTCGTGACCCTTCCTACCCGGAGAAGCAGTTCATCCGACGCCTTTGGATTGATCAAAGCCCGGTATAGGTCATAGGTCCACACCGTATTGAACGCGCTGACGTTGCCTGCTTGGCCGGCCATAAAGGCCGCCAGCAACGCGGTTACACCCAGTCCGACAAGCCCGGCCGGATAGTAACGTTGGATCAGCAGCGGGAGAGTTGAATCGTAGTTGATTTGCCCGCCGTCCGTCAGCAGCGCAAAACCGCTCTTCGGGTCCTTGGCCAGAATCAAGGCAACCAGTCCAGTCATGATGACCAAAAACGGGACCGCCATCTTGAAAAAGGATGCGATGATGGGGGTCATCCTGGCAGAGCGCAAGTCGCGCGCAGAAAAAGCGCGCTGCACCACAAGAAAATCGGTCGTCCAATAGCCGAACGACAGCACGAACCCAAGGCCGAGCACGATGCCGGCCCAGGTGACGGCCATCTCGTTTTGACCGGCATTGCCCGAAGTGGACCAAAGAGCTGCATAAGCGGGAGGAATGCGTGCGAAGACTTCTTTGACCCCGCCGATTTCGACGATGCCCAAAACCGCAACCAGAAAAAGACCGAACCAGATCAGGAAAAATTGGATGATCTCGGTGAACATCGCGGAGAGCAATCCGCTCATTGTGATGTAGGCTGCCACGGCCATAGCCGAGATCCACATACTGGCATTCCAGTTCCATCCAACGAACGTGTGAAGGACCAAAGCCATCGCATATAGGTTGATCCCTGAAACCAGAAGCGTCATGGCCGCGAAAGCGATTGCGTTCAGCACACGGGTCTTCTCGTCGAACCGCAATTTCAGGTAGCCGGGAACGGAATGGATCCGGCTGCTGTAATAAAAAGGCATCATGTAAAGGCCGAGGAAAATCATGGCCGGGATTGCGCCGATCCAGTAAAAGTGCGCCACATACATCCCGTATTTATAGGTATTCCCGGCCATTCCGAGCAGTTCCAGGGCCCCAAGATTCGCGGAGAGGAAGGCAATGCCCGCCACCCAGGAGCTGTTCTTCCTGCCCGCTAGAAAGAAGTCGTCCTGAGTTTTCGTGAAGCGCTTTAGATAAAATCCGAGCCCGATAATGAACACGAAATACACAACGATCACGAGCCAATCGACAAAGCCGAGCCCAAGTCCAGCCATCAAGACTCCTTTCCCGGCAGTTTCGGCACTAGGCAACTGAGGACAGGCTTGTGAACCCGTCCATCAGGTTTGCGCGAGGCAAGCAGATCGTCAGGCGCATGCGCACCTTACCCGGAGTCTATACAACTGTTTAACCCTTGTTTTCAATCTCGAATTCCGAATCTTTTCTAATCCAGATCCGGCTTTGGCGTCCTGCTTGCACTTTTCAGCAGGCCCGGTTGCTTGATGCATTCGACAGGGATTTCGCCCATCAGGGCTTTCCTCTGCGCGATGTCGGACCAGACCTGGCCGTCGCTGAGATTTTTGCCCAGTGGATACTCGGCCATCCTTATAGGTTCTGGGAACTGCCTGTTCCAGCGCTTCCACTTCGGCATGGTGATGGTCGGGTTACGTCTCTGCTAGGTGGCGCAATCCAGAAGCTTTGAGCAGCCGCCCTTGCGCGATCTTCTCGCCGGCAACTGGGTTTGCGTTCGCAGGCGCCGATTCTGGAATCCGGACTCCAAGACTCGGCGTTGTATCACTTGACGACGCTCAATGCGTGCTCGGCAGCGGCAAGCAGGGCTTCGGGCCCGACCGGAGAACCCGTCGCTCCTTTCATCCAGAGATCGGGCGCTATGCGCCCCTGGCGGGCGGCTCGCTCGAATTCGGGTCCGATCCGGCCGGCCTTCTGCATGTGATCTTCCAACTGGAATGCGATCATATGTCCGATTGGATAATCGGGAAGATATAGGAACGAATCAATCATGTGCGAATAGATTCCGAGCAGCACCACGTCCCTCCTGTGGAAAACCGGCTCATAGAACCGGTTCCAGATCTCCTTTGAGATCTGGAGGACCGCGTCGCGCAGCTCGTCGGGTGTGGATTGCGGGTGATCGTACATCCAATGCCACACCCGCATATCCACCAGGCTGACTCCGCATATTTCGTAAGTCGCCCAAAAATCGTTCAACGCTTTGGTAGCCTCGGCCTGGGCATCGGGAGACCGAAGTCCTAGCAACTCGAGATCACGCCCCTGAAACACGAAAGCCAGCGCCTCGGTGAAGGCGGTGTTCGGAACTCCGGATAGAGAATAGTAGTCGATGGCATTCAGCGAAAACGTTTGTTCCACATTGTGTCCCATTTCATGGACCGCAATATTGAAACCCTTATAGTTCATCCCCGTCCTTTCAATACGCGTGCGCAGATGCGCCCTGGCTTCGCGCATCGCTGCGCCCATCGCATGCCCGGAACCGCGCGCCGGATCGACGACAATGTTTTCCGCGACGAATTTCGCGCGCTCGGCGGAGAAACCGAGTTTTTCCAGCAAGGCGGGAATGTCTTTTTCATACGCTTTTGCGCTTGGATATTTTTTTGCGACGATGGCATCGAGTTCCGCCTCGGAGTACTTCGTGTTGGGCCGGAACCCGTCATACCAGATATCGAAAGCCTCGAGAGGGCGCCCCAGCCTCCTCTGGATCAGCGCAGCCATGCGAGGCACAAGTGGAGACGAGAGCACCTGTTCAAACATTTTTTGCACACGCTCTTCCGGAAGTTGGCGGTCCTCGTTGAAGCGCCGGGCAATCAGGGTGGGCGCGGTCGGCGAGTATGGATCCGCGAGCCTGGAGGCCCGGTAGACCTCGAGCAGTTGTAAATAGCGGGTATTGGGTTCCGGTGTATTGGAGGCTTTCGTCCCGCCCGGCGCAAAATCAGAATCCTTCTCCGCGGCAGACCGGACCTCATTCGTGGCCGGATTCCAATCCACCTGCGGGTTGTTGATGACCGATTCAGGGATCGTCTGGGTGACGATTCTTTCCATCACGTGCTCGATCATGCGCTGCTTCGCCAATCCGTTCTGAGGATCCCGGTAATCAGCCTTAATTTCGTCGCGCAGATTCCAGTGAGAGAGCAGACGCATCCGGGCGGGGAAGAGGCGCCGGCCCCGGTCGTCCAGAAGGTGATGCATCCATATATTGTATTCGGAGATGTACTGGCCCGATCCGGCGCTCGCTCTCGAGATTGCCAGATTAACTTCGGCCGGGACCCGCTTTGAAAAATATTCGGCCAGGCGCGTTTCCGCCCATTGCCGACGGGTCCACTTTTCCCCGTCTGCCAGCCTTTCCTCGAGTGTCGTCAACGGAAAATTCAGCAGCACCACAAAGGCGAGTTTATTGTCAAAAAAATCCTCGCAGAGGTGCGCGGAAGGTTCATAGCCGGCAAAAAGCTCGTCGTACGGCTGCACGGGCCCTTGATCGAGATCTGTCTGCTGTTTCAATTCGCGGCCGATTTCCGCAAGATGGCCGAACGATTTCTCAAGCAGGTACTCAAAACGGCCAAACATCGTATCCAGGGAAACCTGGTCCCCGGCAAAATTCTTGCGCACAAAACTCTCAAAAACCGCCTCGTTGCCATCCGATGCGCGCCAGAATTCGGAGATCTGCCTGAGGCCTCGCCGCAGGCGCCCGCGCTGGGACTCGCCGTAATGTTTGACAAGTTCAGCCTCGAGTTTTGCCGTGGCCCCGTTCACCCTTCCGGGGACATCCGGCGATTGAACGGCACCCCGGCCGCTCTCCTTTTTGGATGTGTTCATCCGTGACTCCCGGGAACATGAGATGGAAAAAGCAAACGCTAGACAGAGAAGGAAAAGTTGGGTCCGCATAGTTCCTCCGTCGGTTCAGGATGTGAGCTTAGCACAGTCTTGGGGGACTTTGAGTCTGCGAAGTCTTCGAGTTTAAAGACCTTGTTTGATGCTCGAAGGCTCGGAAGACTCGGGGATCAATTTCCGCGTTTGCGGGTTAACGCGTGAAAGCGTAAAGCCCGACCAAGCCTCGACACCTCATCGTTTCTTGATGATGGGGTAAAGAAGGGCCGCGGCGACGAGTACCGCGGCAATCCCAAGCAGAAAGGCTGTGGAGTAACTGCCGGACTTGTCCGCCATGCGCGCCATCAACGGCGGACCGGATCCGAATCCGATGCTCGCGCAGAGCGTGAAAATGCCGAGGTTCAGGCCGAGGTTTTGCTGTCCATAGCGGTTTTTCAGCAACACTGGCCCGCTGACAATGACGCCGCCATGGGCTATGCCCAACACTGTCATAAAAATCAGCATAGTCGCAACGCCGACAACGCTGAACGACAGCCCGATCGATACGGCCAGAAGAAGGTAACAGAAAGCAATCCCGGCCATTGAAAGCTTGTCAAAAATCCAGCCGAAGGGTGCCTTGGCCCCGATCCCAACTCCAGCCAGAAGGGCGGAGCCCCATTTCACCATGTTCAGGCTCAGCCCCTTCCCGGACTTTAAAAACAGAACCTGGTGCTGCACCATGGATTGGTCGACCGCCGCCACCAGGAAAGCCCCGGTGAAAATAAACCCAAAATCCCGTGTCGCGGCCAGGCTTTTGAAATGCCTCCACATTCCGGTTTTCGCCACACCGGTTGCGCTCCCTCCCGGGCGGCCAGGCGTATCCTGCCGGCGGAAAAGGAGAATCCCGGCCGGCAAAGCGATGATCCAGATGCTGCCGCTCAGGATGGCCATCGCCGTTCGCCAGCCGAGGTTTGCCATCAATGGAGCCATTAAAAATGGAAGGAGTACTCCCGCGACGCTGGTGCCGGAAAGCACGATCCCGAGCATCGTGCCGGTAGCCCTTTCAAAGGAACGGCCGATCGTCACATTGATCGAGACTGCGAGCCCGGCCGCACTGAGCCCCAAGACAACACCGAGTGCGTAATAAACGGGCAATTGGTCGGCGATCAAAAAGCCGGCCATCCCCACGGCTCCAATGATGGCAGAGGCCACGATCAGGTATTTCGGGTGAAAGACGTCGAGAAGGCGTCCGACGACAAGGGCCGCAGCCGCAGATGTATAAAATTTAAAAGAGGCAAGCACAACGGCCTGCTGTCTCGTCCATCCGAATTCATCCGTTGCACCGGAGTAGATAAACGGCAGCGCAAAGGTCGGGAATCCAAAAGCAAAGACCTGGATAAGAAACAAACCAACGACCAGAGGCCACTGCTCCTGAAACTCGCGGCCAAAGACTTTCCGCTCGGGCTGGCCAACTATCATTCACCGGCCTCCCGCTATTGCAGTTTACGGACGCGGACTTCGATCCCCTTTTCATCCTTCAGCAAAGTCACGAGCAGGTTGGGATCGGTATTGCCGTAGTGGTAGGGGTAGAGCACTTTCGGCCGCATCGCCTTCGCAACATCGGCGACCTGCTCCGGAGTCATCGTATAAGGGAGATTCATCGGGAGAAATGCCACGTCGATATTTTTAAGGGATTTGATCTCCGGAACATTTTCCGTGTCGCCCGCAGCAAAAACACGCTTATCCCCGAAAGTGAGCACATACCCGTTTCCATTGCCCTTGGGATGAAATGGCTTCTCGGGGTTGTAGGCGGGGACCGCCTCGATTTTTATGCCGAAAATCGTCGTGGTATCGGCGTTCTTCATCACCGTGGCATCGGGCAGGGCCTTGGCCGACCCAGGATTGACGACGATGCGCGTGGCATTGGGCTTGCTCAAGATCTGTATGGCCTTTGGATCCAGGTGATCCCCATGTTCATGGGTAATCAGGATCAAATCTGCCTTGGGAAGCTTGGAATAATCTGCATACATGGACACGGGATCCACGTGGATCACAACCCCGGAATATTCGAACATGAGAGTGCCGTGTCCGATGAAAACCATCTTCAGGTCGCCATTGGATGTCTTGAGCGTATCGGACCGAAAGTTATCCTGTGCATAGCTGGTGATGACAGCGACCGCGCATAACAGCGCCGCTGAAAACAAAAACCGAATGATCAAGGAACTGCTCATCATTTCCTCCTTCCAGGGTTGAAAGGCTCACCTTTACCACAATACTGTCCAGGCAGCCATCATTTGTTTCGGATTTGCCCAATGAATTGCCAACCGCGGTTAATTAACACCTTCCCGGCAATTTTGCGGCATATTTGTCTTTTGGGGGCTCATGGACTACTTTTTCTATGGATCACTGAACCGGAGGGAACCATGGCAAACATCATGAAATCGACGGCGCTTCTGAAAGAGCTTCTGCTCGAGGAAGTGAACCCGGGCGCATGTTTTGGCCCTGAAAACTGGATTTCCGATCCACAAGGCCAGGAACTGGTCTCCTACAGTCCTGCGACCGGGGAGCCTATCGCGAAAGTGATTCAAGCCGGCCCCGAAACCTACGAACGTGTCATCGCGGAAGCCGTGTGCGCATTTGAGACCTGGCGTATGGTTCCAGCCCCGAAACGGGGCGAAGTGATTCGTGATTTGGGCAACGCGCTGCGGGAGATGAAGGAACCGCTGGGAGACCTCGTCAGCCTGGAGATGGGGAAAATCCGCGCGGAAGGACATGGGGAAGTCCAGGAAATGATCGATGTATGCGATTTCGCGGTTGGTCTCTGCCGCCAGCTTTACGGACTAACGTTAGCCTCGGAGCGCCCCGCTCACAGGATGATGGAGCAATGGCATCCTCTCGGAGTCATCGGCGTTATCACCGCCTTTAACTTTCCCGTCGCAGTCTGGTCCTGGAATAGCGCCATTGCGACAGTATGCGGAGATCCTGTGGTTTGGAAACCGGCCGGTTCCACGCCTCTTTGCGCCGTTGCCGTGCAGCACATCGCGAACCGTGTCATGGCGGATCACCATGTGCGGGGAATCCTCAACCTGGTGGTCGGGTCCGGAAGCACCATCGGCGACCGCATGCTTAACGACCATCACCTGGCGCTTATCTCTTTCACCGGTTCGACCGCCATTGGACAGCACGTGGCTGAAGCCGTTGCGCGGCGATTTGGACGAACGATCCTCGAACTTGGCGGCAACAATGCAGTCATCGTTACGGAAGAAGCCAACCTGGATCTCGCAACGCGCGCCATCCTCTTCGGCGCCGTCGGGACGGCCGGCCAGCGCTGCACGTCCACGCGGCGCGTTATCGTCCACAAGAGCATCGCGCAGGAACTGGGGCAAAGACTTGTAGATGCTTATAGGCAGGTACGGATCGGAGATCCGCTGGATCCCGCCGTTCTGATGGGTCCTCTGATAACTGCCGATGCCGTTGAAGACATGTTTAAGGCATTGGCGCAGGCCGAAGCGGACGGCGGTCAGGTGATCTTCGGCGCGCGCCGCCGTCCGGAGATTGGGCCGCAATTCGTGGAGCCTACCATTATCCGGATGCCCTCGCAGACCGACCTTGTGAAGAGAGAAACGTTCGCGCCAATCCTATACATTCTGGAATACGAGAGTTTCGAAGATGCGCTCGAAGTGCACAACGACGTCCCGCAGGGCTTATCCAGTGCGATCTTCACGGGGAGCCTGCAAAAGGCGGAAGAGTTTCTGTCCCCGCGCGGTTCCGATTGCGGCATTGCCAATGTCAACATTGGGACCTCGGGCGCTGAAATCGGAGGGGCATTTGGAGGGGAGAAGGAGACCGGCGGTGGCCGTGAGTCCGGCTCCGACGCCTGGAAAGCGTACATGCGTCGCCAGACAAACACGATCAACTGGTCCACCGATCTTCCGTTAGCCCAGGGAATCAGGTTTCTTTGAGACTTCGCATCTCTGGGTTGAACTCCAAGGCTCAAAGACGCGAAGTCTCGAAGGAATCTAAAGAAAGCGGACGGAATCGACAGTCAGAGTGCAGACTCCGAATTCTTCTTCAACAACGCCGCCTAATACGTACGGACGCGAACGATTCAGAATGTGGCAAAAACGCGCGTAGGTTTCGGGGAAGAAAACCGTTTCATACAGCGCGCTGGTATCTTCAAAACTGATAAATTCCATCGGCTCGTCCTCTTTGGTCGTAATGAGTTTTCCCGTGACCCACCAACCCACTGTCGTCACTCTCCTACCGACATACCGGGGCAGATCCGCGCCCTTGACGTATTTCAATTTCGAAAGCTGCGGCGCGTAGAGCGATAAAGGATGACGGCTGATCAGGAAATCCAGAGTCTCCAGTTCGTGCTCAAGCACCGTGCGCATGCTGTACTCGGGCACCTGTGGAGGGACGATCGGCGGCACGTCCTGGAAAAGGGAGCGAGCCACTACGCGCCGGGATGCGCGGGTTTCATTCCAGAAGAGCGTTTGCCAGATCATTTCCGGACGCGTGGCGCCGCGGGATATGCAGTCGAAGGCCCCCGACTTGATCAGTATCTTCGCGTCGGCGACATCGACATCCACACGGCAGAGGAAATCTTCCAACGACACGAATGGCTTCTTTTTGCGCTCGGCTAGAATCGCTTCGAGTGCGCTTTCGTGCAAACCCTTCAGCTGCATCAACCCGACGCGGACGGCCTTGTTTCTGCCCCAGTAGGCTTTCCGGCTCTCGTTAATGTCAGGAAGGAGCACCTGCAATCCCATCCGGCGAGCCTCCGAGACATATGCGAAAGAAGAATAGTATCCGCCCTGATTCGACAGAACCGCCGCTATGAACTCGGCCGGGTAGTGCGCACGCAGATACCCCGATTTGTAGGACACCAGCGCATAGGAAGCAGAGTGAGGCTTGCAGAACGAATATCCGGAGAAGCTCATGATCATTTTCCAGACTTCATCGACAGTTTTCCGCGAAACACCCCGGACTGTAGCCCCGACATAAAACATTTCCCTGTAGTCCGCGAGCTTTTTGCCCGCGCGCTTTTTGGAAAGGATCTTCCGCAGCAGATCCGCATCCGATGCATTGAATCCCGCCATAGCCATCGCAATCCTGGACACGTCCTCCTGATAGACCATGATTCCGCAGGTTTCGCTCAACACCTCATCCAGGATCGGGTGCAGCGGTTGGTACGCGCCGCCCCGTAAGCGGCGCACGTATTCGCGGATGTATTTGTTGGCGGCGGGACGTATGATCGAGCTGTGGATCACGAGGTGGTCGAAATCCCCGGTCCGACACTTCTGCTGGAGCTGCCTCATCGAGGGAGACTCCGTGTAAAATACGCCGATGCTGTCCCCTCTGCGAAAGAGCTCCTGCGTTCGCGCGTCGGTCGTAGGATCCCATAATTCATAGTCGATCTCGATTCCGTAGTTCTCTTTGACCGCAGCCAAGGCGTCCCGAATCACCGCGAGAGAGCGGTTCCCCAGCAGATCGATTTTTATCAGCCCGGCATCTTCCGCCTGATCTTTCTCCCATTGAATGATCGGCACGCCTTTGGGCGCAGGCTGCACGGGCACATATCGATCGATCCTGTCCGGAACGACGACGACTCCGCCACAATGCACCGACATATAGCGCGGAAAGCCCTTCAGCCGGGCAGCCAGGCGGATGACCTCCGGCCAGGGATCCTTCAGTTCCATATCCTTGTAAACCGGGTGATGATGGATGAGCTCTTCCAGGTCGCGCAGCGACCAGTAATAGCCCATGCGCTGCGTGACCGCTTTGATCTCCTGCTCGGGAAGCCCGTACACCTTTGCGATTTCCCTGGTAGCCGCCCGCGGGCGAAACCCAACGTGATTGGAAATCATCGCGGCCCTGTCGGCACCATATTTTCGGAAGACATAATCGAAAACGCCGTCGCGTTCATCCCAGGGAAAATCAATGTCGATGTCGGGCGGATCCGTGCGCCCTTCGTTCAGGAACCGCTCAAAGAAGAGATTGTGCGTAATAGGCTCCACGTGTGTAATTCCGAGGCAGTAAGCGACGAGGCTCGCAGCCGCGGATCCGCGGCCGCAAGTTCGAGTCGATTGCCGGACAATATCCCGCACGATCAGAAAATAGGCGGCAAACCCTTTGTCCTTGATGATCTTCAATTCATGTTCTAAACGCTTTCGCACCGAATCCGAGAGCTCGCCGTAACGTCGCTCGGCTCCGCGATAACACGCCTCCTGCAGGTACTCGAATGCGTCCGCACCGTCAGGACAATCGAATGACGGAAACACGGGTCCGCCGATACCCATATCCGGAGAACAGTCCTCCGCAATACGATGGGTATTGTCCAATGCCTTGACGACATGAGGATACCGGCGACACATCGCATCCTCCGGTTTCAGCCAGCGGTCTTCGCTCGCCACTTCATCCGGCGGGATCCGGGACAAACACGTGTTCAGGTCAATCGCCCGTAAGAGACGGTGCATCGCAAAATCCGACGGATCGACGAAATAGACATCGTTCGTTGCAACCGGCGGGATTCCACTTTCCCTGGAAAACCTCAGCAGGGGCGATTCCAACCGTGGATCATTCAGTTCCACGTAGATCTGCGAGGTTCCGTTCTGCTTCCCCAGCATCTGCAAAAGCGGAAGGTGATCGCTGATCACGATCAGGTTTTCTCTTCGTTCCAGAAGAGTTTTGCCCAAACAGAAATCGGGTTCGAACTGACGCCGGGAGATGATGTGGCAGAGATTCTCATATCCCTCGCGGTTGCGTGCCAGAAGGGTCGCGCGCTCCTTCTCCATTCGCAGCTCCGCACCCACGATCGGACGCAGACGGCGCTCTGCGGCATACTGGAGAAACCAGATCAGGCCGTACACTCCGTTCAGATCAGTTAAGGCCATGGCGGACATGCCGCGCGAGAGCGCCGCATCGACCAGCTCTTCGATTTTGCTGGCCCCGCGGCAGAACGAAAAATTAGAGTGGACGTGCAGATGTGTGAACATAGTCGGCAGTGGGAAGCAATGAACAGTTTTTAGTTTTGACCGCTTTGACTGCCGACTGCCGACTGAGCACTGATTCTCCATAGCGGAGACGCAGACTATCCAGGGCAAATTCCAGCTTCGACCGGCGTTCCGGCTTCGGGTCCGCGAACAGATCCAGCTGAACCGAACCGAAGGAAAGATCTGTGAGCCGCAAATGCATACTCCGAACCCGTGTGCGACGCTTCAAAATAAGAGTGAGTGCCGGCAGCGCATGCGCGCAGATCGTCGCCGAGGACTGTACCGGAGGCACAATCTTAAACCTCTTCTCATCCTCCCTGTAATCGGAGTACCGGACCCGCAATTCGCCGCGGCCCGCCCGCTGCTTTCTTTCACGGAGCTGCTCCCCGGCGCGATCGCAAATATCCCGTAGCACCCGGATCAGAAATTCATAGTCGTTGCTGTCTTCCGGCAGTATTTTTTCCTGTTCCAAAGCAGGAACAGCGCGTAAAGGGTTTACCGGCGTGCTGTCGATCCCGAGGGCGCGCTGGTGCAGCACAAAGCCGAAACGGCCGAATGCCAGTGCCAGGTGCTGCAGCTCCATTGCCGCGATATCCCGGATGATGCGGATATTGAGGTCCTTGAGTTGGCCTTCGGTCTGAGGTCCGATGCCGGGGAGGAGACGAACCGGCAGGGGCGAAATGAAGGAGGATTCGTCTCCGTGGGGTACATCCTGCAGGCCAGCCGGGCGTGGGACCACTTCCGAGGCGATTCTGCTTACCATTTTATTGGAGGCGATGCCGAGCAAACTGTTGAGGTGAAGCTGCCGTCGTACTTCTCTCTGAGCCCGCCAAGCGGCGTCCCGCGGCGGGCCCAGAAGCCTGCCGGTTCCCGTAATGTCCAGGTATGCGTGGCCGTGCCCCGAGGGCTCGAGCACCGGCGAGAAGTTTTCCAGGACTCGAAAAATCGCGCGTGATGCCCGCAGATAGAGCGGTTCATTGGGTGGCAGAACGATTGTCTCTCTGCAATAGCGAATTGCTTTCGCCAGCACCATTCCCTTGCGAATGCCGGCATTCCAGGCCTCCGCAGACAAGGCCGTCACGATGGAACGAGATGCGCCAAGAGGAGCGACCACGACCGGCCTGCCCCGCAATTCAGGGCGCAGGACTCGTTCCACCGCCACCGGGAAACCGGGAATCGTTAAATAGATAATCTCTCGTTCCATAGCTTCGACGGAATACAGGGATAGTCACCCTCATTCCCCATTGACAGAAAGCGCGACTGCGGCAACAGCAATTGGGGAATTATGGGGACTGTCTCCGTATTTCCTCCATCAACATGCGGGCGTTGATCACCGCCTGGCCTCGCCAGGGATTGTTCATGAAAACCAGCACCCGCTCGTTTTCCCGCTCCAGCCGCCGTATTTCCGGAACCACGGCCGCAAGCTCCGCCCGGCTGTACAGGTAATCGTGCTGCGCGGAGCCGTCCCCTTTGACCCATCGGGATTCATTTCGCCCCTGGAACCGGATGTACGCCAGCTCGGCCGTCGCGCAGAAAAAAGGCTTTTCTTTCAGGCCCGTCCCGCCGTCAACACAGGCAAGCGCAATTTTCGCCGAGGCCAGATGCTTCGAGGCACGTTCTGTATTCCAGGCGGGGCAGCCGAACTCGGCAATCAGCGGAATCCCGTCGAGAGAATCGCGAAGCAGACACAACCGTTCGAAATTGTCGCGGATGAACTCGAATTCAGGAGGGAATTGAACCAGCACTCCCGGCAGTTGCCCCGATTCCTTCAATGGCCACAGTGCGGCCGCAAACCGGCGGGCAAGCTCGAGATTGTCGGAATGCTCCTGGCAGAGCCGGGAAGGGACACGAAAAACGAATTGGACCGATCCGCGCGTCTCGTCCACAAGCTGTTGTATGGCATAAACTTCAGGCAATCGAAAATACGTAAAGCCGATCTCGCAACACCGGAAATTCCGGCTGTAATACTCCAACCAGGAATCAGGCGGTAGATTCCGGGGATAGAAGACCGCCACCCAGTCGCGATATTGGAAGCCGCTCGTGCCTACCAGGATCATACAACCAAAATAGGTGAATAAAAGGTGAAAATCAAGCCGAAAATAACGACCGAAGGGCCGTTTGGGATTGCCGCAAAGCGCGAGCAAGCTTGCTCATCTCCGCTCCAAAGGCTCGCCTTATCGGCAATTAGGGAAATTCATAATGCCCAAAACCTGCTTCAAGTATTAAAATAGCCGCCGCATAACTCGCATTCCAAGATTTCAAAGAAATTGTCGAGGCCCGGAATATCATGCCTGGCGCGATCGCGTCTGTCGAACACGTTTTGGCCAGCAAGCGGAAGGATCAGCGCAATGCCTTAATCGCGTCCTTCCTTGGCTGGACCCTGGATGCCTTCGATTTCTTCATTGTCGTCATGGTGCTGACTGAAATCGCCAAAGATTTCAATCAGAGCAATACCGACTTGGCTTTTACGTTGAGCGCCACCCTGGCATTCCGACCGGTCGGCGCATTCATATTCGGCCTGCTGGCAGATCGTTATGGAAGGCGTACGCCTCTGATGATCGATGTGGTTTTTTACTCTGCAATCGAAATTGCTTCGGGGCTGGCGCCAAATTACACCACGTTTTTAATTCTTCGAGCTCTCTTCGGAATTGGGATGGGAGGAGAATGGGGAGTCGGCGCCTCACTGGCCATGGAGGCCGTTCCATCACGCTGGCGCGGCCTCTTGTCGGGCATTCTCCAGGAAGGGTATGCAATCGGCTATCTGATGGCCTCACTGGCTTACTTGTTTGTCTTCCCTCTATTGGGATGGCGTGCAATGTTTTTTATCGGCGGAGCCCCCGCAGTGCTTGCGTGGTTCATCCGCCGGAAAGTCCATGAATCCGAGATATGGGAAAAAACCCGGCGCAAGGATTGGAGCGCACTCTGGTCCGCCACCTGCTCGCATTGTCAGGTTTACTTCCTGATCGCCGCTGCGGCCACGTTGATTGAGCTTGTGCGTATTCAAATCACCGGTTCACCCGGGATCGCGCTGAGAACGGCCACCGTCTTTGTCGCAGCGTTGTTGATCTCTTTTATGGCCGACGTGACCTGGCGCGTGGCCGAGGGCTACCGCAAACTGTTCTTCTACATGGTCGGTCTGATGATGATGATGAACTTCGTATCGCACGGAACGCAGGACATGTTCCCCACGTTTCTGAAAGTTCATCGCGCCCTTTCGCCAAAGCTAACCGCAATCGTCACAATGATTGCCAATTTCGGCGCTATTGCCGGAGGCATCTGCTGTGGACTCCTATCCGATCGCTTCGGCAGGCGGCTCGTCATCATCAGCGCGCTCCTTCTTGCCATCTGCACCATCCCTCTTTGGGCTTATGCCCCGACAGCCGGACTGCTGATGGCGGGGGCTTTCACCATGCAGTTCATGGTCCAGGGCGCCTGGGGAGTGATTCCGGCGCATATCACGGAGCTTTCACCGGACCCGATCCGGGGCTTTTTCCCCGGATTCGCATACCAGTGCGGCGTCCTGTTGGCCGGAAGCATCGGATTCATTGAGGCGTTGTTTGCCGAACGGATGAATTATGCCCACGCAATGGCCGGGACCGCCCTGACCGTCTTTTGCCTTTGCATTCTCGTTGTCGCATTGGGCCGGGAAAATCGCGCGATTGAATTCGGCAAGTGAAAAAAGCGAAGCACCATGAATTTCTTTGATTGATTTCCCGATTCCGGGGCGATTTTGTTTTTGAGCCTTACTCCCCGGAGTCAGGTTCCGTGTGGATGACGACTCGGCCCAACTCAGGAAATTCGTGGCGAAGCCTGTTCTCCATTTCCTCCGCTACGCCGTGAACCTCCGCGATCGAAGCTCTCTCGTTCACCAGCATGTGGAACGACAAATGGACTCTCCCGTCGATTTTGTGCAACTGAATGTGATGACATCGAACATCCTGCCGCAACTCGCACCCGATCGACTGAATCCGTTCGGCATAGGAGCGAGCTTCCATCGGCTCAAGCTGAGTACCGACACCCGGCTCTTCGGGACGCGGCTCTATGTGCACGCTGATTTCGGCCACGGACGTTGAAGCCTCCGCCTGGATCAGTTCCTCCCGCAGCCTGGTCTCCAGATTTGTCGCCTGTTCATGCGCATGCTCAAAGCTGAGCTTGGGATCGACTTCGAGATCGAGATCGACCCCTATCCCCTGCTCGGTCCAATAGGTCGTAACGTGGTGAATGGAGACATGCTCCCTGGATGCAACTGCCTGAATCTTCTCCAGAATGCCTTCGCCCTCAGCTATGGGAACCGTTTGGACCACCACATCGGCCTCGGGAGCGATGTTGTGCACCGCAAGCTGGGCTTTCTCCGTCAGTTCGTGGCTTTCCTCAAATGAAAGTCGTCGCGGCACGTCGACTTTCATATCCACGAAAATCCGGTTCCCCGCGTCCCGCACGCGTGTGCGCGCAACTCGCTGAATGCCATCAACGCCCTGAACCGACCTGGAAATCTGGTCGGCTAATCCCTGCGGCGCACGGTCGAGCAACGCATCGATGGCCCGCCGGCCCAGCCTGAAACTGACATAGATCACGATGGCTGATACCACGAGAGCCGCGATCGCGTCTGCACGCTCGAAGACGGTCTTGTCTCCGCCCCGGTGTTGGCCGATTCGAACGAGCACCAGTCCGACGATCACAACGGCGGAACTCCATATATCCGTGCTGAAGTGCAGCGCATCCGCTTCCAGTGCCTGGCTTCGATATTTCTTCGCAACGCGCGACAGGGCCCGGGAACGCGAGAAGTCGACGACAATCGAAAGCCCCATAACCAGGAAAGCCCACAGGCTGGGATCCACTTCCCTGGTCACAAAAAACAGGCGCTTGACGGCTTCGTGAATAATCCAGGCACACGTCATGACGAGCAGCAGGGTTTCCACTAAGGCGCTGAGATTTTCGACCTTCCCATGGCCGTACAGGTGGGTTTCGTCGGCAGGCCGGTCGCTGACTCGAATGGCAAAAAAGGTGATCACCGCGGCAGCCAGATCCAGGGCGGAATGAGCCGCTTCCGCGAGAATTCCCAAGCTGCCCGTCAAGAGTCCAACCAAAAGCTTGATTGCAGCAAGACCTATGGCCGCTAGCACGGAACTTGCGGCAACGATCTTTTTTTCTCGCACCTGCTTTTGCATGCTGGCCCGTTGGCGGTCTTGATTTGATTTATTGGAAGCAAGGAGCAACAAGCCGGAAACCTGAATTTCATCAGCCGTTCTGCCGATCCCCACAGCGTGGCATCACAATTCTGGCATCCGGCTTCTGGCTTCTGGCTTCTAGTTCAGTCTTCAACAAGCCGGAGAGGCGCCTGATGCCGGCGATGTTCGTCCAGAATACGCCGGGCTTCCTGCTCGAGGGAGGCCGGAACAAAAATCCGTATCCGACCCTCTCCATCGGCAGACAGCGAATAAAGTCGGCTTGGCAACTCAGACGAGTAATGACACGGTATCGAATAACTCTCGAGCAGACTTTTGATGACTGAAGCCTCGCTGTCGGTCCAAGCTCTGGCAATAATGACCGGTTCCGATTTATCCATGAAATCCCAAAATCCTGCCTCTAAAACGATCGAAACGGGTCCTTAGCTTCGCCGGCACTGCTACCGTTTCGGTCAAAATATTGGCCAGCCGGCATCAGGCTCCACATTCCGGTTTCTATGTCCCGCTGCCTTTTAGCGGGATCACACTTTTTATTTTATCGTAACCGGCGGTTGATTTCTCTGGAAAGCTTGGAATTCATAAGTGGCCCCGACCACAATCCCAGATTTGGGATCATAGGGCATAAACCCTGCAACCGCGCCAAGATCCCATCGAATCTTCCCGGTCCAGAATCGGATCCCGGCACGCGCCTGCGATTTGTTTTCGTTGCCAAGTCTATTGGGGGGTCCCTGTCGCCCGCTGATCTCGGCCACCAGGTTGATGTTCCGGTACACCGGAACAATCGTGGCCACGCTATACGTCAGCGGATCCGTCTGCCTGCCTTGAAGCACCGGAGAGCCCAGAATGGCGAGGCCCACATCAGCAAGAACCTGGGAACGGCCGAAACTCTTTTTGAATAGAAGGGTCGAGTAGAATTCCGTTTCATCTGTTCCCAGACCGCTGTCGTGCTTCGCGTTGGGCAGTTCCACGGCGAATTTGAACGTCATTGCGGGACGCAGCCCGTTTTCCCCAAAAAACTTTATTTTTGTTCCGAGGATCAGGTCTCCAAAATCGCTGGTGGAGGTTCCGGTAAACGTAGCAGGAATGGGGGGCTGTGCCGCACGGCCCGAGACAGAGAGGATGTCTTTTGCCACGCCCGAGATTTCGAATTCAGCGTACTCACCGATTCCCACCTGGATACTGGATACGCCCAGGCGCATCAGGTCTCCACTCAGACCGGAAAGCGAATAGCTCTGCCCCTGCAGGAACTCCATAGCGAATTCAGCGCGAACCCAGCCCGTCTTGAGTATCTCGGCTTCATCGGTTAGGAACGCACGCTCCTGTCCTTGAGCATTCCACACGGTTGCCAGCCAAAAGGCAAATAGCAGTATCCATCGATATCGAAGCACGCCCCCTCCCTTCCCGATCAAACCCCGGTCGCAATCGGGAGTGCATTATAAACTCAAGGAGCCGGAATAGCCAAAGAACGGGAACCATTCTGAGCCTTTCGAGATCCCGGCGTAGGCTGGAGAAAAGCCAACTGAAAACGGCCCTGTCGGTGATGATTCCGCTTGGGATCGGCCTGATGGCGGTTTTTCTTTCGGGCAGGGTTTCAGATCTGCAAAAGCAAATCAGACAGCTGGAGTTAAACCCAGGAGTGATAACCGTTCCCGGGCGTAAAGTTCTGGACGGTT
>Ga0326727_10013132_pt1 | contig 18550 bp, 18 predicted proteins | sample MB2enrmetagenome_FD_207643 | JGI IMG/M metagenome (GOLD analysis project Ga0326727, IMG submission 207643) | Lab enriched peat soil microbial communities from McLean, Ithaca, NY, United States - MB29MY | ecosystem: Environmental > Terrestrial > Soil > Wetlands > Peat | place: USA: New York...
GGCGACGGTCCAATCGCGCAGGAAACCCAGAACGCGGCTGACCAATACGCTCGCCATCACAATGCCGGAAGCCTGGGCAATGCGCCGCGTTAGGGGGGCAGAGTTCATCGGGGAAGATGTATCACGATTTGCGTGGTTTTGACTAGGAGCGGGAAAGCTTCGACAAGAGCGTCTTTGATTTCAATCTCCGCGGCTCGGCCTAATGAGGATAGGGGAAGCGGTAGTCGCACTTCATGCAGCGCGCCATCTTCGGGCGCTTCATCATCCGTTCATACCAGCGGCGGCGAGAGCGACGATAAACCGCGCCCCGGCACTTTGGGCACAAGCGGTACTCCTCAACCTCGTCAGCCGCTTCCGCCACACCGACCGACGATTGACTGGGCTGCCTCTCCCGTCCGCGGGATTCCTGCGAAGAACCAGAATCCATATTCTCCCCGGGTGTTTGCGAAGCTTCCTGCGTGCCCCTTGAAGCTTCCGCGATCTTTCGCTGAAACCTTTCCTGAAGCTCTTCCACCGTCATATCATCCGGGTGGGGCCGGTTGCCGTCGGTCCGCTTGAAGAGTCGCCAGCGATTGCAGAACGAACAGCGGCGCAGGTGGTAGCCCATTCTCCAAAACGTGTTGTGAATGAACCCGTGCCGCACAGATTCAGTTTTTACCGTTCCGCAACGAGGGCAGGGACTCGACATTCACACACCTCTAAACCTTGGGGTCTGACATCGCGGCCCATCTGCGCGCGAGGGATGGTTTGCGGACGAAGGTCCGACGTCCTTCCGTGGGTTACGCTTGCGTTCCTGTCCGGAACACAACGCAGATTGAGCATGGGTGAAACTAACCCTCAATAATTTAGCACAGGGCGGCAGGATTGCCAACTTGCACCTCGGGTGTGCACCCCCAGGGGGCTTCGTCCCGGTGGGCCATCAGTATTCCGTTGCATTTCACGGGCTTTGAAATAAGCTGGCACTGGAGGGCGCTGCCCGTTTGCCCCGAGGAAGGATGAATCCTAGTGCGCAACCTTTCGGCAAAATTCGCAATCATGATGGTGGCCTTGATCCTGGTGGTTGAGGGCTGGGTCGCGCCTTGCGCACAAGGAGCCCAGGATAAATCAGCGCAGAAGACCCTCACCCTGAAACTGCGCTCGCGTGTGGAGCCTTTTAAGGGGAGCGGCGTCTGGCGCGAGATTAACTTCAAGGAGCGCTTCCCCGTTCATTCCACGGCCATCGTGATTTGTGACATGTGGGACAAGCATTGGTGCTCGGGAGCGACAGCCCGCGTGCAAGTGCTGGCCGCCAAAATGGCTCCTCTCATTGATAAGGCTCGAGCCAGCGGCATCCAGATCATTCATGCTCCCTCCGAAACGGTGGACTTTTACAGCCAGTACCCACAGAGGTTCCGCATCCTGGGAGTTCCCGTCACAGCGCCCCCGCCTGAATTGGACTTGTCGAACCCGCCTTTGCCCATTGACGATAAAGATGGCGGATGCGATACGGGCGAGAGTTTCTATAAGGCATGGTCGCGTGAAAACCCGGCCATTAGCGTCACCGGGGATGACGTTGTCTCGGCGGATGGTAAGGAGATCTACAGTTTCCTTGTCCAGCGCGGAATCAAGAACCTCCTGATCATGGGAGTCCACGCCAATATGTGCATTCTGGGCCGGTCCTTCGCCATCAAACAAATGACCAAGTGGGGAATTCGCTGCGTCCTGGTCCGCGACCTTACCGACGCCATGTACAACCCCAAGGATCGCCCCTATGTTTCTCATGAGCAGGGCACGGAATTGGTGATCGAGTACATCGAAGCGTATTGGTGCCCTTCCACGCTAAGCAGCGGTCTTGCCCGTGCCCTTCCTCGTTAGCCTACGTTTATCACCCGGTCGTGGCGGCGAGTTTACCTCCCCAAAAGGCGTCCGGAGAAGGTCGGGACCGATTCCGCCGCCTCGACGTCTTGACCCACTCCACAAATCCCGCTTGGTAACCGAATTGCTCCTTTGATGGCTTGCTGTGAAATTTCACAGTAAGCGTGGAGTATTTCGGACAAAAAGTATGACTTTGGGCCAGCGAAAGCATCTTTTGGTTACCTTCAGTGCCGTAAGCGTTGTTGCTTTCCTCCTTGCCCTGCCTTTACGCGCACAACAGCCCAAGCCTCTGCCGGGAAGCACGCCGTGCCTGGACTGCCACGATACCAGCCGGCGCACAGGCAAGCGCGAGCCCGGGGTCCCGCCCCCCTTCAACGAGGCTGCTCTGCGCGCCTCTCCCCACGCCACCCTGGAGTGCACCAATTGTCACAGCGATCTGGAGGGCAAAAAGGACTTTCCGCATCCCCCCAAGCTCACCCCGGTCGATTGCGGCACGTGCCACGCGGATGAAAAACAGCAGTACGTGGAGAGCCTGCACGGGAGAGCGGCCAAGCGCGGCGACCCGCTGGCCCCTCATTGCGAGGATTGTCACGGCACGCACAACATTTTACGCCCTTCCGATCCCGGTTCTCCCACCACCACCACGCAGATTCCCCTCTTGTGTGGCCGCTGTCACCACGAAGGCTCGCCCGTGTCGGTTTCTCACAACATTCCGCAGGATCAGATCCTGGAGAACTATACCGAAAGCATCCACGGCGAAGGCTTGTTCAAGCGGGGTCTCGTCGTCACGGCGGTTTGCACAAGCTGCCACACGTCGCATTTCGTTTTGCCGCACACCGATCCTCGTTCTTCGATCTCCAAACAGAACATCGCCCATACCTGCACAAAGTGCCATGCGCTGATTGAGACCGTACACCGCAAAGTCATCCGCGGCGAGTTGTGGGAGAAGCACTCGGGCCTCATCCCGGCCTGTGTGGACTGCCACGAGCCCCACAAGATCCGTCGCGTCTTCTATGCCCAGGGGATGGCGGATCAAGACTGCCAGCGCTGCCATGGCAACCGGGAATTGAAAACCGCCAGCGGCGGACGCTCGATGTTCGTGAACGAGCAGGAACTTGCCGGGTCGCGGCACGCGCGGACCGCCTGCGTGCAATGCCATACCGGCGGCGACCCGTCCCTGGTGCGGCCATGCGCCCCCATAACCGCCAAGGTGGATTGCTCGATTTGCCACGCCCCCGAGGTCGAAGACTTCCAGCAGAGCATTCATGGCCAGTTGCTGGCCCAAGGCAGCCCGGACGCGCCCGCCTGCACGGACTGTCACGGCAAGCACGGAATCCTCAGCCACAACGATGCCCAATCGCCGACCTTTGCGCGCAACGTTCCGACCCTGTGCGGCAATTGCCACCGCACCGGGCAGCGGGCGGCGCTCCGCTATAAAGGCGACCAGACCAATATCGTGGAAAATTATGTGGAGAGCATTCACGGCAAGGGGCTGCTGAAGAGCGGGCTGACGGTGACGGCCAATTGCGCCGACTGCCACACGCCTCACCGCGAGCTCCCCGCCCGCGACCTGCGTTCCAGCGTCAACCCCCGTAACGTGGCGATCACCTGCGGGCGGTGCCATCACGGCATCTACGAGTCTTTCATCACCAGCATTCACTCCCCCCAGGTGACCCACACCTCGAAGCAACTGCCGGTGTGCAGCGATTGCCACTCCGCGCACACCATCCGACGCACCGATCTTTCTGACTTCCGCCTCCACATCATGGACCAGTGCGGCCGGTGCCATGAGGCCATTACGAAAACCTACTTCGACACCTATCACGGCAAAGTCTCGAAGCTGGGTTACGTGAAAACCGCCAAGTGCTACGACTGTCACGGAGCTCACGATGTCCGCTCCGTAAACGACCCGGCCTCGCGGCTCAGTCGCGCCAACGTGGTGCAGACCTGCGCCCAGTGCCATCCCGGTTCCAACCGCCGCTTTGCGGGATATCTGACCCACGCCACCCACCACGATCCGGAAAAGTATCCCTTCCTCTTCCTTACTTTCTGGAGCATGACCTCGCTGTTGATGGGCACGCTGGTGGTGGCAGGACTGCACACCGCGGCCTGGCTGCCGCGCTCGCTCCAGTACAGCCGGGAGTTGAAGGCCAACGGCAAATTGCAGGCCGCGGAATACGTGCGCCGCTTCCGGCCGTTTGACCGCAATTTGCACCTCATGGTCATCACCAGTTTTCTGGGCTTGGCGACCACCGGCATGATGCTGAAGTTCTCCTACACGCGCTGGGCGCAAGTGCTCTCCCACCTGCTGGGAGGCTTCGAGGGCGCCGGGCTCATCCACCGCTTCTGCGCCTTGCTGACCTTCACCTATTTCGGCTTGCACCTCTGGGACCTGTTCCGCCAGCACCGCGCCAGCGGCAAAACCTGGCGGCAGTTCATCCTCGGCCCAGGAAGCATGGTGTTCAATCGCACTGACGCGCGGGAGTTCGTGGCTTCGCTCAAGTGGTTTGTGGGCAAAGGGCCGCGTCCCCAATACGGCCGCTGGACCTACTGGGAAAAGTTTGATTACTTCGCGGTGTTCTGGGGCGTGGCGATTATTGGCAGCACCGGGCTCTTCCTCTGGTTCCCGGAATTCTTCACGCGCCTGCTGCCCGGCTCCCTGATCAACGTGGCCACCATCATCCACAGTGATGAGGCGCTGCTGGCCGTGGGATTCATCTTCACCGTGCATTTCTTCAACACGCACTTCCGGCCGGAGCGGTTTCCCATCGATACGGTGGTGTTTACGGGCGGGGAGCCGCTGGAGAAGTTTAAACTCGACCGGCCGCGCGAATACCAGCAACTGGTGGAGCAAGGTGAACTGGAAAAACATCTGATACCCGCTCCGCCCCCGGTGGTCGTGACGTTCTGGCGGCGCTTCGGCTTCACCGCCTTGACCATCGGCCTCGTCATGATCCTGCTCATCCTTTACGCCGCGATCTTTGCCTACAAGTAGCGCCTTGGACTGCGGCGGCTCGACGCCGCCTTTGGCATCGCTATGGGGGTTATTTCCAAGCGGGGTCAAGCTGTCTTCGCCATCCTCCTTACCGCCATGTCAAAGCGGCGTCGAGCCGCCGCAGTCCAAGGCGATTCGCGCATTTTCGTCAATCGCCACGTGTTACAATACGCGCAATTCTGATTCCCGCTCTCGGGAGGTGCCCATGTGGCGTCGACCGGTCGTGACCATCCTAATGCTCGTCCTACCTATGATTCTGTCGCTGCCTGTGCAGGCGCAGCAAAAGCCCTTTACCCGGGAGCAGGTCGTAAGTATGGTGCGGGAAGGATTCGGAGACGAGTCGGGCGCCAAGCTAATCGAGCAGCGCGGGATTGATTTCGCCCCGTCCGAGGACTTTATTCAAACCCTCAAGGCCACAGGCGCGAGCGAGGCATTTCTTAACGCCCCGGGCGCCGCCCATCCGCCCGAGCCCGCGAGCGCAAAAGAACCGCTGAACCAGGTGCAGGTTTTCGCCCTGATTTTTTTTCCTTTCCTCCCTTGACACTGCAGTAAACGAAGCGTATAGGTAGAACCCCTAGGTGTTATATGGATGAAGAAAGATCTGAGTTCCTCAAGGGAACCCTCGACATGCTGATCCTCAAGGTTGTGGCGCTCGGGCCGATTCACGGCTACGCCATTGCGCAACGGATTCAGGAGATTTCTCGCGATTTCTTCCAGCTCCAGCAAGGCTCGCTTTACCCGGCCCTTCACCGGCTGGAGGATCGCGGCTGGCTAAGGGCAGAGTGGAAGGCCACGGAGACGGGCCGTGATGCAAAGTTTTACGCGCTCACTCCCCGAGGCCGGAACCAGTTGGAGGCTGAGGTTCTCAATTGGGAGCGGTTGATCGATGCAGTGGCCTTGATTCTCCGCACGGCGGAGTAAAGAGGAGTGGCGAGGGGCAGCGAGCAAACGCTGACCGCTCATCGTTGATGGCCGGGCGTTGAGGGCTGGAGGGAGGTTTTATGCGCTGGTACCAACGCTTCTTCCGCAGATCGCTTACTGAAAAGCATCTCGATGCTGAGCTGCGATTCCACCTTGACCACCAAATTGCCGACTACATCGCGGAGGGCATGAAGCCGGACGAAGCGCGCCGCCGGGCGCGGCTCGAATTTGGCGGTCTGGATCAAGTGAAAGAGGAATGTCGCGACGTGGGGAGCGCGCGACGGATTGAAATGCTCGTCCAGGACCTTCGCTTTGGTTTGCGCCGGCTGGCGAAGAATCCGGGGTTTATGACGGTTGCGATTCTGTCTCTGGCGTTGGGCATCGGCGCCAGCACCGCGATCTTCGCGCTCATCGACGCGGTGATGTTGCGCACGCTGCCGGTCAAGCATCCGGAGCAACTCGTACAGCTTGTTTGCCGCTACCACCACCGGCCGAATCCAGCGCACAGCGGTAATGGATCTGATACCGAGGAGCCAACATTTTCGTATCCGCTGTTCGAACAGTTCCGGAAGCACGAAGACATCCTGGTCAACACCTTCGCCTTTGTTCCGCTGGGATTCACCAAAGAAACTATTGCCGTGATTGTCGATAAGGACGCGCGTATGGCCGACGGTGAGATGGTCAGCGGCGGGTACTTTTCGGGTTTGGGAGTGCAGCCGATCCTGGGGCGTGCGATCACCGATGCGGACGAGCAGCCCGGAGCGCCTCAGGTGGCGGTAATCAGCTACGGGTATTGGAACTCGAGGTTCGCCCATGACGCGACGATCGTCGGCAAGGCGGTCACCATCGGCGGTCAACCGTCAACCATCATTGGGGTGGCGCCGCCCGAGTTTTTCGGGGTCGAACCAGGACGGTCAATCGATCTCTGGTTACCGCTGAGCAAGTATGGAGGTCTGCGACCTTATGGCATAAAATCTTCCGGCCCGTCATTGTTCGATAACGGCGACTGGTGGTGGCTGGACATCATGGGCCGGATCAAGCCGGGTTTGTCGCCGGCGCAGGCGCAAGCCCAGTTCGAGGTGGAATTTCAACAAGCGGCCGCGGCAACTTTATCCAAGAAACCGAAGCCGGAAGACAGTGTGCACCTTGTGCTGGCCCCTGCCGCCAAGGGCTTGGAGAGGCTGCGCAACCAGTTTTCCGAGCCGCTGCGCATCCTGGGCCTGGGCGTTCTGCTGGTTCTGCTGATTGCCTGCGCCAACATTGCGACCTTGCTGCTCGCCGATGCGAGCGCGCGCACCAAGGAGATCGGAGTTCGGCTCAGTCTGGGTGCGGCCCGCGGCCGGCTGATTTCCCAACTGCTGAGCGAAAGTCTTCTTCTGGCGATCGTGGCAGGCGCGCTGGGCGTGGCCCTCGCGCTGTGGGGGGCCAGGATTCTGGCCCGCCTGCTGACCAGCGACGCCTCGCTGCTGGGCCTGGTTCAGATCAATGGATGGGTTTTGGCTTTTACTGCGGCGATGGTCTTGCTCACCACCTTTCTGTTCGGACTGGCGCCCGCCCTTGCCACGACACGGGTGGACCTTGTGCCAACCCTCAAGGCAACGCTGGGTCAAGTTTTCGGAACGGCGCGATTCGCGACGGGCAAGGCGCTAGTCATTGGGCAAATCGCACTTTCCTTGATCCTCCTCGTGGACGCCGGACTTCTGGCGCGCACGCTTTACAACCTGGAGCACGCGAACCTTGGTTTTCGCCAGCAGAACCTTCTGGTGTTCAAGCTGGACGGAACGCAACTGGGCTATTCCGGCCCGCAGTTGCAGGTACTCTATGATCGTGTCCTCGATCGCCTGCGGGCGCTGCCCGGGGTGCAGGGGGCGTCCAGTTCAGGATTGGCGCTCCTGACGGGCTGGGAAAACGACAGTGGGTTTGCCGTGGACGTTCGGCGGGAACGCGATCAGAACAATTGGGCGATGTGGAACGTTGTCGGGCCCAAATTCTTTGACACGCTGGGAATCCCCATCCTGTTGGGCAGAGGGACCGAAGCGAAAGACGTGGCCGGGGCGCCCAAAATCGTGGTGGTGAACAGCGCCTTCGCGAAGAAGTTTTTCGGCGATACCAATCCTATCGGGCACCGGCTGAGCAGGAACGAAAAATTCGACCCGGGTGATTCCGCCGAAATCGTGGGGGTAGTGGCGGACGCAAAATACGACTGGGTGCGCGGCGGGTTTCCCCCCACGGCATACTACCCGGCAGGACAGATGGCCTGGGCTCTCGGCAGCATGTATATCGAGTTGCGCACCGTGGGGGACCCCATGCCGCTGTTGCCCGAGGTCCGGCGCGTCATAGGCGGCATCGAACCTGAATTGCCCCTCGCCGATGTCAAAAGTGAGAGCCAGCAAATCGCCGCAGATTTGCTTGAAGAACACATGTTCGCGAGCCTGGCCGGCTTCTTCGGTTTGGCCGCACTGCTGCTGACGTCGATTGGTTTGTACGGCACGATGGCGTACCGCGTGAGCCGGCGGACGCATGAGATTGGAATCCGCCTGGCTTTGGGCGCCCAGCGCCGCAGTGTACTCGCGAATTCGCTCGGTGAGGCACTGGTGCTCGCCGTAGCCGGAATCGCCATCGGGCTCCCCGCCAGTATTGCCGCGGCGCGAGTGATCGCGAACTCGTTCTACGGCGTAACGGCGAAGGACCCGGCAACTCTTGCGGCCAGCATCGGGTTGGTGCTGCTGGTTGCACTCCTCGCCGCATGGCGGCCCGCGCACCGCGCCACCAAGACTGATCCGATGGTTGCTCTGAGATACGAGTAAGTCATCGTCACTGCTTTTGTGATCGTGGGCCTTTCTTTCGATCGCGAACCGACCGTCAATTCCCCAGGCGAATTGGCCGTGGCCACCTCCGGGTCTCGTAACCTCAGGCGCCATTTGAAAGGGTGAATGCAATCACGAGATGCGGGGCTCCCGACTTCATCGGGACAAGTTGCCCTACCCGCGTCGCGCAAAGTGAGTGCGGAACGAGGGGGCGGTCGCCGCGGCGACTCCCCCTACGGCGGATTGCCTTGCGGACAAATGTACGCGGCCACTTTTAATAGGTTGTGTGCGGCGGGGGGTAGGCGACGCACTGCAAGGCGAGAATCTTTTTCGTCACACTGGGGGGGAAGCAGGGTAGCGCGGAGGTACGCGTACTTTGCGTTCCTCCGCGGCTTTTCAACGCACAATATGGTAACGTCATTTACCGAATAGGGCCGCAAAGGAGGGCAGACTACGCCCACCTTTGCGCTACCCCTACCTCCGGGCTACCCGCTATTCCCTGTCCCAGATCCCACCTCGCAGGCTGGCCCAGACGCTAAAAAGCGACCGTCTACGGCAGATTGCGGGGTTTCCATCGCAGAGCCTAGACCGAGATGGTAGGCTTCGCAAGCTCTTCGTTCAGAACGACCGTTAGCACTCTCTGATCATCTGCTTCGAGCCGAATGGTTAGAGGGAGCAGAGCGGATGAGGAGGAGCCGTGACGCTCTCTGCAAACACTCGGAAGGTTTTTCGCGACGGCGCCTGACCAAAACAACTCATGGTTCGCGTCCGTGGCTTCGATGTAGTAGGGCAGAGGGAGGTCTTTCGCGAGAGCCAGCTCCCAAACATAAAGTATAATGTAGCGCAACGGCTCACCGGTCGCCTCAAGTTGGAAAGTCTTCGACATGGCAATCACCCCCCTGGAGTTTGACCCCCCACTTCGCGCGCGAGATCGAGAAACTTTTCGGCTGCTGTTTTTCCGAACATCCTGCGGAGCAGGCGGAGCGCCTTGTTGTCGCCGCGAGCGGCTGCCCTGACAAGCAGACAGGCGATTGCTTCGGCGTACGTTAATCCTTTCGGAAGGTTAAGTTGGCCCCGCTCTTCGTCGGGGACCTCTTGTCGGAGCATCTTCATGGCCGCTTGTCCGAGTGGGTTCTGTTCCTGAGTGCTCATACCTGCCGCCTCCTTGCATTCTCTTGCCCGCCACTTGTCCTTTCCCTATCTTGGTCAACATGGCATATCACTAAAGGTATTTGCAACACCTATTCTTTGCCAAAATTGCGTTACAATACGGCGCATGAGAAATCAACATCAGGCAGCACTCAAGGCATGGGATACGCGGCGAAATAAGGCAGCATGGGCCAAGGCTCACGCCGCAGAAGCCAACAGTAAGCAAGCCTTACGGAAATACTGCGAGGAACACGGCTGGAAACTCGCGTTTTTCGAGGGTCCGACCGGCGCACCGCGTACAGGGATTATTGACGGCATCGCTTACCGGCTCGGCAAACAGAATCCCGATGAGATGGATTTGCGGCTGATTCAGTTGAAAGGCGGGAAGGCTGGCGTGACCGCCGAGGAAATCCGGCGTCTCAGGGAAGCGGCAGAAAACCTCAGAGGCAAGCCCCTGATTGTTGCATTCGACGGGAAGGCGCTCCAGTTCCTACCGACCGAACTTGATTAGCGGGTCACGGTCGCTGCTTTCGTGCCCGTGGGCTTTCCCTCCGATGACGAACCCACGGTCAATTCCCGAGACGAATTGGCCGTGGCCACCCCCGGCTCACACAACCTCAGGCGCCGTTCGAACGGGTGAATGGAATTACGTGACGTAGGGGTAGGGCTCCCGACTTCGCCGGGACAAGTTGCCCTGCCCGGCGTTCCGCAGGGTGAATGCGGAACGAGGGGACGGGCCGCCGCGGCGACTCCCCTTACGGCGAAAGGCCTTTTCATTGCTAGGCATGCAAAACTTCGCGTATACTCTACTCATGAGTACCATTCGCCTGACACCTCACAGCGAGGAGTTGCTGCAAAAACAACTCACGCGCGGTCCTTATCGCTCGCGCGAAGAGGTCATCGAGCGGGCTCTGGAAACCCTCGCCCAAAAAGAATCCACTCCCTTCCATTCTGGTTCCGCGGCCAAATCTCCCTCTGAGGCGGTTGCCGACATTCTGGAAATTCAGAAACGTAACCGCTTGGGCGGACTCAAGATCAAGGATTTGATTCACGAAGGGCACAAATACTGATGGCGGTCTTCGTCATCGACGCTTCGGCGACGCTGCCCTGGTGCTTTGCCGATGAAGCGACGGCTGCTACCAACGCGGTGCTGACTCGCCTGCGGACGGGGGATGAAGCAATCGTCCCGGCACATTGGCCCGTCGAGGTTGCGAATGCATTGCTGATTGCAGTTCGTCGCCGGCGTATTTCTCCCGCGGATGCCCGCCAGTTTCTCCTGGACTTGGAATTCCTTCCCATTCGTGTCGAAGCCACCACCAAGAATCTGGTTCGCGCCGGAGTTTTCCCCGTGGCGGAGCAATATGGGCTCACGGTCTATGATGCAGCTTACCTGGAACTTGCCTTGCGCGAAGGAATTCCCTTGATGACGCTCGACAAGGACTTGCGGAAGGCCGCGGGCGCCTCGGGGGTCCCGTTAGTGGTACCACAGCCCTGAGCGGGCAGTGCGGCCTCTCCTCGCAGGACAGCGAGCTTTCCCTTCGCTAACAAACCCACGATCAATTCCCAAGGCGAATTGGCCGTGGCCACCTCCGGTTCACACAACCTCAGGCGCCATTCGAAAGGGTGAATGCGATCGCGAGACGTAGGGGTAGGGCTTGCCCTACCCCGGCGTTCTGCAGGGTGGATGCGGAAGCAGGGGGCGGCAAGCCGCCCCCTACACCTTGCGCAACTCGATTACGGCGTAGGGGCAGGCCTCGTGCCTGCCCTCCGCGTCGGCATGGCCGACGCCAGGGCGCCACAAGGGGCGCCCCTACGTTGTGGCACCCCGATCCATCGGGCGTCCCGCCCGCGACCGACACGGCCAGGATGGCCGTGCTACGATTTGGTTTGCCGGGTAAACATTTCAACCAGCACCGTCGAGACCGCGGCTGCTGTCTTGGGGGAAATCCTTCCCAATTTTCGGACCAGGCGTTGCCGGTCGATGGCGCGGAGTTGGTCAAGCGCCACCTGCCCGTGCTTGCCCTGGAAGGTGAGAGCCACGCGCATCGGATAAGGTCTCTCCACGGTGGTCATGGGGGCAATAATCACGGTGCGCAGGTGGCGGTTGCTCTCGTCAGGGGAGACAACCAGACAAGGACGGGTTTTCTGGATTTCCGCCCCTTGCGTCGGATGCAGAGACACCAGCCAGACGTCGTCCAAGCGCGGGGAGTCGCTTACCACCGCCACTCCTCCCGATCGAACTGACTGGAGGGAGTGTCGAGCAACAGTTCATCGTGGGCGGAAGAGCCGGCGGCGCGGAATGCGTCCTCCCAGCCCGCGCGCGGCCGGCGTGCCGGGGCGATCACGAGACGATGGTTTTCAATCTGCAGTTCAACGGTGTCCTCGAAGCCGCACTGTTCGATGAGGGGCTTGGGGATTCGGATGCCTCGCGAATTGCCAACGCGGATAAGCTCAACCTTCATGACTGTCAATAACCTCGTGCTTACATTGTAGTCACATAGGAGTTTTTTGGCAAGCCGGTAGCGAACCCCTGCCTCACTTCTGGTTGAACCCCGTCGCCCGGCGGAAGGGTTCGACGTAGTGGCCGTCCTTCATCGTCTGCCGCTTCTTCAACTCCGCCCGAGCCTTCTCGCGATCCGCCGGGTCCCAATCCGGCCGGTACTTGGTAATGGCGGGTTCGAACTGGCTCACTTGCAGGAGGGCGGCATCCACCTTGAGGTCGACGACGCTGTCGATGTTCACGAAGGTGTTGGCCTCTTGTGGGGAGGGATAATAGAAATACATCACCGGCACCTGGTAAGGTTGGAGCCCGAGTTGGAGCTTCTGGTTGGGGAAGTAGAGCCAGAATTCGGCGGCGCGGACGGCATCGATGGTATTGAACGCCGCCATGCGATGGTCGGTCTTGTGCCAGCGCTCGTACCACTCCCCGGGATCGACGCTCAGCAGCACGTCGGGACGGACGCGGCGGATAATGGCCGTGGCCTCTTCCACCAGCTTCGGCTGCGGCGCGTACTCCAGCATGCCGTCGTCGTAGCCCATCCACGAAATGTTCTCCTTGGGCGTGCCCAGCATGCCCTCCGACACTTCCTGCTCTTGCTTGCGAATGCGCGCCAGGCGCTGCGACGACATCTCGGGATCGTACGACCCTTTGTCGTCGTTGGTGTAGATCACCATGTAGATGCGATTGTGATTGCGATTGAGCAGTGCGATCGTCCCGCCCGCGCCGAAAACGTCGTCATCGGGATGCGGCGTGAAGAGCAGAACTGTTTTGTCGTGCATGTCCTCCAATTTCGTCTCTTGAGCCCACAGCGAAGCGCTCAGCGCGAGAGCCCCCACCAGACACAGCACCCTTGTCCTCATCGTCTCCACCTCATTTTGTCTTCGATGGTTTCAGCCCGAATTCCCACTTGGCTTTTCCGGCCGGCCAGTAACATACACCGGACCATGTCTGGCCGCAAGGTTCAGGGGGTGGTGGTGCGGGTCTCGTAGGGGCTGGGCTTGCCCTGCCCCCTTTCTTTGCCACGGACAAACGCCAAGGGCAGGGCAAGCCCAGCCCCTACGAGACGCACGCAGAGCTGCGCTCTGCGCAATCTGGTCTGTATAATGTCAGTGGAAACGGAGCTTACGATAAAAATGGCCTTTTTCTATTTTCTTCGGCACGGTGAAGCTGCATGGAACGCGGAGGGGCGCTTGTGCGGGAGCACGGACGTTCCGCTGTCGGATGCGGGGCGGCGGCAAGCGCAGTTGCTCGCCCGGCGTTTGCAACCCATCCCGGTCGAGGCATTGTACTCAAGCCCATTGAGTCGCGCGCTGGAAAGCGCTCGCCTGATCGGTGAGGTTATCGGGCACGGGCCCGTGGTGGACCACCGTTTGGCCGAGCTGAATTATGGCGCGTGGGAGGGAAGGACCTTTGAGGAAATCAAGCGCGCCGACCCCGCCATTTACAACGCCTGGGACGCCGACCCGGCAACCTTGGCGCCTCCCGAGGGCGAAAGCGGTGTGCACCTCATCGAACGCGTCACGCCGTTTCTGGCGGAAGTGGCGCAAAGACACGCGAGCGGGAACGTGGTGGTGGTCTGCCACAAAACCGTTTGCCGCCTGCTCGCCTGCCACATGATGGGCGTGCCCCTCCGCGAGTATCGGCGGCGCATCACCATGGAGAACGCAGCGCTGAACATCTTTGAAACGCGGGAAGGGAAGTGGCGCGTGGTAGCGCTGAACGATACTTCGCATCTCGTCACGCCTTCTGCTGTGCCCCCCTCGGTGCAATCCGAACAAAGCTAATTAAGGCTGCTGAGGATGGCCTTGTAGGTTTTCTTCTGGTCGCAGAGCTGGCGAAACTCGGTCCGGTTTAGCAAATGCTTGACGTAGACCTCAGCGCTAACGATGTAGGCAATCCTGCCGTGTCCGGGCACAAAATCCACTTCCGCATTCTGGGGCTTGATCAGCTTGCCGTCAGGCCCCTTGATTTCTTTGAGGGTGGGGTGACTCACGTAATCAATGCTCAGGGGCTTGGTGGCAATTCCCAGGACCACCCAAACCTTGGTCATTCCACGACCCTCGTCAACGAAGATGGGCACCATCATCCGGATGTCTTTTCCGAGATCAGGATCTTTGGGAATAGAACCCAACCACGCTCCCAGCAAAGCGCGGTCAGTATCCGCATCCTGAGGTTTTGCGAAGTCCGAATCCGGCTCGGGCGTCATTCCGATCTCCTCGCACGAACGCAAGTAAGCGCCGAGGAAGAGGGCTTCCATGAGGTCGAGTTCCGCTCCCAGCGATAGGTTCATCGGCCCGCCGGCGGTCAGGCGCTGCATCTTCGCCAGCGCCTCGGCCCCGAATGCCTGCTGGAGGACCTGGCGGACGAATCGATATGACCGGGCGCGCCGCAGGTAGTAGGTGGCCAAAGGCTCCAAGCTCAAATCCGGCGAAATATATAGGTGCACGGAGGGGGGCATTAGTGGGGCTTGGGCCGCAACAGGAATTTCCAGTTGCTTGATATGTGTCTCCCGCGTCAGAGCGAGCAACGCTTTTAACAACCCCACCAACTCCTTGCGGTAAGACTCATCGAATTTAAGGTGCGCAGCCTCCGGCATCCGTTCGGGGATCGCCAAGGGCTCCAGCGCGTAGGTCTGGTAGTCGTACCACCCCGAGTTGGGCTTGGGTTTCAGGTCCAGGCTTCCGGCCCGGAGGCGTTTGACCATCTCATCCGCAAGGTTGAACCCCGCTGGAATGGGCGTATCTCCATAGAGCTCTTTGATGAGGTTGGTTTCATGGGCCTGGGATGGAGGGAACAGCGACATACTCCTGGGGAAATGGGGAGTGTGTCCATCCTGCAGCGCCGCAGCCGGTTGGCGAAGATCGTCCCACGCCAGCGGGTTGGTCAGCTTTTCCGCCAGGGTGAGGATCGAAGTATAGTTCGCGAGAAGGTCCTTATTCTGTGCAAGCGCCACAGCCAGGGGACGAGCCGCCTGCTCATCGATGGGTGTTTGCAGCATGCGGTCGCGCCAAAAGATTCGCGCCAGATCTTCATTCCAGGTGTAGAACCCGAGGACCTTGGAGCGCACCTCGTTGGCCAGAAACTCCTGTTGCAGGTTGTTGGCCTGCTGAGTCACGGCGGCGGAGACGGGCGGCTGCTGACCCGCCAAACGCGCGGCCGCCGTCAACAGGGCTGCCGCCTTTTCGCTGCTATCCCCCGCCAATGCCGCAAGAAGTTTGAGGACAAAGTCCTTACGGGCGGGGAAGCGATCTGACCCCGCTTCGGCGGCCATCTCCACACCAGCGTAGAGGCCATCGTCAAATTGCTTGGCTTTAAGAGCCAATGCCGCCGCCGGCGCGAACTCGGATACGTTAAGGTCTGCTTCCGCAAACGACGGAAACATGTGGGCGTCCACGTGCCCTCTTCCAAACCACGATGACGAAGCGCCCTCCTCAGACCCACCCATCTCCAGCTCCTCCGGAACGCTCAAACTCAGCACCTGAGGTGACAGGTCGAGGGTGATTTCATAGCGGGGCGTTTTGCCTTCGTTCATCGCTTCCCCTTCCACCGTGACTTTCCTCCAACCCGGCGGAAGTTGCGGGGAAACACGCCCGTGCGAGCTGGAGAGGGACTTGAGGAAGTCGGAGTTATAGACTCGTTGTTCGGCGTCGTGGTCAACGACCAATGGCGACGTTTCGTGGGCGGTTTTCCTGCACCCGGCGAATTGGATTACCGCGATCACCCAGAGCGCAAGCAGAAGGGTGTTGGTATGCGCCCTTCGGCGCGCTGTGGACTCGGCTGATGGGCGCTGCGACAGAGGAGACATCAACCCTCCTTGTGCAGAAATATTCAGGAACTATACATGAAGGGAGGGTAGCCCGGCGGAAAAAATTCCGGCGCCAACTTTCATTTTTGCCTTTTGGCCGCAGTCTTATGAAGCTACGTGCTGCGGAAATAAATCCGTCCCTGGGCGAGGGGCAGGCCGCGAACTTCGATTCGGTCGAGGTCGCGCGTGCCGATGCCCAGTTGCTCGGCGAGTTTCAGCGTACTGTCCGACCTCTCGAAGGGCGCAGCGCCGCGGTCGGCCAGGGGATCAAAGCCCATGAGGGCGGTGGCCACGGCATCCGTATTCACGCAGTTGGTTCCGGCAATCAGCAGACTGGGGCGCAGGGGGTGGACGGGGTGCGGCATCGCCGTCGGTGAGCCTATTGACTCCAAAAAGCTCTCCGAGCGTTTCACGCGACGAGGTTTGACCCAGGGGCCCTCGCCGCCCGCCATGGTTCCAATGCCATCGATCACCGCCAGATGAATGGGGCGCGCGGCCACCAGGTCTGCGGTGACGCGCGGCACGCGGTAACCTGCGTCGCGCGTCGAGCTGGGGTCAATCTCCGAGGGCGCGCTCCGGGAGGGTTGCCGGTTGCCCGCGTGCAGCATTGCCCGGGGGCCGCCGGGCGCCTTGGCGGGCTCGTCAAGGCCGGCGCCTTCTCCGTAAATCGTGGCCGGCGTCATGCCGAAGCAATTCTTCATCGATAAGGTGACACCCGCCGTCCCGTGCTCCTTGAGTTTGGCAAGCGAAACAAAAACGTCGCACTCCTCGTAAGCGGGATTCACGTCGTAGCCCTTAAACAGCATTCCGCCGCCGGGCACCCAGAGGCGCGTAAATTTTCCCCCCGCGCCCGGATAGTTCGTATTGATCAGTTCCACGTTGGAAGCGGCGCTGGTGAGGTCGCCCGGCTTCCAACCGGCTTGCGCAAGAAACTCCGCCAGCGAGCTCGTGCCCAGCGGACCGTCGAGCAAGCGAATGCGTCGCGCTCCCGCCCTGCCCAGCAGGTGGATCATGGCGCCGGCAACCTGCGGGTGCGCCCAATGGGTCTCGCCCTGCGGCAAGTTCCCCAAACGCACGTCGGGGCCACCGGTGAGGTTGATCTTCATGGACACCGTCTTGCCGCTGACGAGGCTGCGCAGCCCACCCAGTTGGTCGAACATGCCGGCCAGCGTGGTCACCACTTCCGGACCGTACGTGGCGCACCTGGCAACGGCCACCGGCGCGGCCGGAGCAGCGTTTGCCCATAGCCCCGACGGCGCCAGGCAGAATCCCGCGGCCGCAGCACTTGCCCCTTGGATAAATTCCCGGCGATTCAGATTTCTCATCATCGCAACCTGCCTTTCGGTTGTAGGAGCCCTGTGCCAGATGGTAAGGGATTGCGCGCTCGGATGCAATAGGAAGGCGGATTGTAGTAAGGCGGATTGTCGATCCGGACTATCGATACGGATTGATCCGGATTGCGCCCCGATGCATCGGGGCGGTTGGGGCTTCGCCGTGGATTCGCAGTCACCGATTCGCAGAGCTTTGCTCTGCGCAATCCGGGGCGATCCGGCAATCCAAAGCAATCCAAGCTATACCACAGCCGCAGAGCTTCGCTCTCAGCTTGTGACTTTTTTCAATATTGGCGAGAAGCGATATTGCAAATAAAGGGTTTAACTGTATCAAAATGGCCAAAAAACGAAAAAAGTCACAAGCTCTCTGCGCAATCCGACACAGCAGAGGCGCGGACATTTCAGCGAATTATTTCACGGCTTAAACCGTGGGCCGCATTATGACGCGCGCCCGGGCGTGCAGTTCCTTGTTCTTGATTCGTCTAACGAGGGTGACCACCATGATGGCCACCGCGATGCCAATCGATCCAAAGAACAGCGCGAACGCGCGCAGAATGGTCAGGAAGAGTCCGGCGGTAAAATCTTTGCCCACCGCCAACACAATTTCCGGTCCCTGTTGACCCTGGGGATACGTGGCGGACAATGCGTAGACGCCCGGCTGATCGATCCGGAAATCGAAGATCGATCGTCCCGAGCGTCCATTGAGCACGTAAGAGGAATTCATCGAGCTGCGCGAAAGCGGGATCTTGGAATTTGTGGTCTTTGCAACCAGCGCACAGCTAAGTCCCGAAATACTTTGGCCCGTGGAATACACCTTGTCGCCCACCACGCTTTGGTATTCGTAAAAAATGGTGTAATTACCCGGCTCGCGGAGAGTCAGGTCCGTGTCTCCCGGCGCCACCACTTGCTGGAGCTTGTCCCCCATCCCACTTAAGCTTTTGAACAGGAACCAGGCAAACAACGCCATCCCTCCGACAAAAACCAATCCGGCGAGAACGTAATACCAACGGCTGGGAGTTATTCGCGGTTCGTCCATTTGCAGGTCTCCGTGCGGACTTGGCTTTTCGGCGAAATCATACGCCGGGCGCGCCCACTGTTCAAGCTCCTCAAATCGTCCCTGTGCATGATGTGCGAAGCACCTTGGAGTGCGGCGGCTCGACGCCGCTTTTTCTAGCGCTGACTCGTCAG
>Ga0326727_10013135_pt1 | contig 18545 bp, 19 predicted proteins | sample MB2enrmetagenome_FD_207643 | JGI IMG/M metagenome (GOLD analysis project Ga0326727, IMG submission 207643) | Lab enriched peat soil microbial communities from McLean, Ithaca, NY, United States - MB29MY | ecosystem: Environmental > Terrestrial > Soil > Wetlands > Peat | place: USA: New York...
CAGTTGTTTGGGTTCTTCAAGGAGTTAGACGCGAAAAGGCTTGGAAGTGAGTACACCTTTTTGATGCGCGGCGGAGGACGGGGTTTGCCCAGGTCGCCGACAATATTGGCCAGGAAGGCTACCGGCCGCGGCTGAATGCTCGCCGGAGGTGTTTGGAGTGCCGAAGCTGGCGAAGGCGTTGCATTAGATCATGAGATATGGCATGGTATATCTCAGGAGATGCGACGATGGCACAGGTTGAGAAGGCGCGTGTCTTTATGAGCGGACGAAGCCAGGCTGTCCGCATTCCAGCCGAGTACCGGTTTACCTCAAAGGAGGTTTACATCCGCAGGGATGCGCAAAGTGGAGACGTAATTCTTTCGCAGGCTCCAGGCGATTGGGATGAGGTGTATGCCGCGCTGGACAAGGCTGGATTCCCGGACGACTTTCTTGCCGATCGCGCACAGGGGCCGGCTCAAGAACGTGACGAGCTATGAGCCGGCTCTACATGCTCGACACGAATACGGTGAGCTACATCGTCAAGGGCAAGTCTCCGGCTGCGCGGGCCAGGCTCGCTGGACTGGGGATGGATGAGACGGCCTGTATTTCAATCGTTACAGAGTTCGAGCTGGAGTTTGGATTGGCCAAGAATCCGGACGCTAAGAGTCTTCGCGATGCGCTGCGTTGGTTTCTGGCGCGGATCAAGGTGCTACCGCTGGGCTCGGCTGAGGCTCGCGCGTATGGGCTATTGCGAGTGAAGCAGGAGGCGGCGGGGCGGCCGCTGGAGAGCATGGATATGCTGATTGCGGCGCATGCGATTGCCGCGGGAGCGATCCTGGTGACCGGGGATGGGGTGTTCAGTCACGTGCCCGATCTTTTGGGGAGAGAGAACTGGGCGACGGATGTGGTGGGTTGAGGGTTTCATCATTCCCGGAAGCCTGACAGATTGATCCGGATTCGGGGGTACAATGATGTGAACGGAGGTCGGCATGGAAGCTGCGCAGAATGCGGTTGTGGTGGATTTGGGTCCGCTGCGGCAGAGGGTTGAGGACCGCGTAAAGGCTGGCCGCTATGCGTCTGCCGATGAGGTGATCCGTGCGGGATTGTTGGCGCTGGAACGGGAAGAGGCGAGCACGAATGAGTGGCTTATCCAACTCGCGGAAGAGTCGCTGGCCGATCCCAGGCCTAGTATTCCGGCAGCGCAGGTCTTTCGGGAGTTGAGGGCGAAGTATCGTCAATAGGCGGAGTTACTTCGGCTTTACAATCCGCAATCCCGGAACGAGCTTGAAGTCCTTTTCATTGTGCGTTGCGACGTCGTAGCCGAGTTGCAAGGCGGTGACGCCGATGGCCAAATCTTCAAACGCAAGGGTAAAGCCGAGGGCGGCCTGCTGGCCTTCGATGCGCCCGACTGTCCGGGCTATCTCGACGGTGATGGGATAGATAGCCAGTTCCCGGCAGAGGCGATCAACGAACGCCAGACGCCGCAACTTGCGGGCTTCATTCTGTGCGCGGTAGGCGCCGTGTGTCATCTCGGCGATGGTGATAACAGAGAGGCCGAATGCAGCCTCGCCGTAATCGGTCTTGAGTTGTTCGAGGATTGCGAGGTCGTCCAGGCCTTTTCGCTCGGCCGCGATGACAACGCTCGAATCGAGAATCAATCCCATGCCGGGGGCGTCCAAGGCTTGCGATTGCGGATGATCTCAGCGACATCGTCGGCAAAATCCGCATCGAGAACCGGGGCCTCGCCGGTCTCCTGCTGAAGCTTGCGGGCGATCTCGATGGATTCAGAGATGGTGCGAGGGGCGGGGAACTCAGAGCGCAGGATTGCGGGCGGGTGCGAGCCATTCTCAATGACGATCTCTGCTCCTGCGCGCACCTTGGCCATCAGCCCGGCAAAGTCACGGGCTGCGTCGGCTTCGGAGATGTGGATGGTCGCCATGAAATGATGATAACGCCAAAACTGGGACTGGACCGTGTTCGGCCCTAACACCGTCACCCTTATCCGCTGCTGTCGCCCCTCTCGACGTCAACATAATGTTGTCGCAGTTCTCGCCCATTTTCCCACAAATTGCACCACTTATACAGCATTTCCACAGCCAAATTGCAGGAAGAGAATCAATTCAGTTACTAGATATTGTGGAATGCAGTTGACTTGCACATCAGATAGCGGTACTGTCTCATCTGCCGGCGTGCATCGCGCACGGAAAACGCCGCCCGAAGGCGGCGTTGTGTCCAGGTGGTATCGGTCACCGTCACAAGTTTTCGGTACCAACTGCCCCGGCACCCGTTGGTGACGGGTGCAAGCTGATTATCGGATCGAAACGTAGTTTGATCGGCTTCGCCCTTCGCCGTCAAGAAAAAACTGCTGTGGTGTTCGACAGCACACAACGCGAAGGAGAAGAGATGGCAACAAGCACTCAGTATGACCATGCAACATTAAGCAAGATCTGGGAAAAGGCTCGGATCGATGGAAACAATGATGCCAACGTGTTCCGTAAGGACGTTTGCGGAGCCTGGATCGCACGGGGTCAATATGGGCAGACTACCCAGTATGGCTGGGAAGTCGATCATATTGTTCCTCTCTCGCGAGGTGGTTCAGAAGCTTTGAGCAATCTGCAACCGCTCCAGTGGGAAAACAATCGCAAAAAGAGGGACAAGCGGTTGTAGTCAGCTCAGAAGACCTCCTGCATCCTTAGTTGCACAGGTTTTGCAGGAGGTTTTCCGAGATTTTCATTACCGGTTCTTGGCGACTTCTTCGACGGTGACGGGGTCTAGGAAGGGCATGGAGGCGCGGAGGGTTTTGCCGATGATTTCGATGGGGTGCTTGGCTTCGGCTTCGCGGAAGGCCAGGAACTCTTTGCGGCCGGAGTTCTGGTCGGCCAGGAAGCGCTTGGCGAAGCTGCCATCCTGAATTTCGGCGAGGATCTGCTTCATGGCCTTGCGGCTCTCTTCGTTGATGACGCGAGGGCCGGAGACGTAGTCGCCCCACTCGGCGGTGTCGCTGATGGAGTAGCGCATGTAAGCCAGGCCGCCGCGGTAGATGAGGTCGACGATCAGCTTCAATTCATGCAGGCACTCGAAGTAGGCGCTCTCGGGCTGATAACCGGCCTCGACAAGGGTCTCAAATCCGGCCTTGACGAGGGCGCTGACGCCGCCGCAGAGGACAGACTGCTCGCCGAAGAGATCGGTCTCGGTTTCTTCCTTGAACGTGGTTTCGAGGACTCCGGCGCGAGTGCCACCGATGCCCTTGAGGTAACTGAGAGTGAGGGCGTGGGCGTTGCCGGTGGCGTCCTGGTGGATGGCGATTAGGCAGGGAACGCCGCCGCCTTCGGTGAAGACTTCGCGGACGCGATGGCCGGGAGCCTTGGGCGCGGCCATGCCCACGTCGATGCCCGCCGCGGGAACGATGGTCTTGAAGTGGATGTTGAATCCGTGCGCGAAGAGCAGCAGTTTTCCGGCGGATAGATTGGGGCCGATCTCTTCTGCATATAACTTGGCGGCGGTCTGATCGGGGACCAGGACCATAACTACGTCTCCCCACTTAGTGGCTTCGGCGACGGTAGTTACTTCGAGGCCGGCCTTCTGGGCTTTGGCGATGGACTTGGAGTTAGCGGCGAGTCCGATTTTTACCTGGACGCCGGAGTCCTTGAGGTTGAGGGCGTGGGCATGCCCCTGGGAGCCGTAGCCGATGATGGCGACCTTCTTGGCTTGGATAAGGGAGAGGTCGGCGTCGTGATCGTAATAAGTCTTGGCCATGATTTTCTTCGATTTCCTTTGCTGGTTGAAATTCTGTGAAGGGGCTTGCTGTTGAGCGGCCCGAGTATTCGAATAGCTAAACCTCAGGGGCTAAAGCCCGCGTTGATTTTACGCCGCTTACGGCACGGCTAAAGCCGTGCCCTTTCAAAGCAATGAGTCTTTCCGCAGCCTGTAAAGCCCTAACCAATTCCACTCGATTGATGTCAGGGCTAAAGCCCTGACCTACCGTTTGTGCGCCTCTAAAACTTCGCGCTGACGGATTAGTCCGTTTTGCCGGGGAAGATCTCTTCTTCGGTTGTGACGACCGCGATGTTGGCGTCAGCAGGTTCATCCGCACCGGCGCCCATGGCGGTAAGGACGCGGCTGGTGTGATGGCCGCGGCGCATGGTCATCTTGCCGCTGCGGCAGATTTCGAGAATGCGGCCTTCGTCTTCGCGCAGGATTTCAAGGAGGCCTTCTATCTTGCTTTCGACGCCGGTCATCTCGATCATCATGGACTCCGATGTGAGGTCGACAATGCGGGCGCGAAAGACCTCGACCAGGTCGAAGATCTGCGAACGGTTTTGCGGTGTGGCGGCGACTTTGATGAGCGCCAGTTCGCGAGTGACGGCCGGATCTTTGGCGATATCGTCGACATCGACGACGTTTTCAAGTTTGTAAAGGCTGGCGCGGATGCGGTTGCCGGCCTCTGCCGATGCCTCACAGACTAGCGTGAGGCGAGACAGGCCGGCTCGCTCGCTGCGGCCGACGGTAAGCGAGTTGATGTTGATGTTAAGGCGGCGGAATAGTGACGCAACGCGAGTTAGCACGCCGGGAAGGTCCTCTACGTAAGCTACAAAGGTGTGTAACATGACAGCCCTTTCATTGTTGATAATTCCGGCCCCTAATGCTGCGGTCGCGCCATTCGGTGACGCAAATTACTCGTCAGCTTCTGATCGCAGAATCGAGCGAAATGTGTCCTGTTCGATCGAGACATACCACGTGGAAGTTTCCTTTCCGAATTGCAGTGTGCCCTCAGCACACAAATATATCGGTCGATTTTCCTCATCAGAGTCGATTTCATAGAAGGTTAAACGCATCCCTTCTTCTGGGGTGATGCCGAGACGTTGAAGGTCGTCGAATGAGCCCTTTGTAAGGTAGTCATCCCCAAAATAATGGTAGACAGCACCCTTCACGGCGATTACTCCATTCCTTACACTTGGTCTTACTCATCCGCCGGCGATTCGAGCAACGGATCGCTTTCGGGGCGGCGGATCATTTCGTGCAATGCCGCGCCGACGGGAATCATGGGGTAGACGGACTCTTCTTTTTCGACCATGAAGTTTAGCAAGAATGTTCCGGGTGCGGAGCGGGCCTGGTCGACGGCGGATTGCACCTCGGCGCGCGTGCGCACGGCACGGCCCTCGATGCCATGCGCGCCAGCGAGCTTGACAAAATCCGGACTAACAAGCGGCGTGGACTCGTAGTTACGCTCGTAGAAAAACTCCTGCCACTGGCGAACCATTCCTAGATAGCCGTTGTTGATAATGGCGATGTGGATCTTGATGCCTTCCTGAGCGATGGTGGAGAGCTCGGCGGCGGTCATCTGGAATCCGCCATCGCCGACAACGACCCACACTTCCTTATCTGGGCAGGCGAACTTCACACCGATCGCCGCGGGCAGTGCAAAACCCATGGTGCCGAGGCCGCCTGAGGTGATCAGGGTGCGGGGCTGTTCGTGGTGGTAGTACTGCGCCTCCCACATCTGGTGCTGGCCGACGTCGGTGATCACGACGGCGTTGCCGCCGGTGATGCGCCAGATGTCGTGGATCACGTGGGCGGCATAGAGGTGACCCAAGTCGGGGAGGTTCTTGATGTCACGGACGGCGACATCGCCCTTGCTAGCTTCGATGGTTTTAAGCCACGCCGAACCGTCGCGGCCGGAGATGCGGGGGAGCAACTGCTCGAGCACTTCGCGTAAGTCGCCGACCAGGGCTACGTCGACCTTGATGTTCTTGTTGATCTCGGCGGGGTCGACCTCGATGTGGATCTTCTTGGCTTTGGTGGCATAGGTGGCGGTGGTGCCGGTGACGCGATCGTCGAAGCGCATGCCGCAGGCGATGAGCAGGTCAGCTTCCTGAATGGCGTGGTTGATCCATGCCTCGCCATGCATGCCCATCATGCCAAGGTTGAGAGGGTGCGACGCGGGGAATGCACCGAGGCCGAGGAGGGTGAGGCCGACGGGAATCTGGGCGCGCTCGGCGAGGGTGCGCACCTGTTCCATTGCGCCTGATTCAGAGACGCCGTGGCCGGCGAGGATGACGGGCCGCTTGGAGTTGCGGATAAGTTCGGCGGCTTCGGCGAGGCTGGAGTCTTCAACGCTGAGCATGGGGTGAGGGCGATAGGGGCGCGGCTTGGCGGCGGCAAAGTCGAAGATGGCAGTGCCCTGTTGCGCATCCTTGGTGATGTCGACCAGCACCGGACCTGGCCGGCCGGAGACGGCGATCTGGAAGGCGTGACGTAGCGCGGGCGCAAGGTCCTCAGTGCGGCTGACGAGGAAGTTGTGCTTGGTGATGGGCAGCGTGATGCCGGTGATGTCGACTTCCTGAAACGCGTCGGTACCGAGAATCTTGCTGGAGACGTTGCCGGTGACGCAGACGATGGGAATTGAATCGAGCATGGCGGTGGCAATGCCGGTGACGAGATTGGTAGCGCCGGGGCCGCTGGTGGCGATGGCCACGCCTACGTTGCCCGAGGCGCGCGCATAGCCGTCGGCCATGTGCGCGGCGCCTTGCTCATGGCGGACCAGGACATGGTGAATGGGAAACTTGCGCAACGCGTCGTAGGCGGGCAGGATGGCGCCGCCAGGATAGCCGAAGACGGTGGTGACGCCTTCGCCTACAAGTGTGGCCCACAGAATCTCAGCGCCGGTCAGGCGGGTGGGAGTTGTTAGGTGGGCATTTGCGGCTTGCGTGGTGTCGATGTTAGTCCCCATGAGTAACTCCTTTGATAGATGCTAACTCGTTTGATGCGCTTTGCTAGTTACTGATGGCTTGATACCCGCGAGCAAGGCTAACTCACGCCACTTCCAATGGCAATCTACGTCTATGAAGCCAATCTCGCGCAGCCATTCTAATTGCGTTTCAAGATCGAGAAGCTTGTTCGATGGATCTTCGTCAGCCCAGGAAATTGTCGCGAGAAATCCGGCGTGGAGGCGAGGGCTTGGCGATGCGACGTGCTCGAGATTCAAAAAAGCACCGCCGGGAGCGAGGAGATTGAAGATCTCCTGATACAGGGTGCGCTTTCGTTCATGGGACACGTGGTGAATTGCAAAACTTGAAATCACGGCGTCAAACGGCTCCATGGGGAGCAACGTGTTTTCAAAATCATGCGCGACTATGGTCACGCTGCTGTCGTTCGCGAACAACTTGCGAAGCGCCTCGAGCATGGTCGGTGAGAAGTCCAGTCCAACAAATTGGGCGGTCGGCCTGGCGGCTTTGGTCAGAGCAAGGAGCCTTCCACCGCCAGTGCCCAGATCGAGAATGCGCTTAGGATCAGGAGGCAGGAATTCAAGCAGAGTGGCTTCACCTTCGACGCGATGTGGAATCGAGTCGGCGCGCTTGAGATAGTCCAAGGCGTGCTCGGCGGAGGTCCACAAGTTAACATCGAGTGTTGCCATCGTCTCCGCGGCGATGAGACGGGCGTTTTGTGGGGTCTCGCTGATTATTGTCATTGCAATGCCACCGCCTGATGTGGAGTGACCGTCTCGCTTTGATCCGGGCCATGCTTTTCAAAGGCTGCGAGTTTTTCCTTCGGAGTTACCATTGCCGCGATTTCCTCTTCCGTCACATCTTCGTATTCCTCATAAATAAGTTCCGCGCCGTCTTCGAGCTTGTCATAAATGAGGTAGAGATCACGCAGACCTTTGAAGGACACGTTGACTTCTTCCTGATCAGTGTTTATGAAGCTCTCGTTGTAGACTTCCCCGAATCTCAGGGCTTTCTCATAAGCCTGTTCAACAGAAGTGGCCTTCACGAGAATGGTGTTGACATAAATGGAGTGGCTACCATCTACGAAGGTGAATTGCTGAATCAAATCAGCAAGGAACCATTCCACGTCTGTTGGTATCCACTTGGCCATTACTTCTTACCTCAGGGGCTAAAGCCCAGTCGATCAATGTGACCATCTTGTGGCACGGCTAAAGCCGTGCCCTTTCAAAACAGGCTGCGGTTGTTACGTTGTTGCGCCTTCGGAGGCGGATGTTACTCGGTCGACATACTTGCGGAAGACGCCTTTGGGCCAGCGCAATGGTGGAGGCGTGAATCCTTTTAGACGCGCCGCGATTTCTTCTTCGCTTACTTCGAGCGTCAGCTTGCGGTTGGGGATATCGAAGTGGATGATGTCGCCTTCGCGGACGGCGGCGATGGGTCCGCCGACGAAGGCCTCGGGCGCAACGTGGCCTGCTGTGAAACCGCGGGTTGCGCCAGAGAAGCGGCCGTCGGTGAGCAGAGCAACATGGGCGCTTAGTTCGGCGTTGGAGGAGACGGCGGCGGTGACTTGCAGCATTTCTCTCATGCCGGGACCGCCTTTGGGGCCTTCATTGCGGATGACTAACACATCGCCGGGCTTGATTTGTCCGGATTGGACGGCGGCAAAACAGGCTTCTTCCGTTTCAAAGACGCGCGCGGGGCCGCGATGCTCGAGGCGATTGGCCGCTGCGACCTTCATCACGCAGCCCTCGGGAGCCAGATTGCCCTTGAGGATGACGAGGCCGCCGGTGGGCTTGATGGGATCGTCAAAGGTGTGAATGACGACTTGGCCGGGAGTTTCAATGGCGAGGGCAGCTTCTTCGGCGAGGGTTTTGCCGCTGATGGTGCGGGTGGAGCCGTCGGCGTGGCCGGCTTCTATAAGACGCTGAGCAAGAAGGCGCGAGCCGCCGGCGGCCTGATAGTCGGACGCGACGAACTTACCGGCGGGAGTTAGATCGCAGATAAATGGAGTGCGCTTGCTTATAACATCGAAGTCATCGACGGTAAGTTCGATTCCCATCTCACGGGCGATGGCTATGAGGTGAAGGACGGCATTAGTGGAACCGCCGCTGGCGGCTACGCTGGCAATGGTGTTCTCAATGGATTTGCGAGTGATGATTTGCGACGGGCGGCGATTGGCGCGGACTGCATCCATGAGAATGCGGCCGGCCTCGCGGGTGGCTTCGCGCTTGTCTGGCGATGTTGCGGGAACGCCGGAGAGATAGATGGGTGCGATGCCCAGGATTTCCGCGGACATGGCCATGGTGTTGGCGGTGAACTGTCCGCCGCACGCGCCGGCGCCGGGACAGGCGTTGGCCTCGAGAGCTTCAAGGCCGGCGTCGTCGATGCGGCCGGCGGCGTGAGAGCCGATGCCTTCGAAGACATTCTGGATTGTAATGTCGACTCCGTTGAGCTTGCCGGGGGCGATAGAGCCGCCGTAAAGCATCATGCCGGGAATGTCGAGGCGGCAAAGCGCCATGATGATTCCTGGCATGTTCTTGTCGCAGCCGCCAATGCCGACCAGGCCGTCGAAGAGATTACCGCGAGCTACTAACTCGATGGAGTCGGCGATAACTTCGCGACTTACCAAAGAGGCTTTCATGCCTTGCGTGCCCATGGTGATGCCGTCGGAGATGGTGATGGTGTTGAATTCCATGGGCGTGCCGCCGGCTTCGCGAATGCCCTCCTTGAGGGCTTCCGCTATATCGCGCAGGTGGACGTTGCAGGTGCCGATTTCGGTCCAGGTATTTGCGATGCCGATGATAGGCTTGTGCAGGTCTTCTTTGCTGTAACCGACGCCGCGCAAATACGAGCGGGCTGCTGCTCGGCTTGGTCCTTCGGTCAACGGAATGCTCTGGCGCTTGCCTTCGATGGTCATTATGCTCTCTTCGTTCGCTGGTTGCTAGTGTAGTGTCTCAGGAGTTCCTCGCGGTAGTAGGCGATGGAAATGCAGGTCCTTCGACTCCGCTGTAGAACGCTTCGCTCAGGATGACCGCCTCATTTGAGGTTTCTGGTAGGCGGCATTTGTTGAACGAACCTTAGAGACGGGCTACTAGGTTGTTCGTTACTTGCTGCGCTTGGCGCGATCCCAGGTCTCAGAAGCGAGATCCTTCGACAAGCTCAGGACAGGCTCTGGGGCACCCGGATTATTTCGCTTTCAGCCAAGTTGCTTGGTCGTGCTTTGTTTCGTATGCGTCGAGCGCTGCGGCGTGACGCAGGGTGAGGCCGATGTCGTCGAGGCCTTCGATGAGACAGAACTTGCGGAACTGGTCGACATCGAAGGTTGCGTGGAAGCCGCGGTTGTCAGTGACCGTCTGATCTTCAAGCGAGACGGTGAGTTGGTAGTTGGGAATGTTCTTCGCGTTTTCGAGTAGCTGCGCGACTTGCTCTTCACTTAGTCGGACCAGGACGATGCCGTTTTTACCGGCGTTGGAAAAGAATATGTCGGCGAAGGTGGGAGCGATAACGGCACGGAAGCCGAAGTCGGAGAGCGCCCAGGCGGCGTGTTCACGGCTGGAACCGCAGGCGAAGTTCTTGCCGGCGATGAGTATTTGAGCGCCCTTGTAGCGCGGGTCGTTCAAGACAAAGGCCGGGTCGGGATCGCCAGCGGCAGTGCGGCGCCAGTCGAAGAAAAGAAAATCGCCGTAGCCGGTGCGCTCGATGCGCTTGAGGAATTGCTTGGGAATGATCTGGTCGGTATCGACGTTGGTGCGGTCGAGAGGCGCGGCGAGAGCGGTCAATGTGCGAAAGGGCTCCATCAGGCGTTCCCTCCTTGCAATGCAGGCTCACGCACGGCCCAGTTGCGGATGTCGACGAAGTGGCCGGCGATGGCGGCTGCGGCGGCCATCTCGGGCGAGACAAGATGAGTGCGGCCGCCGCGGCCCTGACGGCCCTCGAAGTTGCGGTTGCTGGTGGAGGCGCAACGCTCTCCAGGCGAGAGAATGTCGGGATTCATGCCCAGGCACATGGAGCAGCCGGGCTCGCGCCAGTCGAAGCCGGCTTCGATGAAGATGCGGTCGAGGCCCTCGGCTTCGGCTGCAGTCTTGACCGCCTGCGATCCGGGGACGACCATGGCGCCAACATGGCTGGAGACCTTGTAGCCAGCGGCGATGCGGGCAGCGGCGCGCAGATCTTCGAGGCGGCCGTTGGTGCAGGAGCCGATGAAGACGCGGTCGATAACAACATCTTCAAGCGGCGTGCCGGCTTTGAGATTCATGTATTCAAGGGCGCGCTCGAGGTCTTTGCGCTGCTGATCGCTGGGTGCGGCGGCGGGGTCGGGCACGGATGAAGTGATAGGCGCGACCATGCCGGGGCTGGTGCCCCAACTTACATAGGGAACGAGAGTGGCGGCGTCTATTACGAGTTCGCGATCGAAGGTTGCGCAGGGATCGGTGGGGAGCTTGGACCATTCGGCTACGGCCTCGTCCCATGCTGAGCCGGTTGGACTAAAGCGGCGGCCCTTGAGGTAGGCGTAGGTTTTTTCGTCGGGAGCGATCATGCCGGCACGCGCGCCGGCCTCGATGCTCATGTTGCATACGGTCATGCGGCCTTCCATCGAGAGGGCGCGGATGGCGGAGCCGGCGTACTCGACTACGCAGCCGGTTGCGCCGTCCGTTCCAATCTGGCCGATGATGGCGAGGATGATGTCTTTGGCCGTGACGCCCGTGGGCAACTCGCCTTCAACCGCGATGCGAAATGTTTTCGGCTTGGATTGCGGCAGCGTTTGCGTGGCCAGGACGTGTTCAACTTCGCTGGTGCCGATTCCAAAAGCTAATGCCCCGAAGGCTCCGTGCGTCGAGGTGTGCGAGTCGCCGCAGACGATGGTCATGCCGGGTTTAGTGATGCCCAGCTCCGGCCCGATCACGTGAACGATGCCTTGATCGCGCGAGTTCACGTCGTAAAGTTCGATACCGAACTCGGCGCAGTTGGCGCGCAGGGTAGAGATTTGCTTGGCCGCGATTTGGTCGACGATGTTGAGACGGCCCTCAATGGTGGTGGGAACGTTGTGGTCGACGGTGGCGATGGAGCGGTCGGGACGGCGGACCTTGCGGTCGGCCAGACGAAGACCTTCAAAGGCTTGCGGCGAGGTGACCTCGTGGAGCAGTTGCAGGTCGATGTAGAGGACAGTCGGCTCGCCTTGCGGTTCAACCACTACATGCTGTTGCCAGACTTTTTCGAATAGTGTTTTTGGTTCGGTACTCATGAGGCTCCCTGAGTTAGCTCTCAGCTATTAGCTCTTAGCTGGTAGCTCTGTCTTGCCGATCGGAAATGTTAGTGACTACTTCAATTGGCATTCCTGTTGACAGTCGATCCTGCTCGCACTAACGCGAAGAGCTGAAAGCTAAGAGCTAACGGCTAATAGCTGTTTTACGGTTTCGCGCACCTTTGCGCCCATCTCGCGGGTTCCGAGCACGGTCAATCCCTCGGGATTGGTGCGCGCCAGGTCTTGCGTGCGGAAGCCTTGTTCCAGCACCTTGCGGACCGCCTTGACGATGGCGTCGGCCTCCGCATCGAGCCCGAACGAATAGCGCAGAAGCAAGGCAGCTGTGAGGATGGTGGCCAGCGGATTGGCGATGTTCTTGCCCGCATGCTTGGGCGCGGAGCCGTGGGCGGGTTCATACAGATTAATCTTGCCGCCGGCGGTGCCCGATGGCAACATGCCCAAAGAGCCGGTGATCACCGAGGACTCGTCAGTGAGGATGTCGCCGAATGTGTTCTCCGTGACCACTACGTCGAAGTCGCGCGGGCGCTTCATCAGGTGCATAGACATGGCGTCGACGAACTGGTGCTCCAGCGTTACATCGGGAAACTCTTTGGCCACATCGATGACCGTGTCGCGCCAAAGCTGCGAAACCTCGAGCACATTGGCCTTGTCGACGCTGGTGACGTGCTTGCGGCGCTTCTGGGCCAACTGGAACGCGACGCGAGCCACGCGAACCACTTCATCGCGCGTGTAGATCATGGTGTTGAAGGCTACGCCCTTCTGCTTGTCCCAGCCGCGGGGCTGGCCATAGTAGAGGCCGCCGAGCAGTTCGCGAACGAACATGATATCCGTGCCGTCGATAATCTCGGGGCGCAGAGGGCTGTTAACCGTCAGTTCCTTGAAGGCAAAGACGGGGCGCAAATTGGCGAAGCCGCCCAGGTGTGCGCGCAGTCCGAGCAGGCCGGCCTCGGGGCGCTGGCTGGGAGGAAGAGAGTTGAATTTGTCGTCGCCCACCGCGCCTAAAAAGACGGCTTCGGAGTCCAGGGCAGCGGCCACGGTGTCGGGCGGCAGAGGCGTTCCATCCTGCTCGATGGCCACACCGCCAATGCGCTTGTAGTCCAGCTCCAGGGTGTGACCGCCGGCGGCCGCAACCTCTTGTAAAACTCCGATGGCTTCTTCAACAATTTCGGGGCCAATGCCGTCGCCGGGGGTTACTAGAACTTTCAACTTCATTCTTGCGCTCCTTGGTTTTTTCAGAGATCAGGGATCAGGGATCAGGGATCAGAGATCAAGTTTGTGGTTTGCATTTCCTCAGGGGCTAAAGCCCGTTTCATTTGCTTCGTGTACGGCACGACTGAAGTCGTGCCCTGTTACAAAACTTGATTGGCGATGCCTTTGGCACGGTTTAAGCCGTGACCTTTCAAAGCGCTTCTTTCGAAGTATCTTCAAGCCGAGAGAACAACCGCAGGTCCTTCGACTTCGCTGCGCTCCGCTCAGGATGACAGCGGTTTTGGTGACTTAGTCAAGCTCCGATACGGGCTCGCGGCGCTTTTCGCGGATGTGGTCGGGCACTACGCCGATGAGGTCCTGGTCGTAGATGTTCTTCTTGCGGTCGGCGAGGGCTACAAAGCGGTAGTAGGTCTGTTGCAACTCCTCGCGGGTGAGCGTAAAACCCAGTTGTTCAAGCCGGTGGCGGAGCGCGGCGCGGCCGGAGTGCTTGCCTAGGACCAGATGCGTCTTGGCAACGCCGACCAATGTCGGGGTCATGATCTCGTAGCAGAGCGGGTTGGCCAACATGCCGTGCTGGTGAATGCCGGACTCGTGGGCAAAGGCGTTGTCGCCGACGATGGCCTTGTTGGGCGATGGCCGGAAGGTGATGATCTGGCCAAGCACCTGGCTGGTGGGGTAAAGGTTTTCGAGCTTGATGGAGGTGGAGACGCCGTAGCGGTCGCCCCGAACGTAGAGGGCCGCCGCGATTTCTTCAAGGGAGGCGTTGCCGGCGCGCTCGCCGATGCCGTTGATGGTGCACTCGACCTGGCGTGCGCCGTTCTGGATGGCGGCAAGAGAATTTGCAACGGCCAGGCCCAGATCGTCATGGGTGTGCGCGGAGAGGACGATATTTGCCGCGTCGATGGCGGGAACGCGGGCGCGAACCTCGGCAAACATGTGGCCGTATTCCTCGGGCGTGGAATAGCCTACCGTGTCGGGCATGTTGATGGTGGTGGCGCCGGCATCGACCGCGATGCGGACCATTTCGACAAGAAAGTCGCGGTCGGAGCGGGTGGCGTCTTCCGGGGAGAACTCGACATCCTCGACGTGGGTGCGGGCCAGACGAATGGATTCGGCGGTGAGGTCGAGAGCTTCCTGGCGGCCGATCTTAAGCTTGTATTCAAGATGCAGATCGCTCGAGGCGAGGAAGATGTGGATGCGGGCGCGGTCGGCGAACTGCAGGGCACGCGCGGCCATTTCGATGTCTTCGGTTTTAGCTCGAGCCAATGACGCGATGCGCGGCTTGCGGACGGCCTGGGTGATGGTGGCGATGGCCGCGAAGTCGCCCTCTGAGGCCATGGCAAAGCCGGCCTCGATGATGTCGACGCCCAGGTCTTCAAGGGCGTGGGCCATGGTGAGCTTTTCCTGCGTGGTCATGCTGCAGCCGGGGGACTGTTCACCGTCGCGGAGGGTGGTGTCGAAGAAGGTAACGTGGTTGTTTTGATCTGCGCTCATGTGTTCGCCTGCCGAGGGAAGCAACATATTCAGTGTCTCGCATCGGGGCAGTATAAGGCAAAGTTATTATTCTTGGGGAAGCGATTACAATTGGTTATAGTGCAGTGAGTAGTGATTGGTGGCTAGTGGTTAGTGACTCGCCGAGCGCCCGACATCTCGGCTGGCTGCCCGTAACTGAAACGAGACAAGACTTGGTTTGGGTTGAAAGTTGAACAGTCCAAGCAAAAAGGTGTGATAGACAGATGCGGCGAGTTAGCCCCCGCTGAGGCGGGGATGGCGAGTTAGCAGGTTAGCGGCGGAATCGCCGGACTTGGTTTCACCCCTTTGAAAGTCGGTGTGGGCGGTGGACGACTGACCAATAACCACTAAACACTAACCACTGTTTTTCGGAGGTTTGCAATGGAACTGAGCCATCTGGAGACCTTTCTGGCGGTAGCGGAGGAGCGGAGCTTTTCGCGGGCAGCGGTGCGTCTGCACAGAACGCAGCCGGCGGTGAGCCAGGTGATTCGCAAGCTGGAAGCTTCGGTGGGCGAGACGCTGTTCGACCGGGCGGCGCGCGATGGATCGCTGACCGCGGCGGGGGTTCTGTTGCGCGATTATGCTTTGCGGCTCTTGGCGCTCAGGCGGGAAGCGGCTAGTGCACTAGACGAGCTGAAGAGCCTGGAGCGGGGGCGGTTGCAACTGGCGGCAAACGAGTACACCTGCATGTACCTGTTGCCGGCGATCGACCATTTCCGGCGCGAGTTTCCGCACATCAGCGTGACGGTGCACAGGATGCTGGCCTCGCGCATTCCCGATGAACTTATATTGCGAACGTTCGAGCTGGGCGTGATCTCGTTCCGGCCGGACCCGGCACAGTTCCGGACCATTGCGGTTTACGGCGACAGCCTGGCTTTCGTCGCGAGCCCCAATCATCCGCTGGCGACGGCGCCGCGTGTATCGATCAAAGATCTGGGCGAAGAGCTTTTTGTGGCGCACAACGTAACCTCGCCTTTGCGGCGGAAGGTGATTGAGGCATTCCAGCATTACCGGACGCCGTTGAATATGCAGATTGAGCTTCCGACGATCGAGGCGATCAAGCGGTTCGTGGCCATGGGCAATGGGGTTGCGCTGGTGCCACATTTAACGGTTGCCCGCGAACTGGAGGCCGGAGATTTGGTGCGGATACCGGTGGACGAGCTCGATGTCAAGCGGGTATTGCGGCTGGTTCACCGGCGGCAGGTGACGCTCTCTTATGCGGCAAGGGCTTTTTTGCGGACGGTGCGAGCGTTGGCGAAGGAGCAAGGACCGCCATTTTATTATCATGTGGAGCGGGCAGTCTGAGGGGGCGTGTTGCAAAAAGCCGGAAGGCGCTCGATGGCTGAATTCAGACAAGGAAGGCACCCCTTTTGAATGTGCTGCGTCTATTACCTCAAATGTTCCGGCAAAGCAGCTTTGGGCCACAGACCGTTCCGGCCATTTACAATTCTTAAAGCGGGGCCCGGCACGAACCGGCGCGCCGGATTCGACAAGCTCGTTGCCAGCCCGACGGTTGTGCAGTGGTGAGGTTCAAGACCGAATGAAGAAGATCGCCTTGTTAGGATTTCTGCTGGCCGTATTGGTGGCCGCAGGTCGCGCCCAGGAAAGCCGCCAGGACGTCAGTATTAGTGGAATCGGGCTTATTGAGCCGTTCATAGCCTCGCAAACCGACGTACAGGTGAGCGCGAACTTCGCTTTAGGGGCAATGGCCAGCTACCGATTCATGCTGACGCCTACAAACGCCCTTGAGGCCAACTATGGGATTACGTATCAGAACAAGATTCATTACGTGATTTCGAATACCAATCATTACCTGGTGAATACGCGCACACAGGAGATGTCGGGCGCGTTCGTGCATTCATTCGCTTTCAAGAAGTGGAACCCGTTTGTTGAAGCCGGACCGGCCGGCTTCATCTTCCTACCGATCCGCAACACCGGGACCACAAGCCTTGATGTAAAGCGGCAGACGACGGTTGGCGCGGTATACGGCGCTGGATTCGCGTACGAGATGAGCCCCAGCTTCGACATTCGAGGCGAGTATCGGGGCATGATCAGCCCGGTGCCGACGTTTGACTATACATCGCTGAAAACAAATAAGTGGTACAACATTTACGAGCCGACGATCGGCGTTGCATACCACTTCTAGGGAACCTCCGATTGGGCATATTTGTAATCTCTAGCCGTTCATCCCCTCAGGGGCTAAAGCCCGCACTGTTTTTGTTGCAATTGCGGCACGACTGAAGTCGTGCCCTGATACAGAGCCTCTCTCCAACGGAGTTTTTCCGCAGCCCCTGAAGTCGTGCCCTTTCAAAATCGCCGACTGATTCAGATGTCCTTTAGAGCTTTTTTCTTGCAGGCGAAGGATGGGGTAAGAGAGGACGGGGTGATTCTCGTCATTTTCTTTTGGTATGCGAGACGGACCAGATTCGCAGAACAAGAGCTTACTCGTAAATGGGTGACGCCGGCCTTCAGGCTGGCTGTCATGCGGGTCTCCTGACCGTCGCATCGCCGCTGGCGGCGTGGACGCCGCCAGTACAGCCGGTCTGGAGACCGGCGCTACCTCAAGAGTGAATTTAAGGATATGTTCTGAGGAAATCAACGGACGCCGAGGAGAGCGCGCAGTTGCCGAACAGCTTGCGGAATGTGGCCCGGCAGCGTGCTGCCAAAGCCGAGGATCAGGCCCTGGCGCGGGTTACCGCTCAAATATGAGGGTGAAAGGGGCCAGAGCCAGAGCCTCTGCTGGGCAGCTCTGGCTGAGATTTCGGAGTCGCTCAGTCCCTGGGGTAAGGTCATTGCCAGATGCATGCCGGCTTCGGCGCCATGCACATCGAAGCCAGCGCCGGAAGGGAATTCTCTGGAGAGATTCTCAATCAAGACCGTTCGGCGTTCCCGATAAACCTGGCGCATCTTGCGCAGGTGGCGTGTGAAGTGGCCTTCGTCGATGAAGTCGGACAGCACTTCCTGATAGAGATATGGAGGGAAGATGTCCATGGCAAATCGGACGGAGACAAACCGGTCGACAAGGTCGCGGGGAGCGACAATGTAGCCGAGGCGCAAGGATGGAAACAAGACCTTGCTAAAGGTTCCAATGTAAATAACTCGCGAATTCATATCCAACCCGTGGAGTGAAGGGACGGGCGGGCTCTCATAGCGGTACTCGCTGTCGTAGTCGTCCTCGACGACCCAGGCGCCCGCGCTCTGCGCCCAATTGAGGAGTTGAATGCGGCGCGACGCGCTCATGGTGGACCCCAGTGGATACTGGTGCGAAGGCGTGACGAAGGCGGCTCTTGCTCTGGGAGCACGCTTGATGGCCGCGCTCACATTCACTCCCTCGTGATCGACGGGAATGGGAACGAGCCGGCAGCCGGCGGCGGTGAGCACGATGTGCTGAAGAGGGTAGCCGGGCTCTTCGACCCAGACGGAATTTCCGGGATCGAGCAGGACGCGGGCGGTGAGATCGAGCGCCTGCTGCGATCCTGAGACCACGATGACCTGGCCGGGCTCGCACTTGACTCCGCGAGCAGTGCGCAGGTAGTTGGAGATGGTGTTGCGAAAGCGCTCGGAGCCGCGCGGGTCGATGTGGTGGATGGCGCTGGCGTGGGGATTGCGGGTGTGGCGAAGGACGAGATTGGACCAAATCTTGAAGGGGAATTGGTCAAGGGCGGGCTGATGAACGCCAAAGGCGCCCCAACCGCGCGACCTGGCCGAGTATGGGAACGGCGGATAGAGAGAGGAACGGCGCGCCACGGGACGCGGGCCTGAAGGCCGTGGCGCCGATTTGCCGGCGGGCGGTGAAACGGAGAGGAGCTGCTCGGGCAGGGCAGCGGAGACGAATGTTCCGGCGCCGATGCGGCTTT
>Ga0326727_10013136_pt1 | contig 18545 bp, 9 predicted proteins | sample MB2enrmetagenome_FD_207643 | JGI IMG/M metagenome (GOLD analysis project Ga0326727, IMG submission 207643) | Lab enriched peat soil microbial communities from McLean, Ithaca, NY, United States - MB29MY | ecosystem: Environmental > Terrestrial > Soil > Wetlands > Peat | place: USA: New York...
GCGCAAGCCAGCCCTCGCCACGCTTGAGCAACTTGTCGATCTCGTCCTCGCCAACCCAGTAATGCTTCTCGTTGTCCAGCACCGGTATCAGCACATAGAGATGCGTCAGCAGCGTTTGCAACGGTACGGTCGCGGTGATCTCCAACGAAACATACGGCGACGGTCCCCATTCAGGGAACTTCTCATCCATCGCGAGCCGCGTTACATTGACGCTGTATCCAAGCGGCTCGAAAAGTCGGCGCACCAATTCTTCGCCGCCACGCGCGGCGATCACTGGCACTGAAGCAGTCAGCGGAATCGGCGTCTCGGCCAGTTGCTGGCGTTCCTTGCTCTTGCCATTGAGCGCAGTCGTAAAGAGCCGCCCCAGCGCCACACTCAGAAACGAATTCGCGCCATAGGGCCGATCGTTCACATACTGCTCAAGTTGGCCGCCTTCGCCGGCAGGACCGCGCCGTCCGCGCACCAGCGCGACCGGGTCCACCTCGATCATCAGCGCCACGGTGCAACGGTTTCGGTCCGCCTCGGGATAGAAAACGTGCGCCTTGCCGAAGGCCAGTTCCTCGGTTTGCAGGCGCGCCGGGTTCTTGTGCAGAAGGTAACCCAGGTCCGTTGCCGGACAATATGTTGTGCTGATTGTGAGAAGCATCGATTCCAGTCTAGCGCACAACGAACTGCGTGGTCGATGTAAGTGCCTGATATTTATAACGATATATGTTCACTTGTGCAGCGGCGCGGGAGTGAGCCAGTGCGGGACGAGACGCTTCCTGTTTGCATGAAACTCGATTGATTGCCATAATATGAAGAGGATAGAGCGCCTCCCAAGCGCTTTTTATTCCGAGACTCGACGAAACGGTGGAGGAGATTATGTCCCCGATTGCAAACAATTCGCTCCCGTCGAGCCTGCTCGTCGCCGTTTAATCCAGCCGGCCGGGCTGGCTCCCTTCTCAACATTGAGATGAAACCGCGAGGCGCATACGTGTGCCCCGCAGGTTTGCGCGCATTTCTGCGCGCCAAGGGGAGTTTTGCATTGAAACGACAAAATCGTCGCTTTCATGAGGCGGAGTTCGTCGATCCGGACTTCGCAGAGGCACTATTGAGTGACCATTCAGGCAGGCAGTCCGCCGACCGCAAAGTGCAGCGGAAAACCCAGCAGTTCTGCCGGCAGGTGCAGCGCGCATTGAACCTCGCACTGGCGGATTGCAGTTTGGAAGGATGCGATCTGTTCGTGGAAGAGGTCTCACCGGCGCCGGATTGCGGGCATCTGCTCGCACATGTCGTCGTCACCGGCGGCTACGCCATAGCCGCTGCGATGAGCGCTCTTCGCAGCGAAACGCCACGGTTGCGGTCAGAAGTAGCTATGGCGATTGCGCGAAAGCGCGCGCCAGAGCTGGCATTTGTTCCGGCATTTCTGAGCGGAGGTGACGATGAGTGATCTGTCTTTGCCTCCTCTCAAGAGTTGGCTCGTCATACCATTGGGCAGTGACGTAGCGGAGGCATTGGATCGCCTCCGTCGCGCTCCGGACGTGCAACAGATTGCCGTGATGCCGGATGTACATCTGGCCAGCGATGTTTGCATCGGAGTTGCTGTTGCCACTTCGCACCTCATCTACCCGCAGGCTGTGGGCGGAGACATCGGCTGCGGCATGTTGGCCGTGGCGCTCGACGCGGATGCTTCTGCCCTGCGAAATCCGAAAGTCGCTGGTCAGCTACTGGCAGAACTTGGTCGCACGATCCCGGCCCGGCGGCGCAACCGCAATGCATTGATCGATCAACCCGAGGAACTGGCGAGTGAACCTTTGAGTCATGCAAGTCTCGAATTGATTCGCCGAAAGGAAGGCGCGCTGGAGTTTGCCACGCTTGGCAGCGGCAATCACTTTTTGGAGATTCAGACGGACGAAGAGGAGCGGCTCTGGCTGATGATCCATAGTGGTTCGCGGGCGCTAGGTCCGGCAATTCGCGATCATCATCTGGCTCGCGCGCAGTTTCTTGACGGGCGATTTCGGGCGCTTGACGCACAGTCCGATTTGGGCAAAGAGTATTTGCACGATGCTTCCTGGGCGCGCCGGTATGCTGCTGCATCGCGCAAAGCAATGGCAATCGAAACAGAAAAACTCATTGTCAAGACGATTGGAGCCAAAGTCTGCTGGGAGACGCTCATCACAACAGACCATAATTACGTCGTATTGGAAGAACACGGTGGACAGAGGCTATGGGTCCATCGCAAGGGAGCCATGTCGGCGCAGTCTGGAGAGCCGGGAGCTCTTCCCGGTTCGATGGGCAGCCTCAGCTTCCATGTTGAGGGCCGCGGATGCGAGGAGGCGCTTTGCTCCAGCGCCCACGGCGCGGGCCGCGCCCTCAGTCGCTCCGCAGCGCGCAGCAAGATCAGCGAACTGGAACTACGGCGGCAGATGAAAGGCGTCTGGTTCGACTGCCGCCTGTCGTCGGTTCTGCGTGACGAAGCGCCGTCGGCATACAAGGACATCCGCGCCGTTCTGCGCGCCCAGCACGAACTGGTAAAAGTCACGCGAACGCTGCGGCCATTACTCAGCTATAAAGGGTCTTGATGCTTCAACAATTGTATTCAACAGACGCCACCAAGGGCCTGTTGAATACATGCTTTTCCTGCGCCGTTGTCTCTCGGCCTCCGGCATGATTCATCGCTCTGCGTATTGATGCGTTGCCCGTTCGCTTAAGTCGCGACTCGATGTTGCGCTGGTCTCTGTGGTGCGCTTCGTCGCAGGCTTTGCGGCGCGTTGCAACCATCGGCATTCTGGTACAGATGTTCCGGCAATTATGCGGATTCAGCCAATCCATTTTTCGACGATCCCGCGGATCTTCTCGATGGTCATCGGTTCGGACTCCCTGAATAAGTCGTGCCCGGAAGGCGCGATGGCATAAATTGCAGGTATCGCGTCGGTCACGCACAGGCATACGGCATTTTTGTATTCCTCGTACCGGGATGCTGCCAGCGATACATAGCGTGCCAGGATCTGGGCGTCGATGGCGCTGCCTTCGTAATCGGGAGAATCCGGCAAGGGGCTCGCATGTTCCTGGTCTTCGAGGATGGCAATGCTGGTGAAGGGTTTGGGCTTGCTCCGCATTCCAAAGCCAGCGACCAATATCCTCGGACGGGCGCGGCGGAAGGCCTCGCTGGCAGCCCATTGAACAAAAGCATTTCCAAAAAACACCGCGCCATTGCCGCTCAAAAAGAGATCCTTGACGAACTCGCGGGTGGCAATCTGGTTTTCGATGGGCTTCGGGCACAGTCCAGATATATCTGTTTGGCGCAACGCGGCGATTACTTTGTCCGCATCGGCAAGGTCTTTCTGGACCCAATTCAGGCGATCTCGAAACACCTCTCGAAAGGGCGCCAATTCTTCATAACTCAGATAGGTAGAAGGAGGAATGGATGCTTGCGCGCTTGGCCGCGCGGGCAAGGCGTCTTTCAGCGTGGAATTGGCGTCGAGCACCCATAAGTCTTCGGCGGTGTTTCCTGGATAGCGCGCGGCTGCGCCCAGAAGGCCTGCTTCGCCCGTGCCCAGCAGTTGCTCAGAGCAGGACGTATGAGTGAAATCGGCGGGTGCAAGAGTGAGCTGGCGGCCTGGCAGGGGCCAGTCATTCCAAACAGTCTCTTTGTTGACCGGCAGGGAGCGGGGCAAAATGATCAAGATAAGACGGCGTTGGTCCAGGTTCGCGGATTTGTCCGCCGTCGAAGGCGTTTGTTGGGAGACTTCATCAAAGACATGCTGCACTGCCTGCCGCCATTCCTGATAGAAGGGCGAATGTGCCAGCAGGGATGTGTTCTCCAGAGTCTCGCCTTGCCGGGAGAATGTCCATCGCTCCACGCCCATCTTTTTCTCAACTGTGCGAACGGGTTTGAACAGCAGTTCAAAGCCGCCAGGCGAGAGTTCTTCGATATAGTCCAGGAAGTGGGTGATGGATTTTCTTTCGAAATCGAAGAGCCTGCTCATACTGGCCAATTTTTCATTGACGAATGGACGAAAGGTAATTGGCATCCGTTCCACCAATTCCGCGTACCGTGTTTCATCTTTCACTGGTTGCATGCCAAGCTCCGTCTGTGACCTATCCCGATGAAATCCGCGTTATCCGCGAACAGTCCCGCTCTCAGTATTCCAGCCCCGCCAATTTTGTTCCCTGCACATGAGGGGATGCACCGCCGAGTAGCGCGGCAATGGTTGGGCATACATCAACATGAAGCGCCTGCGCTTGTTCGACGTGGGGATGTTTGGCCGCGTTACCCAGGCACATCATCCACGTATTCCGGCAGGACTCACTGTCGGAGCGATGGTTGAAGAAGCCATTGGTGGCCGATCCATCGAAATCGCGGCCGAATTCCGGCAGAATCAGCAGCGTGGTGCGGCCGCGGTAGGCCTCGTTGGTTTTGATTTCTTCCCACAACTGGCCGGCGAGGCGATCGAAGTTGCGAATGCCGCCCAAATGCAGGGAATAAGACCCGAAGTGAGCCGCCTCCACGTCGGAGAAACTTATGACCAGCAAACGCGGAGCAAATTTGCGCATGATCTCGACACTCATCCAATATGTAAACTCATCTCCGGTAATCGGGCCGCTATCGTGAATCAGAGATGAAACGGCCTGCAGTATCGTGGATCGCGCGCGTGGATCCAATTCCGAGGTTCCATCGAATACATTCCAGCCGAGGCCTTCGTAATTGCCTCCCTGCAAGATATTGTTGATCTCATCCTCTACTTTTTGCCGGTCCGCCAGATTGCGCTTCCGCCCTTGCTGAATGGCCGTTTCCACGGCGTTGATCAACAGTTGCTTGGGAAAGATCACATTGGCGCCAAACGCGCTGCCATAATCGGGCGCGGAACTGGCGCCAATCAGTTGACTCAAGGCTTTGTTGCTTGAAATCAGCCATGCGTCCCGGGCCGCCAAACCGGCATCCTTGCGTAGGAATTCGAAGATCGTCGGTGTGGTTGGGCGCAGGTTTCCCCAGGCATCGACCCGCTGCCAGTTGCCGGTCAAGATGCTTGACGTGCTATTGAAATGTGAGGTGATTCCTGCGTTGCGAATATTCGGATAGAAAACGGACTGCTCCAGAAGTGTCCCTGACAAATGGGGAATATTGACGGTTCCGCCCGCGGAGAAGGTTTCTTGCCGCCGTACTCCGCCGGAGATCAATACAACAACTTTATGGCCAGCAGTTCCAGGCGCCTGTTCTGCGAAAAGCCGGGAATGCCTTGCCATTAGCGAGCTTGCGGCCAGCATCGCTGCGGACTTGAGAAAATTTCGTTTCGATAAATCCGTCGTCAGCATGAAATCCGCCTCGCCTCTAAGGAACCTCTGAAAATCCCCCTATTCCAGAGCCTGTGCGGTTAATTTGGATTGAGGAGATCGTTCACGGATGAAGCAGCTTACCTTGGCCCAACAGGCGGAGTTTCAACGTTACTCGAAGAAGACGCGGCGGGAGCAGTTTCTGGAGGAAATGGACGCCGTCATGCCCTGGACTGAGTTATACGCGCTGATCGCGCCGCACTGTTCAAAAGGCGATGTGGGCCGAAAGCCGGTGGGGCTTGAGATCCTGCTGCGCGTCTACTTTTTGCAGCAGTGGTTTGCGCTCTCCGATCCGGCGGTTGAGGACGCGCTGTACGAGTCGGCAGTGATGCGGCGCTTTGCCGGCATCGACCTGGGCCGCGCGCCGGCGCCCGATGAGACCACGATCTTGAACTTCCGCCATCTGCTTGAAAAGCACGATTTATGCGGCCAGATGCTCGACGCGGTGAACTTTTACCTGGCCTCGCGCGGCATCCGCATCACCGCCGGCACCATCGTCGATGCGACCATCATCCATGCGCCGAGTTCGACCAAGAACGAGAAGAAAGAGCGCGACCCGGCGATGCATCGGACGCGCAAAGGCAACCAGTGGTACTTCGGCATGAAGGCACACATCGGCGTGGATTCGAAAGAAGGCATCGTGCATTCGGTGTGCTCGACTGCGGCCAGTGTTTCCGACGTGCATATGCTGCCCGAGTTATTGCACGGCGAGGAGAAGAAGGTCTGGGGCGATGGCGGCTATCAAGGGCAAACCGAGGCGGTTCATGAGGCCGCTCCCCAGGCGCAGGATATGACCAGCCGCCGCGTGAAAAACGCCAAAGGCGAGGTGGACGAAATCGAGAAGCGCAAGAACCGGACCAAGGCAAAAGTGCGCGCCAAGGTGGAGTGGCCGTTCCGTATCGTGAAGCGTGTGTTTGGATTTACGAAGGTGCGCTATCGCGGTTTGAAGAAGGATCACCAGTGGCTGTGCGCGGCCTTTGCCGCGGTCAACATTTATCAGCATCGCCGCCGGCTGGCGAAAATCAATTTAAGGCTGGCCCCACAAGAGGCGTAGTGTGTCCGCCGGAGGCCGCATGAGCCTCCGGCGGGCAAAATGAGCGGTAGAATAGCCGCAAAACCGACTGATTTTGAGCGGATGCCGGCAAATGCCGGTCGAGGAACTTTATAACGCGGCGATTTTCAGAGGTTCCCTAACAGTATTGGCTCCTCTTCGAGAGTTTCTTAGCCCGGTATTGTCCGGTCCCTGGGGTCACGCCAGAGTCACCTTGAGCGCGGCAGCGTAGTCCACTGTCGGCCGGTACTGCGCCGGCAACTCCACGCGGAGTCCGTCGGGAAGCTGCTTCCAGTTCACCCTGGCTCCGGTTCCCAGCAGTTCTACCTTGGCGATCTTGCCGGGCTGGGTGGGTGCCGACAGGCCCAGCGCGTGCACGACAGATGGTCCCTTTGGCCATCCGAGAAGCATCGCGTAAACCACGTTGTTTGCCTTGTTACGGGTGAAGCGAATATCTTCGGCATCCATCTTGCCCACACTGCTGCCTTGGTAGGAGCCTTTCTTTACCGTGTGCGGTCCCTCGCCGTGAATCTTCCACGGGCGTGTCTCGTAGATAGCTTCGCCATTTATCTGCATCCACGCGGTCACGCCATCCAGCACGGCAATCTCTTTGCTATCAATGGTGCCGTCAGGACGGCCAGGGACGTTGAGGATGAAGGTTCCGTTCTTGCTGACCGTGTCGATGAGCCAGCGAATGACGGTAGCCGGCGGCAGATAGCCGCCGAATTCGCCGGGCCTTTCGAAAAGGCTGCGGTTGTAATGCCACTGGCCTAGACAGGTTTCCGATTGCCAGGGATACTTCATCGCAGCATCGGCAAGTCCGCTTTCAATGTCGGCCACGGCCGCCTTGAGCAGGCGTTCCGGAACGTCTTTGACATTGAGCACGGCCTGCATCTTGCTGCCGTTCAGCTTCAGGCTTTTGTTGTAGAAGTAGGCGCCGATGTTCAGCCCGCCCCAGCCCAGCGGCAGAAGCGAATCGTCGAAGTAGAGCAGGTCGGGGTTGTGCTGATCGAGCAGGTCGCGCGTGCGGTCGTAGAAATTCTTCACGTATGAAACGTCGGGCAAAGCCTCGGGCGGATGCTTCACACTGTAAAGGCGCTGCGGATCGAGGCCCTGCCACCACTGATCCCGTCCCTCAATCGCCGTCAGAGCGCCATCGAAGGGAACGCCCGCATAGGGGCCGGTTTTATCCGCGCTGTGGGCGGTTTGGAACCACCACCAGTTACGCGCCTGATGAACTGTGACGCCAAAGCGCAATCCCTGTTTACGCGCAGCGGCAGCCCATGTGCCGACTACATCGCGGTGCGGACCAACGGCAGCGGAGTTCCACGGCTGGTGCTTCGAGTCCCAAGCGTCAAATCCATCGTGATGATTGGCCAGCGCTATGAAAAGCCGCGCGCCCGCTTTTTTATAGCGAGCCATCAACTCATCGGGTTCCCAGTTCAACAGGGTCCACTGCGAGCAAAGCTCCTTGTAGCCGAATTGCGATGCGTGTCCGTAGTGCTTGCGGTGAAATTCGTACTGTGGCTGGCCGGGTTCGTAAACATTGCGCGCGTACCAGTCGCCGTCCTCGGCAACGCACTGGGGACTCCAGTGCGCCCAAATGCCGAACTTCGCATCCTGATACCACTCCGGCGCTTCATAGCCGAGAAGCGAATCCCAGTCGGGCTGGAACGGGCCGTCGCCGGCAAGATCGGGAAGGGGCGCATGCACAGGGACGTCGTCCCACAAGCCGCCCGCGATAGGCGAAGACGCCGGGTTGTAGTTCCATGTCGACGGCTTCCAGTTCGCTTCGTCCAGCCTGGTCTCGATGATCCGGTCGCCGCTCACCTGGTAGAAGACACGCGTGTCCGGCGGCAGCGCACAAAACTCCGCGTAGCTGCGCGTCAAGCGGTTGAATCCGGCGGGCAACTCGGGCTGGGTAACCTGTTCGGTTTGCCCAAAGGAAGGTACGGTATTCGCCGCAGCCGCGGCGGCAATCAGTTTGCAGAAGCTCCGGCGTTCCATGTGTAACTCCTTGTGGTTGTAAATTCGTGTTGATTGACTCCTCGTTCAGATTCTCGTCAACATCGGCGGAAGCAAAAGATGAGGATCGAGCTTCCGCCAGTTGATGATCAAAAACAATGACAGATCGCTCGCTTTGCGTGTCCTGCTGGCAGCATTGCGATTCTACTTTGCATCAAAACGCACTTCGATCTTCTTGCCGCTGTAGGTCACCGTTTTCACGTTCGTGCTGCCCTCGTCGATTCCGGCATTGGCATCCTGAGAAGCGAGTTCGACGTGCAGTGTGCGTGAGGCCGAGATTCCGGGGAAGGTGCCCTTGCGCTCGCCGACCGATAGAGTTTTGGCGGCATCGTTCCAGGTCAACTCGTATGCGGCGTACTGGCCCTTCTCGTAGTTGTAGGTCTCGTTGTCGTCCTCGTAGACGGTGAATGTGGCGTCGGCACCGGGATAGATGCGAATCTCGTAAGGCGCGTCGAGTTTTTCGGTTGCGTATTGAACGACGGGGCCCATCGGGACGATCGAGCCGGCGCGCACAAAGAGCGGAAAGCGGTTCAGCGTGTAGTGGTCAGTAACCTTCTGTCCTCCGTTGTAGCGCGCATTGGTCCAGAAGTCGAACCATGCGGCATTCTTCGGCAGGTAGGTGGCATAGGAATTGTCGAGCGTGGGTTTCGCGTTTTTGAGCGCTTCAATCTGCGAGGGCGTGCGCCAGCAGAGGCGCAGGACGCGCTGGCCGGTGCCGTTGAAGTAATCGATCTTGAGGGCGGCCTTTTGTCCCTTGCGCAGAACGATTTTCCCGAAGCGGTAGCGCGGAGAGTTGTTGTTCCAGTCTTCGGCAATGAGCTTGCCGTCGATCCACAAGCGCGCGCCGTCGTCGACCTCGACGCCAATCTCGTACTCCCCGTCTTCAGGCGCGGTGAGGAAACCCTGCCAACGCGCCGAGAAATAGTCGAGGCTCTTCAATCCGGCGGGGAAATTCTGCAAAGGAGGTCCAGGCCAGATGTGGTCAATCTTGGCATCGATCTCATTGCCCGCGGTTTTCTCGAAGTTAGTACCCGAGAAGTACTCGGCCTCGAGTCCCGGTTTGCCGTCGGGCGTCGAGAGCGCCTCGGCGGGGATAACGGGCGCGGGCGGCGCACTCACGTTATACATGGCCCGGGTGATGGGCTGAACCAGAAACGCTGGACCGAACATGTAGGCGTCGTCGATCTTACGCGCTGCTTTGTCGTCGGGGAAGTCCATCGGCAGGCCGCGCATCATCGTGTAGCCCTGGCTGGTGCTCATCCAAGCCAAGCTATAGATGTAGGGCAGCAGCCGGTAGCGCAGGTGCGCCGCATCGAGGAACGAGTTGTAGACCGCGGGTGCGAACGATTTGAAGATGTACGGCTCGCGCTCGATGCCCGAGCCGTGGATGCGATAAATAGGGTTGAAAGCGCCGAACTGATGCCAGCGGGCGTAGAGTTCCTGGTACTCGGGATTGTGTTCGCCACCAATAGCATTGACGAAGAAGCCGCCGGTGTCCTGAGTCCAATAGGGCAGGCCGGACATGGCAATGTTGATGCCGCCGGCAATCTGCATATGCAGCGTATTCCAACTCGCCGATGTATCGCCCGACCAGGGCACGGCGGCGTAACGCTGCTGACCGGCCCAAGCCGAACGGGTGAGCGTGAAGACACGTTTATTGCCAGTGGCGCGCTGTCCCTCGTACGTGCCCTGCGTAGTGACGAGAGTATAGGGATTCAAATAGCGGGTGAAGTCGCCCATGGCGTTGCGGCCCAGGCCCTTGATGTCGGCCTCGACTTCGAAGGGAACGTGACAGGCGCCGCCGACCTCGACCTCGGTGCCGTCCATCCACAGCGCATCGACGCCCACATCGAGCAGGCCCTTCTTGATGTACTTGAAGTAGATGGCACGGCCCTCGGGACTGTAAGCGTCGTAGACGCGGGCCTGCTTCGAAATCCAATGAAGCGGCGTAAAGCGCAATCCCTTGGCGTCTAGTTCGTGCGCCAGCGCAGTGTCGTTGCCGACGGTGGGCCAGATGGAGTTCATCAGCTTGACGTGCAGTTCGTTGTGAAGTGTGTTGGTCAGCCCCACGGGATCTGGATAGCGCTCCTTGTCCCAGGTCATGCCGCTCCAGGTGCCGTCGGCGCCGCCCCAGTACTGCCAATCCTGCACAATGTAATCGAGAGGAAACTGAGCGTTGCGGAAGTTACGCACTACTTCGATGAGACGGTCCTGCGTCTTGTAGCGTTCCTTGCTCATGAACAGCCCGTAGGCCTGCCGCGCGAACATCGGCGCCTGTCCGGTCAGCTTGCGGTAGCCAGCAATGATGCCGTCCATGTCTGCGGCGGCGACAAAGTAGTAATCCACGCCCGCCGGGGCGCTTTCGGCCCAGAACGATGCGCCTTCGGCCGAGTCCTTGAAGATGGACTTCGAATAAATGTCCCAGAGGATGCCGTAGCGGCGCGTTGAAATTAGCATCGGCACCACCGAGCCGATGTTGGTCTGCACCAGAAGAACCTCCTGGCCGCGATAGTCCATGTAGGAATCGTTGTACTGACCCAGCCCGTAGAGCGACTCGTCGGGAGTAAGCGTGAAGGTCTGTTTGACTTCATAGGTTGGCTCGCCGGAGATCGTGACCTCCTTCAACTCCGCCGGCCTCTCTACGCGCTCCCGCGTAATCTCCTCGCCATCGGGCTTCACAAATGTCAGCGCGCCTGTTTGCTTGTCGATGACAACAGTTAGCTCGGCCGAAGCAACAATCAACTGTCCTGGCTTCTCGTCCACGCGAAACGGAACCGCCTCCGGGTGAACAATGACCGCAAGGCTGGGCTGTGTTGTGTGGACCGGCCCGAGCGTGGTGTTGACGCGCACAATGCGCGGGCCGTAGAAGAGCACGTTCTTCGCGGCTCCGCCCACACGAATCTGGACACCGTTTTGCAATTCAGTCCAGGCGAAGGCTGCTTGATTTGCTTGCACGGATAGCACTGCGGCCAGTTGATCCGCATGGTCGAGCCCTGTGGGCTTTATTGACGTTTGAGCCGTTGCGGCGGCAATCGCACAAGACAACGTTGCGACAAATATCGACAGGCGCGCGTGTTTCGCTTGCATAACTTTCTCCTTCGTCACCGGCACTTCGGTCGAAATGCCAGGGACGTGGCGCTACTCTGGAATTTTGACGGTTCCTTGAATGTTGAATTCCACACTGGTGCCGGTTTGCGTGCCTGCAGGCTGCGCGCCGCCGACAAACAGCGTGTACTGTCCGTCGGTGATCGTTGGATCGCCAGCCGCGGTGACTATGCTAAGGTCACGTGGATTCAATTGGAAAGCAACCTTGCGGGTCTCGCCGGGAGCGAGGTGAATACGCTTAAAGCCGCGCAGAGCCAGCAGCGGTGCGCCGTCTGCCGGGGGAAACTTCAAGTAGAGTTCGGCCACTTCGTCGCCCGCTAGTTTTCCGGTATTCGCGATCGCAACCTCGGCGGTCAGCGGATCGCCGGCTTTGATCGTGGAAGCGCTCAGCTTTAGATCGCTGTATTGGAAAGTGGTGTAGCTCAGGCCGAATCCGAATGGGAAGAGCGGCTTGCCGGTGAAGTAGCGGTAGGTTCTGCCCTTCATTGCATAGTCGCCGAACGGAGGCAGTTGATCGAGGCTGGCATAAAAAGTGATGGGCAGCCTGCCTGCCGGATTATTGCTGCCAGAGAGCGTCTCCGCCACTGCCGCGCCGCCCTCTTCGCCCGGATAAAACGCATCGAGGACCGCATTGGCCAGCTTCGACTCCTTGTTGATGGCCAGGGCGCTGCCGTTGGTAAGCACAAGCACTAGCGGCTTGCCCACGGCAGCCAGCGCTTCCACCAACTCCTGCTCGGGGTTGGGCAAATCGATTGCGGTGCGGTCACCGCCCTTGAATCCGGGCTCTTCCACCGGCATCTCTTCGCCTTCGAGTTCGCTGGTGATGCCGACGACGGCAACCACGACATCGGCGTTCTTCGCAGCCTCGACGGCTTGTGCCTGCCGCTCGGTTTCAGGTTTGATCCACACCAGTTCGCCGTGCATCTTGGCGGAGTCGGCTGGCTCGTAGGTGACCTTGAGATCGACCGGCTTGCCGGCTTCGAAGTAGAGCCGTCCCAGCCGCTCGGCGGTTGCGTCCCAGCCTGGCGTGCCGGCTACATACTTGCCGCTAACAAAGACCGAACCGGTGCCCTGCGATTCGATGCCGATATTGTAGTAGCCAGTTTCGCTGACGTTGATCTTGCCCGCCCACTCAATCGAAATCAGCTTCCCCTTGGGCTCGTCCTTGAGCTTTGGCAGATGTTCGGCGCTTGCAATCGTAACGATGCCGCCATCTACGACGAAAGGCTCGGGCTGCTTGCCGCCGGCTACCGGTTCCGGCGCAAATTTGTAAGTCACGCGCAGGCCGTTTTGTCCACCGGCGCGGAATGCCTCGGCGGGAACCGGATCGGTGCGATGCTCCAGATAGGTTGTTCCGGGCTTGTAGGTTACGTTGTCTTTGCCGAACTCGGCGTACAGTCCGTCTAGGATCGAAACCGAACTTGAAGGATGACCGTTGTAGTTGCCGAGCAGCACCTTGGTCTGCTCAGCCAGTGGTCCCACGACAAGAATCTTTTTGCCTTGCCTGGAAATCGGCAGGACGCCGTCGTTCTTGAGTAGCACCATCGATTCATTGGCGATCTTGCGCGCCAGCGCGCGGTGCTCGGTGCTGTCCAGTTCCTTCTCGTCGATCTTGGTGTAAGGAACCATCTCTGGTGGGTCAAACATGCCCAGCCGGATGCGGGCCGTGAAGAGGCGTACCAGCGAGCGGTCCAACTCGCTCTCTTTCAGGAAACCTTGTTTGACTGCGTCGTAATACTGCCGGTAGTCGTGATCGTCGGCAATTTTCTGGTAGGAGTTGCACTCGTTGTCCATGCCGCGCTGGATAACAATGGCGGCGGCCTCGGGCAGGGTCTTCACATAATGATGGTCCCTGGTCACGTTTTCGACTGCGTCGCAATCGGAGACCACGTACCCCTGGAAACCCCATTTGTTACGCAACTGATCCTGCAGCAGGAACTGGTTGGCGCAGGCCGGCACTCCGTTGATCGCATTGTAGGCGCACATCACCGATCCGGCTTTGCCTTCGGTCACAGCGGCGCGAAAAGCGGGCAGGTAGGTATCCAGTTCATCGTGCTTGCTGACGGTTACATCGTCTCGATGGCGCGAAGGCTCAGGTCCGCTATGCACGGCAAAGTGCTTGGGCGTGGAGATAGCTAGGTAATAGCGCGGATCGTCTCCCTGCATCCCGGTCACAAAGGCCACGGCCATGCGCCCGGAGAGGAACGGATCCTCGCCGTAGGTCTCCTGGCCGCGCCCCCAGCGCGGATCTCGGAAAACGTTTACGTTGGGTGCCCAAAAATCGAGGCCTTCGAGCATGTTGCTGTGCCCCTCTTTCACGGCGAGCGCATGCTTGATGCGCCCTTCAATGCCGATCACATGCGACATCTGATGAATGGCGGTTGGATCGAAGGTCGCCGCCAGTCCCACCGGTTCGGGAAACTCGGTGATCCCGTTGGTCACGACTCCATGCAAAGCTTCGTTCCACCAGTCGTAGGCCGGAACACCGAGCCGCGGAATCGCGCGCGACTGATTGACCATCTGCGAAGCCTTCTCCTCGAGCGTCATGCGCCCAACCAGATCGGCGGCCCGCGTCTCGGCCGGAAGAGTCGCATCCAGGTAGCGCGGCCGGTCGTTTTGCGCATTGGCTAGTGGAACAATCAAGAGCTGCAAGCCGGCAAGGGCGCTGATGGCAACTATGCTGATGGCAGAGATGCGGAGACTGCGTTCGTACATGTTTCCTCACAATAGAAAGAACGACACACATCCAATGTAAATCGCTTTTCTTAAAAACGCAGCTTCATTTTCCGTCCCCGCGAAATATTTACGGCCCAACTGTGCATCCTCTACAGGTGGGATCAGGAACATCTCTCGGATTCCATCAATTTACTACTCGATTCGCAGCCGCAGTGAGTGCTTCGCGCGCCTGAAAGTGTCAATCCGCAACTCGAAGCGCCATCCTCGACCAGCTCAACTGGAACGACCTTTTCCGCGGCCCGCGAACATTCCACCCGCCAGTTTCTATCAGCCTGTTGTACCTTTGGCGGCCCGGCCAGTGGAAGATAAACCATGCCACTCAACTCAACCCTCCGTACAATCATGTCCACAGACGCTATGGAACGGGGGGCGTGAGTGCTGACGCTTCACCTAGGATAGTATGGGTCTGTAAAAGGGTAAGCTCGCGTGACAGTAAAGTTTCGATCAATTGTCCGTTCCTGTTGGTGGCTACTGTGGCTGCATCACTGGCTCCAGACCACCCCACACAATTCGATTCGACGGGTGATTCCTTTTTCAACAGTTCTTTGCGGGTTGGAGCATTCTTTGCGCTCCGTTCGGATCTCACTCATACCCAGAAACGCCGAGGAAAAGCCTTGAATCTCGCTACTTTCCGTCGTTCTATCTTATGTGCCGTATCCTTAAGGGGGGCCCTCCTTTTCGAAGTAAGTCTGCTGTTGCCGTCTTCTGCAGTCGCTTACCCAAGCCTCGGACTTCAACAGACAATCATCACGGAAAAGCCGGTTGCTGGAGCATTCCCCGTGGTCCAAAATCAAGACGCCGCCCCGGTGCTTGTTTCACCGGACGACTACCCCGGAGTGCGCCGAGCCGCGGCGGATCTTCAGGCAGATGTGAAACGCGTGAGCGGTATCAGACCGGAGTTGATTGAAGAGGGCAAAGCCGCGGCGCGTTTTGAGGTCATCGTCGGAACGATCGGGAAGAGTCCGGTCATCGATCGGCTGGTAAAGAGCGGACAACTTGACGTTCGATCCATTGCCGGAAAATGGGAGTCATTTATTATTGCGACTGTAGCTGCGCCAATACCGGGCGTAGATCAGGCGCTGGTGATCGCCGGCAGTGACAAGCGGGGAACTATCTACGGAGTCTATGAGATCTCCGAACAGATTGGTGTGTCGCCTTGGTACTGGTGGGCCGATGTTCCCCCGCAACACCACGCGGAACTTTTTATTCTGCCAGGTGTCTATGTGCAGGGACCACCTGCGGTCAAGTACCGCGGCATCTTCATCAACGATGAAGACCCTTCGCTCTCCGGCTGGTCAAAAGAGAAGTTCGGCGGCGTCAACTCGAAGATGTACACCCATATGTTCGAATTACTGCTGCGCCTGCGGGCAAACTACCTTTGGCCGGCCATGTGGGGCAAGACCTTCAATGAAGATGATCCGGAGAATCCGCGCCTTGCCGACGAGTATGGGATCGTTATGGGTACAAGTCATCATGAGCCGATGATGCGCGCGCAGGAGGAGTGGACCAGGCACGGCAGTACTTATGGAAATGGAGAGTGGAACTACGTCACCAACGGAGAAGGCTTGCGTAAGTTCTGGACGGACGGCGTGGCGCGCAATAAGGACTACGAAAATATTTATACAGTAGGCATGCGCGGGGATGGCGACATGGCGATGCCGGACGCCGGCGGCATGGAGGCGAACAAGAAGCTGCTGGAGCAGATCATTACCGATCAGCGGCAGATTCTGGCAAAACACATTAATCCTGATCCATCTCAACTTCCGCAGATCTGGGCTCTATTTACCGAAGTGCAGAAATACTACGACGCGGGCCTGCAGCTTCCTGATGATGTTACCTTGCTCTTCACCGATGACAATGTGGGCAACTTGCGCCGGGTACCCACTCCGGAGGAGAGCGCGCGCGGTGGAGGAGCTGGCATCTACTATCACATGGACATGAACGGCGGCCCATACTCCTACAAGTGGTTGAATAGCAATCCCCTGCCGAAGATTTGGGAGCAGATGAATCTTGCTTATCGCTATGGGGCGAATCGTGTGTGGATTGTGAATGTGGGGGATTTAAAGCCGTTGGAAGTACCAATTGAGTTCTTTCTGCGCATGGCCTGGGCTCCAGAGGCAACTCCCAAGGAAAAGATTGCCGGGTATCAGCAGCGCTGGGCCGAGCGGGAATTCGGCAAGGAACATGCCGTCGAGATTGCTGATATCGTCGCAAAATACGCTAAATACAATGAGTTTCCAAAGCCGGAGCTCGTAAAGCCTAATACCTTCAGTCTGTTGAATTATCGGGAAGCCGAACAAGTTGCGGAGGCCTGGACCAAACTGGTGGAGCGCGCTGAACACCTCGCTTCCGAACTGCCTGCTAACGAACAGGATGCTTACTATGAATTGGTCCTGCACCCGGTGAAAGCATGCTCGAACGCCGTGCTGATGAACATCGCTTCAGGACGCAATCAATTGTTTGCACAGCAGGGAAGAGCCAGCACCAATGCCGAAGCTGAACTTACCCGGAAGTTGTTTGCAGAAGATAAACGGCTGACCGATTTCTATAATCACACATTGGCAGGCGGGAAATGGGACCACATGATGGATCAGGTGCATCTTGGCTATGTCGATTGGTATTCGCCTCAGGTGAATGTGATGCCACCGGTATCCCAGGTCGATTTGCCAGAGACGTCAGCCTTTGGTGTCTCGGTAGAAGGTACAGCGGCGGCGTGGCCCGCGCCGGTACGTCTGGCGCTTCCTCCTTTTGACTCGATGAACCGGCAACGATCCTACATCGAGGTATTCCCGATTGGTACTCTGCCTATTCATTTTGATTTGAGCGCTGACAAAGAGTGGATCAAGCTGACCGAGGGAGAGGCATTCTCTGCCGGGAAGGATGACCGTCGCATCTGGGTAGATATCGATTGGGATAAAGCACCAGCCGGCAAGTCTGCCGGAATGATCACCGTTGCGGGTCCGAAGGGAGCGGCGCAGGTCGAAGTGAGTATCGCCAGGGCATCCGCGGAAGAGTCCGCTGCGGCCCAAGGTTCTTTCGCTATCGTTGCAGCTCCCATCTCCATCGATGCGCAAGATGCAGCTCTAAATGTTGCTGTGGGCGGAGTGAGTTGGGAAAGAATTCCGGACTACGGCCCCAGCGTTTCTGCCATGTCAATTTTTCCGGTGACAGTGTCCAGTGTCCAGCAGCCGATTTCGGCTCCTCACCTGGATTATTCGGTGTACTTCGCAAACGCTGGGTATTACAACATTGACTTAGTTACGAATCCCACACTCGACCTCTATCCGGGACGCGCTTTGAGTGTAGCCGTGTCGATCGACGATCAAACTCCGCAGGTGGTCAGTGTCTTTACGCCGGCGACCGCGAAAGATGAGACATTTCTGGGGAGGAGTTACTACGAAAATGCGCGCAATAACAGCCGGATCATGCACTTCAGCCAGAATGTTCTAACGCCGGGGAAGCATATATTGCGAATCACCATGGTTGACCCGACAGTGGTGATCGAAAGGATCATCCTCCACCGCAAATCGCTTGCTCAGTCCTTCTTTGGCCCACCAACCGCCGTGCCGGTGAGCTACAACTTATCCCGATAGCCAGGGCCGATATGAATATTGACGGAGCACCGACTTTGTATCTAAGTCGTACACGAATGCCTCTGGTGCAGATTGAGTAACTGGCAAGGTGTATGGATCAAGATTATTTGACTCTATGCGAACCCTGAATATGAATCTGCTCTGAGCCTGGGCAGTCTGGTTCTGAAAGATCTGGTTCGGGAAATTATAAGTCCTGAACGACGGCGTGAAGCGGTGGATTATGCCAGCCAACAGGGTGTGAGTGGGCGTAAAGCGTGTCAACTGGTGCATCAGCCACGTGCCACGCAGCGCTCCAGTCAACGCAACGCGCCGATGAAGACCGCTTGATGCAAGCTATCATCCAACTTGCCAGCAGGTATGGTAGTTACCGCTATCGCCGCATTGCTGCAGCGTGCAGGTTTCAGTAACCAATGCCGGGATCGGTCCTTCGTGATCTTATTGCCAACTCGAACATATGCAATTAGGTTGTATCGGCGATTTAGGCGTTTACTTCGCATCATCAATCACAACATATTGCGGTTGGTGAAAAGCAGGTACGAGCCATTTTTCTCGTATTTATCGAGTTCATGTCATTGAATATATGTACGCTAAATGAGGATACGCTAGATTGCTGTATGAGGTCGTCGTGGGCATCAAGAAAAGGCTCCGAATGCGATCTGAAGAATGATGCAACAAAAGAGATAACGTTACTTGGGTATTACCTAAGTGTTTCTTGAAGA
>Ga0326727_10013137_pt1 | contig 18543 bp, 20 predicted proteins | sample MB2enrmetagenome_FD_207643 | JGI IMG/M metagenome (GOLD analysis project Ga0326727, IMG submission 207643) | Lab enriched peat soil microbial communities from McLean, Ithaca, NY, United States - MB29MY | ecosystem: Environmental > Terrestrial > Soil > Wetlands > Peat | place: USA: New York...
GGACGTCCATGCCGGACGACCCTACGGTTCTCGCCTGTTTGGGAAAGAAAGCCATCTCGGATCATGAAGATGCGAAGGCGGTCGAGTATTTGACACGGGCGCTCGAGAAAGGCGCCAACTTTGAAGCAACGTACATTGACCTTGGCGAAGCGCTAGCCCGCCTGGAGCGAGTGGAAGAATCCGCAAAGGTTCTCGAAGAGGGTGTTGCCATCTGGCCATTTTCAGCAGACATTCAGAAGGCGCTGGTGTTACGCTACGTGACCTTGAAACAATTCCGGCAAGCCGACGAGGCCCTGAAACGATACGTTGCTCTTTTCCCGGAAGATACATACATGCGCGGCATCCTGGCCAGGGTCGAAGCGCGCAATCCCTGATAGTGTTAAACTGTCTGACCCCTCATCGCCGTAGGTCCCGTTTGGGAAATCGCAGGGTCGAAAAACCACTGTCCAAAAATCAGCGTGCGCTGAAAACAAAGGGGATAGCGCGAACTGGGCTCGGCATGTCATTATGACCATTTTTCATAAGCTTTCGCGGGCCTAAGGCCCATGGGGACAGACTCCAAAAACCAGACTCCAAAAACCAGGAGTCTGCGCCAGCCCGCGGTCGCCATGCCCGCAGGAGAGCGCCCATCAGCGGCCGTCCTTGGGGGGTGCCAACTTTCGCTCCCGCGTGGTATCCTAAATAGGAGGGAAGCCCATGGAAGTAGATTTGAGCCCCGACGTCGAAGCCAAACTTGCGAGCCTTGCCGCCGAGCAGGGCCGCGACACGAAAGCACTCGTGCGGGAAGCGGTAGAGCGTTTCGTGAGCTACGACGAGTGGTTTATCCGGGAAGTGGAGAAGGGTTTGGCCGCCGCCGACCGGGGCGAGTTTATCGAACACGAGGAAATCGGCAAGCTCATTGATCGCCGGTATCCCGGCTAATGCGCATTCGCTGGACAGAGCCCGCTGCCCGCGACCTCACACACATCTGCGATTACATCGAGCAACGTGAGGGCCCGGCAACGGCTCGGCGTGTGGCACTCACAATCTATCGAGGCGTAGGTTCCCTCGCGCAGTTTCCCCACCGCGGCCGTCCGGGCCGCAAGTTGAACACCCGCGAACTGGTGTTTTCGGCCCTGCCCTTTTTGGCTGTTCACCGCGTCCGCGAGGATGTCATTGAAATCAACCGCATTCTGCACGGCGCACAGAAGTGGCCTTAGGAGCAGCGGTTGGTTTTCCGCTACGACGAACGGACCAACACCGCCAGCGATATCGACCTGATCGACTGCCACTAGGAGGCCCCAATGCCCATGAAGAACCCGCCCCATCCGGGCGACCTGGGGGAAAACGGCACCTGGAACATGTGAAAAAATTGGTTTTACCGATTTCAGCACTACGCATTTTCAATAAGTTACACGGTTGATAAGGGGTCCAAATTCAATTTTTTCACATGTTCCTGGTACCGTTTCTCTGAGTAAGTGACTCACTTTGACCTGGCACGGCCATCTTGGCCGTGACCGTGCACGAGCAGAGCCTGTCCTGAGCGTAGCGAAGGAATGCCCGTGCCACCGGAAACTGAGTCACTACCCGCTTTTGCCGTTACTTCCTGCAACGCCTCGAGGAGGTACGCCAGAAGACGAGCTGCTTGCTCATCGGTTGGGTTCTGATGCCCGAGCATTTCCATTGGCTGCTGAAAACCGCAGCCCGCTGATTCCACGCCCCTGGTCATGAAGGAACTCAAGGAAGAAACCGCCCAGCGCATCCTCAGAACGCTTCGCGGCAACGGCAGACTTTTTGTCGCCTGAGACATCCGAAAGGTGTATAATCGCCTCAGGAGGGTCAATCATGAAAAGCGTGAGGGTGCTGATTGCGGTCTTAGTGTTTGCGGTCGTGGTTCTGGCCCAGGCGACGAATCCGGCGAAACGGCCCACCGCGGCCGGCGCGAGTTTTGACAAGTTGAAATCCCTGGTGGGCAAGTGGGAAGGCACCATGCAAGAAGGCGGAAAGCAGCTTCCCGCCACCACCTCATTCCGTCTCGTCTCGGACGGTTCGGCGCTGATGAACATGCTCGGCGAAGGCACGCCTTACGAGATGGTTACGATGTTTCACATGGACAACAGCGATCTGCTGGCCACCCACTATTGCGGCGCCCATAACCAGCCGCGCTTCCGCCTGGTGCCCTCGTCCGAACCGAATGTCGTGACCTTTGTGTTCAAGGACGCCACCAACCTTCCCAGCCCTTCGGCGCCCCACATGGTTGGCCTCAAGATCACTTTCGTGGATGCCAATCACCACTATCAAGACTGGACGTTCCTCGAGAAGGGCCAGAAGAGCACTTCCCGATTCGAATTCCACCGCAAGGCCTGAGCCGTCCCCGCCAAGGTAACGGACAAGCTCGGTGCGATCTCCAGATCTCGAATCTTATATCCCGGATCTCGTGATTTGCCATTCCGTAGGCTTTTCAAATCTCGAGTCTCAAATCGCCGATCGCAGGGATTTGCCCGGCTGACTTTCCGTAGGTCTTTCAAATCTCGAATCTCAAATCGCTGATCGCAGCAATTTGCCGTACCAGCGCCTTGATCGAGGCCTTCGACCGGCTGTGGCCGCGCATCGAGCAGGCTCTCCTGGGCGGAGAACGCGTGGTTGAGATTCGATAAAGCGGCAAGGTCGTCTCTGTGACGGCGAGAGGAGCGTCAACGGTGGGTGGGTTCTTGTTCGGGGAAGCGCAGAACCGAGGCTCTGGCCTGTTACGGCCCCCTATAGTGAGTATTGGTCCAGTTTGGAGAATCCTCGGCCTGAGGAATGCCTGGAATAAGAGTGCTTATGGGTTCTTTGGGTAAAAAGAACTAAACCGAAAGTCCTTGACAAAAGTTGGGGGCGGTTTATACTCTTGTTAGAGCGACTGGCAGCCGGACGAACGAGTTACCCGGTGAGTCGTTCGGGTTTTGCTAAGGGCCATTCCGCAGCGGAATGGCCCTTCTCTTTTGCGGCTTGACGAAGTCTCCTCTTGGGATAACCGAAAACAATTCAGGACGTGGGTGACGAGCCGTGCATTCGAATACGACTCTGTCTCTTGTCCAGAGGTTATCGGTAAGCCGGCTTGATGCCGAAGGCCGGGCGCAGACATACAAGTGAATGTGTACGGCGCCTGAAGGGGGAGCACGCTTCGTGGCCCTTGCCACTTCAGCGCCTAGCAAGTAATCTTGGGGGTAGTATGAACAACGAGTGGTTGAAGCGGATTACGGTGGAGGAAGGGAAATGCGGCGGGCGGCCCTGCATTCGTGGGCTGCGCATTCGTGTGTCCGACATCCTCGAGCTCTTGGCGGCGGGCGCTTCCTTTCAGGAAATCCTCTCGGACTACCCGTCGCTTGAGAGGGAAGACATCATCGCCGCGATCGAATACGCCGCACACCAGACTGACCACGCAGTCCTTCAGGCATCGTGAAGCTTCTTGTTGGCAACCAGTTGCCCATCGCCTTGGCACGGCATCTAACCTCCCTCGGCCACGACTGCGAGCATGTGGAAGCCGTTCACTTGGACGCATCCTCTGACGCGGAAATATGGGAGTTCGCCATCTGGGTCCCGAAGGGACCCAATATTATTAGCCGTAGGTGAAACCTACGGGAAGCCCACGCACCCGACAGTTAACCAACCCCGCAGGGGTTGAACGGCGGCATATTTGACCCCCTCGGGCCCCAGCCTCCACGACGGTTCCACTTCGGGCTCTGGAATCGGCGTTTTCACCCCTTCAATGTCTAAACTGAAAAGAGGCGCCGAGAGAAACTGAACTACAATAACCCGGTCCGGCGCTGGCTGGCGAGTTCGCTTGGGGATTGGCCGTGGTCAAGCTGGCGGTATTAGTACTTGAATGACGTGCCCGTGCTCCGTATGGATCCACTGCACTGAGCGGGCAGCACAGACCTGTCCCTTCGGGACATCGCAGACTCCAAAAGGCAGGAGTCTGCGCCCGCCCGCCATACTACCGCTATGCTACCTCGCGCTCCTGCTTGTGAACAAGCAGCGCATGGAGGTTGAGTTCTCGGGCGGCGCTGGAGCGCAACGTAGAAATCAAGCTCGCATCCTGCGCCGCGAGCCGCGCTCGCGAGCGATTCGTTCTGCCGGGAAGACTTTCATGAGCGACTGGTACGGGACGTCCTTTTCGTGCGCCAGTGTCTTGAGTTCCTCGAGCATCGATGCCGGCACGCGCAAGGAGATGGTCGTCGTCGACGGCTTGAATTCCGGGAAGGTCGCGTGAACGGCTTTGCTCCAGTCAAAGTAGTCGGCCGTATCATGCCTTGCCCAGAACTTCCGCTCCTTGTCTTCGTTCGCGAAACGGGGAATCGCCTTTCTACCTGGTTTCCTGGACACGCTCATAGAATCTCCTTTCACGGCGGCTCATGTTAGCTTGATGCCGAAGGCCGGGCGCAAACATATGCGGCGATGCACCCGCCACCCGGCGAAACCGCGGCGGATTCTTCAAGGCCACTTCTGCGCGCCGTGCAGGATGCGTACGATGTGAATGACCTCTCCGGTGATTTGGTAGACCACGATGTACGGAAGCGACGAATGTACGAGTTCGCGGGTCCCCTCTTTCTTACCCGCACGTCCACGGTACGGGAACGCCAGCAACGCGGCGGGCGCATTGTAAATTCCGCGCACCAGTTCCGCTGCTCGCTCCGGCGCGTTCTGAAATAAATAATCCGTGATGTGTTCCAGGTCGGAGGCAGCTTGCTCTGTCCAGCGAAGCTCCATTTTTAGGTGCGGGACTGCTTTCCGGTCAACGACTTTTCAAGGCGCGCCCCCACTTCCTCATGGGTCAGCACTTCGCCCCGAGCGATTTGCGCCAAGCCTTTTTCAACCTCATTGACGAACCACTCGTCGTAGTCAACGAAACGCTCTATGGCCTCCCGTGCCAGCACTTCTGCCTCACGTCCGCGCTCAGCAGCAAGGCGCGCGAGCTTGGATTGCACATCGGGGCTAAGAGTCACTTCCATGCTTGAAGTCTAGGCCGAGCCTGACCGGTTGTCAACCGCGGGTGGCGCATACGTCCCGACGTTTTTTGTCGGGATGTATGCGCCCTAACTAAGCGTATAATCACCCCGTGTCCCACCCAAAGCACTATTACGGTTTTAATCACCTGCACTATTTGGGACTACATGCACAACAATCCGGTGAAGCGAGGGATGGTGAAGGAGCCCGGGGATTGGCCGTGGTCGAGTTGGAGGTATTATTTTCTGCAGGAGGCTTCACTGCTGGCGATGGACAGCGTGCGGTGAGAAGGGGGCGGGGGCCTTAGCCCCGTGAGGGGCGCATACATCCCGACAAAGAACGTCGGGACGTATGCGCCACCCGCGATGGAGTAACGCAGGCGGGGCTTTCTCAAGTGGCCTGTACGCAAGGCGTGAAGAAGAGTACACGCTGTTTAACACGGGTGAGTATCCATAGCGCCGGAGCCAGATCGAGTCGGTAGCAGACGACCGTTCATAGTCACCCGATTTGCGGAGGTTTCATGCTTCATACGAGGAAGATACTTGCGTTGTGTGTTGTGATCTTGGGTGTTCTGATTGCACGTTGCGCATCCGCTCAGGAGAACGATCCGTGCCTCGGGATGCAATCGCAGGCCGAAATGAACGCCTGCGCGGCCGACCAGTACGCGAAGGCTGATGCTGAACTGAATGCGGTTTACAAACAGTTGATCTCTAAGCACAAGTCCGATGCTGAGTTCGTTGCGAAGCTCAGACTTGCTCAAGAAAGCTGGCTGAAGTTCCGTGATGCGGACGTGACTTGCTTCTACTACCAAAAGGATAAGGTGGCGGCGTACGGTTCGATTTACCCGACATGTAGATCACGAGCAATGACCCACTTGACTGTTGAGCGAACGAAGGAACTCAAGCAGATGCTCGACCCCGAAGAAGGGAATGTTTGCGCTTTTGTAGCTGCACAGGAGCCTGCCCAAGAGAGCAATCCGAAGAAGTAAGTAGCGGGTAGCCACGGTCAGTGCTTTCCTGACCGTGGGCTCTTTCCCTTTAAGGTGTGGGTGGGAGGTGGTATGCTGGCGCCATGTCGAACGTTCACCGGTTGCGCTTCTCGGATCGTATCTTCTTTGTTAACGTCAATTTTCGACCGAGGATCAGATGATTCCATGATGGCGGACATCCCCTGATCCTCAACGTCATGCAGGCCTCGAGACAACGGTTGGGGTTTCTGCTGTGTGGGTATGTTTTGATGCCCGATCATTGGCACGCTCTGATCTGGGCGCAGTATCCCCTGCTGATCTCGCAAGTGCTCCATGACGTGAAGAAGATCACGGCTCTGAGGTTCCATGCTCTGCGTGGCAGCAAGGGACCGTTTTGGCAGCACCAGTCTTGGGACCGGTTCGTAAGGCACGAGCGAGAGTTCAAAGAGCGTTTGGAATATGTGCACATGAATCCGGTGCATGGAGGGCTGGACAAGAGGCCGGGGGATTGGCGGTGGTCGAGCGACAACAATTTTGCATTGGAAAAAGCTACGGTGGCGGCGTGCCCCATTCAGATTGACTACGTATCCTTGCCAGTCGGATATCGGGCGTGAGAAAAGCCCACGGTCAGAAAAGCACTGACCCGCTCAGACGGGCTTCAGGAGGCATCGGTATGCATTTCAAACGCGGCCAGAAGGCATTGGCTCTAGCCACCGCACTCGTGGCGCTGTTTGGCCAGCAACACTCAGTCATGTTGGCTGCCACCGCCTGCTGTGAGGGGACGATATGGCTGAAGGCTAGTAAGGATAGCAGAACATCTTATGTGGGCGGCTTCATTGAGGGCCTCACGCGAGGCTTTGGCCAAGGATGCTTGAGCGGCACCAGGGACATCGAGGCCTCGAAGCCGGGCCTCGATGCTGACCCCCTCCGTAACTGCCTCACAAAGAGCTACACGTTCTCCCGAGACACAGAGGAGTACGTCAAATTAATCACGGATTTCTACCGAAGATACCCCGATGATCGCGGTATGCCCACCTCGGATGTCCTCCTCAAGCTCTCGCGGGGCCTCGGACTTGAGCAGATCCACCTTGAAGCCAAGCTGCACCGCGCCAGCTCTAAGAGAAAGGGTGGAGAAAGGGTGTCAGGTGGAGAAAGGGTGTGAGAAAGGGTGTCAGGTACCGTTTTTCCATTTGGAGAAAGGGTGGGAGAAAGGGTGGGAGAAAGGGTGTCAGGTACCGTTTTTCCATTTGAACCCATTTTTCGGGGGCTCTGCGCGAAGTGCGCTCCGCGGCGAAAGAAAAGGGTACCTGACACCGTTTCCCCCACCGTTTCCCCGACATCACCCTGGCCCGCTTCTCTTCCCCCAATTTCGGCCGCTGGTTCAGTCCCGACCCCATCGGGAAAGCCGCCGTTCAGCTCGCCGACCCTCAGACTTGGAACATGTATGCGTACGTGAGAAACAATCCCACGACACTCACGGATCCCAGCGGCACGTGCGCAATCTCATGCTACATTCCCTTCGGCGGCATGACAATGGCAGGCGGCGACATTTCGGTGATGCCGGACCCCGAGGGGCTGGTGAACGCAGAGGAGAACTCGGAGCACCGGATCGCGGATCCCACGGTTGCAGCCCAAGAGCAGCAAAGGCAGGCCGTGGTCTTCTCGGACAACGCAAACCCGACGCCGTACCAACCGACACCTGGAGGGGCCGCGGATCGCACAGTCCTCTATCGAGGGGGAGAGATGGACGAAAAGGGCAACGTCCGCGTGGACAGCAGTGCAACGCTGACGCTTCACGAAAAACTGGACCCGAGCAGCGAGGAGAAGTCACCCCATATTGCCGAGCCCCCGCAGACGCGGAAGAGCGAGTTTGAAGATTACCAGTACGTCCCCGCAAATCATTCCTACCGTGTCCTTCGCGACTGGAAAGTCAATGGGGAACCAGCGAGCGTGTACGACAAAGCGACGAAGCAGACGTATCGTTACGAAGTGACTACGTTCGATGCAAATAGTAAGGTGGCAATCAAGACAGAGGTCACCAATGAGGCGCCATTCTAACTGTCCTGATCGGCCAAGCGGCAACATGGGTCGCCTGACGTGAAGCGAGGGGACGAAGCCAGAGGGGGAGGAGATTGACGATGAGACAGCGGCGGATAACCACGAGTCAGTTGCTTGTCGTTGCCCTTATATCAGTGTGCGCACCGGCGATCGTAGTGACATCGAGGATGGCACGCGGTGGAAGCGGTCCCCAGGGCCCGGCGCAACTTTGGCTCTCCTGGAGTTCAGAAGCCAGGACGACGTACGTGTGGGGCTATTTGCATGGTCTCGAACAGGGCAAGCGTGAGGGGTGCTCATTCTATGAGGACAAGATGAAGGCATACATGCACGAGCCGGTAACGCCGGAAAAACTACCACGCGCGGTTTGCCTTGACGCCCTCCCCCGGTACCCGGCACCCTATTTCCAGGTATACGTGGATGCGGTCACAGCCTACTTCACCAAGTATCCAAACGATCGGGAAGCAGGGGCGCCACAAATCCTGCAAGAGTTGGCGTCTCCTCCCGGCCTCACCATTGACCAAATCCACGCGAAACTGACCGCGCACTAGGCGCCGGACGGCACGCCGGACATCGCGCAACGGGTAGCGGGTAGCCACGGTCAGTGCTTTCCTGACCGTGGGGGAAACGGTGTCGGGAAACGGTGGGTGTCAGGGAGGGGAAACGGTGTCAGGGACCGACATCACCCTGGCCCGCTTCTCTTCCCCCAATTTCGGGCGCTGGTTCACTCCCGATCCCATCGGCAAAGCCGCCGTCCAGTTCGCCGACCCTCAGACCTGGAACATGTATGCCTACGTGAGAAACAATCCCACAACACTCACGGATCCCAGCGGCACGTGCGCAATCTCATGCTACATTCCCTTCGGCGGCATGACAATGGCAGGCGGCGACATTTCGGTGATGCCGGACCCCGAGGGGCTGGTGAACGCAGAGGAGAACTCGGAGCACCGGATCGCGGATCCCCCGGTTGCGGCGCAAGAGCAGCAAAAGCAGACCGTGGTCTATTCGGAGAACGCAAACCCTGCCGTGACCCGGGGACAGGGAGGGGCAGAGCGTGACGTCTACTATCGGGCGGCAGAAATCGATCCAAACGGGACCCCCAACACCCAGAACACTCTCAAGGTCGCCACTCTGACCCTCCACGAAGAAATGGACCCAAGGAGCAAGGACCCGGATCAACTTATTGCCAAGAAACCGCAGCCCCAAACGGGGGACGAGTACGACGATTATCAGTATGTCAAACCGGGCCAGCAGTATCGCGTTCTTCGGGATTGGAAGGTCAACGATCAACCGGCAATGGTGTACGACAAGGCGACCAAGCAGACCTATCGTTACGAAGTGACTACGTTCGATGCGGATGCTAAGGTCGCAATCAAGACAGAGTACACGAATACACGGCCGTGGCCGTAACCCTGATTGTGTTGCGGCCAAACGGTAGCATGCGTCGCCTCACGTGAAACGAGGAGACGAGCCAAAGGGGAAGGAGACTAACCATGAGAGAGCGGCGGATAACCACGACTCATTTACTCGTCGTTGTCCTTATATCACTGTCGTCCGCACTGGTCGTCGTAATGCCATCGAGGATGGCACACGCTGGAAACGGATCTCAGGGCCCTGGGCAACTTTGGCTCTCCTGGAGTCCAGAAGCCAGGGAAACGTACGTCTGGGGCTATATGAACGGTTTCGAACGGGGCAAGCGTGAGGGGTGTACACTCTACGGGGAAAAGATGGAGTCATACATGCATGAGCCGGTGCCTCTCGAGAAGTTCCCGCGAGTCGTTTGCCTCGATGCCCTGCCTGGTTATCCGGAGTCGAATGTTAAGGTATACGCAGATGCGATCACGAGGTACTATGTCAAGTACCCACAGGATCCGGGAGTTGGGCCGCCCATGATCATGTCGCAGTTGGCGTCCCCTCCCGGTCTTACCATCGACCAGATCCACGCGAAATTCGGTGGTGCCCCAGGACACTAAGCAGGTAAGCGCAGACTCTCGTTCTTCAGAGAGTCTGCGGCTCTTACGGTGGGTTCGAGCCTCCGGTGCGTTTCGGCTTCCAAGGCGTTATACTACCCTCCGCAGAATTGCCCAATCGAACCTTCGAGCAAGAGACGGCTCATAACACGAGGGTTCGGATCGTGGGCACGCATCGCGTCTCCTTTTGGCGGCATGTGTGCGTCGAGTGGGCTCGGCCAGCGTGGCTACAAGCCACACCGGGCAGGTTACCGAAGACATTGTGTTTTTTCCTTGGGGAAATGTCTGGCTGGACTCGGGCAGCGGTGGCTACAACTTCGCCAAGTTGCCTTACCGTGACGTGACCACCAACACCGACATCACCCTGGCCCGCTTCTCTTCCCCCAATTTCGGGCGCTGGTTCAGTCCCGATCCCATCGGGAAAGCCGCCGTTCAGCTCGCCGACCCGCAGACCTGGAACATGTATGCCTACGTGAGAAACAATCCCGCAACGCTCACGGACCCCAGCGGCACGTGCGCAATCTCATGCTACATTCCCTTCGGCGGCATGACAATGGCAGGCGGCGACATTTCGGGGATGCCGGACCCCGAGGGGCTGGTGAATGCAGAGGAGAACTCGGAGCACCGGATCGCGGATCCCACGGTTGAGGCGCAAAAGCAGCAAAGGCAGGCCGTGGTCTTCTCGGACAACGCAAACCCAGAGTCCGCTAGCTTGAAGGGAGGGGTGGACCGCACTGTCTACTATCAGGCGGCAGAAATCGACCCAAACGGGAGCCCCAACACCCAGAACATTCTCAAGGTCGCCACGCTGACCCTCCATGAAGAAATGGACCCAAAGAGCAGGAATCCGGATCAAGATATTGCCAACCCCCCAAGGTCCGAAAAGGGGGGTACGTACGAAGATTATCAATATGTCAAACCGGGCCAGCAGTATCGCGTTCTTCGGGATTGGAAGGTCAACGGTCAACCGGCAATGGCGTACGACAAAGCAACCAAGCAGACGTATAATTATGAAGTGACTACGCTCGATGCCGACTCCAAGACTCCAATCAGGACAGAGTACACGAATACGCGGCCGTGGCCGTAAGCCTGATTGTGTTGCGGCCAAGCGGTAGCATGCGTCGCCTCACGTGAAACGGGGAGACGAGCCAAAGGGGAAGGAGACTAACCATGAGAGAGCGGCGGATAACCACGAGTCTGTTGCTCGTCGTTGCCCTTATATCAGTGTCGTCCGCGCTGGTCGTCATAGCGACATCGAGGATGGCACGCGGTGGAAATGGCCCCCGGGGTCCGGCGGACCTTTGGCTTCCTTTGAGCTCAGAAGCTAGGGAAGCATACGTGTGGGGCTACCTCCACGGTTTCGACCGAGGCAAGCGTGAGGGGTGCGTATTCTACGGGGAGAAGATGGAGACATACATGCACGAGCCGGTGCCGCTTGAGAAGTCCCCGCGAGTTGTTTGCCTCGATGCCCTGCCTCGGTATCCGGAGTCGAATGTTCGGGTGTATGCGGACGCGATCACCAATTACTACACCAAATATCCAAGCGATGCGAGAGCTGGACCACCGATAATCATGATGGACTTGGCATCTCCTCCGGGTCTCACCATCGACCAGATCCACGAGAAACTGACTAGATAGTAGGCATCCGCCTTTTGGCAGTATGGACGCGCGGAGCAGGTGGCGCCGACTCTCGTTTTTCAGAGAGTCTGCGGCTTTTGCAGTGGGTTCGAGCCTCCAGTGCGTTTCGGCTTCCAAGGCGTTATACTACCCTCCGCATAATTGCCCAAGGGAACCTTCGGTTGAACAGACGCGCCATGACACGAGGGCTCGGATCGCGGGCATGCATCTCGTCGCCTTTCGCCGGATGGACGCGCCGACTGGGCTCGACGACCGTGTATACCATCCACGCTGGGGGCCCGCCGAAGACATAGTGTTTTACCCGCCTGGATCGGCACTATTCCCGGAGGCTAGTGTTGACAACAGCCCCACGGGGGGAACCTTATGAGGAATTTCATATACAGAGGCTTGATGCGCTGCGCCGTGAGGTCAAGAATGGTGCAATTGTCAGTTGGGCTGATACTCTTGATTGTAGGTGTGGTGGCAGACATCGGTGCCCCCAAACATCCAGAGCCAATCGACGTGGGGATGATACCTTTGCTTGCGTCGCCGCAGAAATACAATGGCAAGGTTATTCGGACGATCGGATTCCTCCACATCGGCTCACAGCCTGTGGATGATAGCCTCTGGCTCCACGAAGAGGACGGTCAATTCTCTCTCTACAAGAACTCGTTCGCGCTCGTTCTCTCCAATGATCAACGAAAGCAGTTTATCCATCTAAATCACACCTATGTTACGATCGAAGGTACTCTTCATTCGAAGGGCCCAGAGGGCACAAGTATGAACAGTGGAATAGTCGTACACATAACGGGGATGGGTGGCTGGTCGCCTTATGTTCCAGTCCCACCTGCAACAACAAAATGAACTCGCGGGAGGGTAGCACGCATTTGGAATCTCGGCCTGGATTCCTGTGGCCTCGGGAATAACTGTCCCCGTCGGCTTGCACTCCTATCTGGGGAAACTGGTTTGTGCTGCACGCGCTGGTCATGAAAGTGACTCCAATCATGCTTCGATCTCCCCGTTTACTCGCGGCGACTGCATTGCTCCTGATGGTCGCTGATGGCAAAGCGGCGCCCAAGCCGTCCCCTCGGGAGCTGGCCGCGATCACAGCGCGGGGAGTTCTCCTTGCAGGGTATGACACGGCGGCATGGCAGGCAACCGATGCCGTGAAAGCTGCTCATCCAGTAGAGGGTCGGGTGGGTCGATACATCGCACGAAAGACCGAAGCGGGATGGGTGGTAGATTTTGGCCGGCTCAACCAGGCTGAGGACAAGTTTTTAGTCGGCTACGAAGCAGTGCAGGCGGGGAGCCCGGTGCACTTCGAGGTCCGAGGCTTCGACCCGGTGAGGGAAGAGACGGGTTGGGATCTCGCGGCTGCAAAAGGAATCGAGACCGCCGTGAGAGACTTTGGCGGAACCAGTCGCCCATACAACATCGCTGTCCTTCCGGCTGAGCGCGACGGCATGTACGTGTACCTGTATCCGGCACAGGTCAAGGCAGGTGTGTATCCCCTCGGGGCCGATGTGCGCTACCGCATTTCACCTGACGGCACGAAAATCACCGAAAAGCGGCAGATGCACAAGACCATCATCGAGTCGGTTCCGACGAGGACAGACATGACGGTGAAGGTCGGATATCACACTCACGTTCTAAGCGATCTGCCGGAAGACACGGATGTGCTGCTGGTCCTAACCCGAAGGCCGCGAGTACCGGAAATCGTGGTTGCCGGCACATACATGTTCACAATCGACGTGAGTGGAAGAATCACGGTGGAGGACCGCCCTCGATGAAGCTGGCGAGCGGTTAGCGCAGACTCCCGTTGTTCAGAGAGTCTGCGGCTTTTACAGTGGGTCCGAGCCTCCAGTGCGTTTCGGCTTCCAAGGCGTTATACTACCCTCCTCATAATTGCTCCATGGAACCTTCCGATCGACAGACGGCTCGTAACGCGAGGGTTCGGATCGCGGGCATGCGTCTGGTCGCCTTTTGGCGGCATGTATGCGCCGAGTGGGCTCGACCGGATGTTTACCATCCACACCGGCGGGTCAGTGGAAGACATGGCATTTTATCCTTGGGGAAATGTCTGGCTGGACTCGGGCAGTGGTGGCTACAACTTTGCCAAGTTGCCTTACCGTGACGTGACCACCAAGGGGAAACGGTGTCAAAGGGAAACGGTGTCAGGTACCCTTTCTCCTCCCCGGGGTTTAGGTGCTGCTATTTGGGCGGCGGCTCGACCCTACCGAGAGCCTCGTCGGTGGCCAGTTCGAGTTCAGCCGTTTCCTCTTCGGTTAAGTCCCGGATTTTTTTCTGGAGAGCCGACTTGGGAATTGCACTTCACCGGCGATCCTCTTCATCGAGGTTCGCCGCCCAGACCTCCAGGCCCTGCTCGGCCAGAACCGCTTCATCGGCCGCGGGGCTCTGCGCCAGACGGGACAGGTCCCATCGCTTCGGATCCGGCTGCCGCATCACGATCAGATGGACACGCTCTCCAGGACGAAGCGTCAACGGCGTGCTCGGCTTGAGCATGCCCTTCTCGTATTCAGCCTCTACGACCCGTGATCCCATGGTGCCAGTATATCTGGAGTGCGAGGCGTAAACAACCTGTTATGGGTTTCTGCCGAGCGGTTAGCGCACGGGTATCTCTCAATCCGCCAAGCGAGGTGACATACAGGCTTGTCGAAGGATCACGTGCCGCCTCCGGGAGGGAACGGGCGGCCACATGCTGAGGCGCGTCGGCGTTTATGGCATACGCCAGAACGTTGGCATCGAGAACTCCCGGTTCAACGGACGTCATCGTAAATGTCGCGGCGATGGAGAGTAACAATAACCGAATTATTCAACATCAAACAGCGCGGGCTGGCGCAGAGCGCAGCTCTGCGGTCCCCGTTCATTCCGGCTTCGCGCCACGCAGGGCTTCGCCCCATAGGCGGTAGCCTAAGCAGAGGTGCTGCAGATTGAATGCCCGAAGGGCATTAATATCATTAGCCGTAGGTGAAACCTACGGAGAAATGGCCCTTTCCTTCTGCTTGCCTCGACCCTGGAGGGGTCGAATTCAACCCCTGCGGGGTTGGCTGTTTCTTGTAGCTGGCGCTTTCCGTAGGTTTCACCTACGGCTAATGATCTTGGGTCCCTTCGGGACCCTTCAGAAACGCTTAGGTTAACGCCTATGGGGCTTCGCCCGGCGCCAGCCTCGACATAGAATGCAATGTCGTCGCCACCCGCGACTAGATATCTAGTAGTTAACCAGTTTGCCACTTGACAGGAGGCTAGTCATGTGGTAGGCTGTGCGGTTGTGAACGTCCGTCTCACCTCGCGCGGGGGACGGCTTGCCTGCCGCCCCTGCTCCCAACTTTCCAACTCATGGAGTTACTATGTCTCTACGCAAATCTACTAGTCTCACTCCCCAGCGGCTGGCTGCGGCCCGGGGCAATTCGCAGCGCTCCACCGGACCTCGCAGCGAGGCCGGAAAAGAGAGAATGAAAATGAATGCCTTGAAGCACGGCTGTGATGCGGCGCCTGAAAACGACGCCGCCGTCATGCGGGCCCTGGGCGAAGATCCCGAGCGCTACGCAGCCCTGAAGCGCGATTTGATGACCGCCTACGGCCCCGGCGACGCGCTCTGGGACCGGCAGATCGAAGACGTGGCCAAGCTCTACTGGCGGCGCAACCGGATCGAGCGCATGCAGACGGGCCTGATGCGCCGCGCTCTCGAAGCGGTCGAGGAGTGGCAACGCGAGCGCCGCAAGGAGATCGCCGCGGCCACCTTCGCTCCCTCTCACGCGGCGGCGATGGACATCGACCTGGGGCAGCCCACCGACCCCTGCGTGCGGCTGCGCATGCTGCTTTCCCTGCTGGGCGTGCTGCGCGAGCAGGTGCGGCAGCGGGTGTTCAAGCCCCGGCAGCAGCAGCGGATCGAAACCTATTACCAGGGCGAAATCGGCTGGCGGCCGGCGCGGTTTCGACACCTGCTGTGGCTCTTCATCGAACGAGCCAAGGCCGAGCAGGAGGGCGAGCAGGAGCTGCACGAATTCATGAGCGAATACTTTGAGGGTGGCGAGGCGGCCGTTGAACCCTGCTATCAGGAACTGTTGACCCTGCTGGAGGAGGAGATCGCCGACGTGGAAGAGGAGTTCAAGCACGAGGTTGCGGCGCAGGAGGAGAGGGACGCGGCCGAGCGGGACGCCTGCCTGGCTCCGGCGGGGAAGACCTGGGAGATGCTGTTGCGGCAGGAAATGGCCCTGGATCGCTCGATTGATCGCAAGGTCAGGATTATCCTGACCCTGCGCAAAGAACATGCCCAACTGCTCAAAGAGGCAGCCAGCCCTCCCGGCGATGAGGCGAACGACCGCGAAGGTAGGGCCGAACGGCGTTCGGCCCCTGAGAGTAAGGTCGTAGGGCTCGATGCTCGGACAGAAAGTCCGGCCGAGGAAGACGGCGGCGAAACACCAAAAACGGCGGAACAAAGCGAGAATGTCTATGAAAACAAAGAACCGGCCGCAGAGGGGGTCGCCGCATGAAGGGTAGCGAGGATCTGAGAAGCAGGTCCGCGGTTCGCGGCAAGCGCCGCGGCGTTAGGCCCCAATCAGTTTGGACGGCACAGTAGCGCCGCCCCTTGCGGGCGACCGCTCCGCGCGGGCAGAACACCGCCCCGACAGCGGCACGCGCGTCTGAATTCAGGGGCCATTTTCAGCAGACATTCAGAAGGCGTTCGTGTTACGCTACGTGACCTTGAAACAATTCCGGCAAGCCGACCAGGCCCTGAAACGATACGTTACTCTTTTCCCGGAAGATACGTATATGCGCGGCATCCTGGCCAGGGTCGAAGCGCGCAATCCCTGATACGGAGGAGCCCTATGAGCAACAAATCATCTCGAATTTCCGTTACCCGCCGGGAGTTCTTGGGAGGGCTTGCAGGAAGCGCCGCGGCCAGCGTGGCGCTGAGCTGCAGGGGCCGCGCGCCGGTGCTTCCCGAAAACGCCCCCAAGGAAGCCTTTATTGTCCCCAATTTTCACCCTGCCAGTTGCGGTTGGCTGACGAACTTCTCCAAGGAACGCGTGTATTGCGCGAACGACTACCTGGACCATCTGGACCGGGTGCGCGACGATCCTAATTACAAGTTTGCTCTTTCTGAAGTGAATAATCTTATCGCTATCATGAACTTCCGGCCGCAGCGGATCGAGGAGATCAAACAGCGAGCCAAGGAAGGGCGGGTGGAGCTGGTCAACGCCAATTTCCTGGAGATGACCGTCAATTTGGCGGGCGGTGAAGCTCTGCTGAAAGAAGGGGTGGAAGGCCTGCGCTGGCAGGAGCAGATAATGGGAATTCATCCCCGCTTTATGTGGATGATTGACACTTGCGGATTCCATGACCAGATGGCCCAGATCGCCTCCGGTCTCGGGCTCGACGCCATGGTCTACGAGCGAATGAACAAAACCGACAGCACCATCCACTGGGCCGAGTCGCCGGATGGGTCTCGCATCCTGGCGCTGTGCCCGGACGGATACGCGTCTTTCAGCTCTTTGTTCGATACGAAGAAACGACTGAGCGCGGAGGAACTCCAGAAGCTCGCAGAAGAATTGGCGCAATGGGCGAAGAAAACGCCGGACGGCGCGCCCGTTTTGGTTCTGGCCGGGAGCGGCGATTACAGCCGAGCCCCAATGCGAAAGGAATACCCAAGCGAATTTCTCGAGCAGTGGAACCAGGTCTTTCCCCAAACCAAAATCCACGTTGCCATTGTCAGTGAGTACCTGGATGCGATTAGGCCGGGAGTCGACTCCGGGCAGACCAAGATTCCAACCATGAAAGGCGGGACAGGATACACGTTCGACGCCTTCTGGATCGAATGTCCCCGAGTCAAGACATCCTATCGAATGAACGAGCACGGCTTGCAGGCCGCAGAGACCATTTCCACGATCGCCAGTCTCCGCTCCGGGTTCACCTACCCCACTCAAGCCCTCTATGAGGCTTGGATTTTGATGCTGCTCAATATGGACCGCAACACACTATGGGGTTCTGCCGCCGGCTTTGTTTATGAGAGCGAGAGCTCATGGGATGTCCGCGACCGGATGGACTACGTGGAAACGAGCAACAAGAAAGTCCACGCGGCGGCGTTGAGTTCGATCGGTCCGGAAGGAGATGCGGCGGCGCTGTTTAACCCGCTCAATTGGGAACGGAACGATCCCGTGGTACTCGAGTTGCCTAACGGGAAGAGTCTCGAGGGGGCGGTCTGCCAAACGGCGGCCGAGGGCAAGACGTTGTGCAGTCTCCGCCTGCCGTCTTTGGGAGTGGCAGGCCCAGGGCTCGCATCCAAAAGCCCGGAGGTCCCCAGCAGAATCGACCTCCCCGCGGAAATCGCAACACGCTACTACACCGCGCGAATCGACTCGAAAACCGGGGCCTTGGTGAGTCTGAAGCTCAAGCCCTCGGGCCGGGAGATCCTGGGCGGGCCTGCCAATGTCCTCGTGGCCGAGAAGCCCAAGCCGCAGAATGAAGACTACGGCGATTTCATGAGCTGGCGGCCGGACCGCACCCGGCTGGCTTCCTCGAACGATTTTAAGCCTACTGTAACGGTCACCAGCGGACCTCTGGCCACGACGGTTGAGGCGGCGAGCGAGTTTTATGGCGGCGCCCCGAGCCGGCGCATCGTGCGATTTTACAAGGATTCTCCGCGCATCGATTTTGAAACGGAGATCCGGGATATTCCAAACATCACGGTGGTTGTGGCCGAGTTCCCGTTGGCAGAAGATATCGAGGAAGTCCGGCGAGGGATTCCTTGCGGCTTCTCTCACGGCTCTTGGGCCAAACCGAATCCCGATTTGGTAGGCTGGACAAAAGGCATCGTGCCGGCCGTGCGCTGGAGTCATTACAGCCTGGCGGGTGGAGGTGGAGTGGCTATCCTTGACCGTGGACTCACCGGCCGCGAGCTCAACGAGAGAACGCCTATTATCTACCTGCTGAATGCGACGGATA
>Ga0326727_10013138_pt1 | contig 18543 bp, 15 predicted proteins | sample MB2enrmetagenome_FD_207643 | JGI IMG/M metagenome (GOLD analysis project Ga0326727, IMG submission 207643) | Lab enriched peat soil microbial communities from McLean, Ithaca, NY, United States - MB29MY | ecosystem: Environmental > Terrestrial > Soil > Wetlands > Peat | place: USA: New York...
CCGCATTTGGAGATTACGTTGCAGTACACGGGAACCTGAACAACACCGTAGTCTACCGACTCTCCGACGGCACACGCACGTGCGCGTTCTATGGCCGCGTCCGGGGAGGCGACGGTGCTCAGGGTCTGCTGGCTGTGAATAATCGCGATCAGGAGATCATTGTCTACGACGCCTCAAATGGTGAGGAACTCCTTCACGTCGCGCTCGACCATCTGCCCCGTGTAGCACGCTTCGTTGCAGGCACGCGCTCTCTGTTGGTCCTCACCGCAACCCAGCGCGTCTACACCATCCCATTGCCCACTTCCGTTCGCACAGTCACCGCAACGAAATAGGACTCGCACCGTGAGATAGCGAATCCACCAAACGCCACTTCCGGGAACCTTCTCCCACACTCCGGTGACCTTTGCCTGATTCTTCCTGGGTATTTGTATCCCCAAACAACACTCAGGTACAAAGTATCACCAGCTTTAATTGGTAAGTGGATTCTTACGGTATGAGTTCTCTAAACTATTGATTTTTATGGTGCCGGGAGGGGGGGTCGAACCCCCATGACCGCAAGGGTCGGCGGATTTTGAGTCTCTCAAGAATACCGTAAGTCTATGATAAATAAGCGAAATTGAGCGTAACGCCGAATATCCACAAGTGACTGCCCATCAGCAATTTAGCTCAATTATCCGTAATCGAGCCAAACTGATCTCTGTACCCGAACTTGTACCCGACAATTGGGTGCTGTGCTTCGCTATCGAGATAGGCTTGATGCTGTTGCAGCTCATTTCTGTTCGCTCCAGTGGTGGCTCTGGGCGAGGGCAAGCAAACGCGCGCGGATTGTGCCGCTGGATTCTTCGCTGGTTCGCGGGTCATAGCGCCTCCATGTAGGGGCGGATGACGTTGCTCACGCGGCAGATCTTGGCGTAGCGGTAGATGTCGTTGATGGTGGCCTTCTTTTGGCGGAGGCTGTCTTTCAGCGCCTCGATTGCCACGTCCAGGCCGATTTTGTTACGGAACTTGAAGCAGTCTGCCACGGTCTTTGCAGCTGAGTAAACGCGCACAGGCACGCTCTCAACCGTATGCTCTTCGACGCCTTCGGAGAGCGAAGGTTCCGTGAGACGCACCACCCGGAGCGAGGGCGACAGGATGGCAGGCTTTCTTGCCCCTTTGCCGAGAGCGATCCAGACAGATGCCGGACTTTGCGTCGTGAATTCGTGAAAGGCTAGGGCCGAGAGCAGGCACAGGATTGCTTCCGGCACCCGTTTCGACACCTCCGCGTAGGAGTGGCGTTCCGTGACTGCCGCGTCGGGCAGGGTATAAATCCCGCGCCCGGTTCGGCTCAGCTTTCCTTGGCGGTGGAGACGTAGCAGGTATTCGCGCGGAATGCCGAGGGCCTCCAAGTCGCGGGGCCTCACAATTCCCTTCCGGCGGACGTACTGCATGGTTCTCTCAATTGGCTTTGTAGCGCTCATTGCGTCAAACCATCATTATTTAATTACTTGTAATGACATAATGCAGCAGGCTGTAAAACCTATAGTATTTTGCAAAAAGGTTCCCAAAGATCATACAGACGGCGACTGGATAATTCCCAGTCTTCGCAATCGCCTAGACAACGTCTGGGTGATTCCAGGATGCTAGCGGCCAATCCATTCGTCTCCGCGCCCGGCTTTGCCGGCGAACTGGGCGTCGCCTTCACTACGGCGCAGCGTGCAATCGAGCTTCAGGAGCGCATGGAAATCGCGAAACTTACGACAGAAGCAAAACGCGACCGCATCTACAACGCATAGAGACTTCTCGGAGTTGCTCAATGCAGCTTCTCCATCTTGGGAATGAGATGCCACTCATCCTTCTGGGCGTTGCGAGTCCTAGGGACTGTTTCCAATAATGTGCTTTGAATTGCGGCTTCCCGTTTCGCACTTCCCAAATCAGCTTAGGCAGAGGAATTCCAAATGAATGACTTGCTCGCTCTTTGTCCCTGCGGGGGCTTCCGCCGTGCTGCGCAACTATGTGTTCGTTCCCTTCGCCGCTCGTCGCAACATTTCCTTTTGCTCCTTCTACTGGCAATGGCAGGATCCTCGACTCTGTTCTGCCAGCAATTTGCAACGCTGAGCCTGACTATTGCCGATCCCTCTGGCAGTGTCATTCCCCACGCAACTGTTTCGGCTCGCAGCGTAGATACAGGGGCGGTGCGGACCGGAGTCTCTGACAAGCTTGGGCTCACCGTGATTCCGGGACTTCCTGCCGGCGATTACAAGTTGACCGCGAATGCGGAGGGATTCGCCGCCTATGAAGTGCCATTCACCTTGACACTTGGCCAGACTGCCTCCCTGAAGATCACGCTCAAGGTGCGTGCTGCGACTGAACAGGTCGAAGTCAGCGATTCCGCGACGGGAGTAGACAAGGAGCAAACGGAAGGCAGCCAAGTTATCGCTCCAGAACAAATAGCAGACCTGCCCATCTCAGACCGGGATTTCATCGACTTTGTTCTATTGACTCCGACGGCGACCGTCGGAAGGAATTCAAGCTCAGGTGCCCAGTCGGCCTTTCAGGAATCGGAATTGGAAATCAGTTTTGGGGGGTTGCGCGAGACACACAGCGTCTTCTATGGGTTGGATGGAGTCAACTACACAACCACAGTTTCAGGAGTGCAGAGAGTAAGCCCTTCCTTGGATTGGGTGCAGGAGTTCCGCGTCGTCGATGGTCCTGACGCAGCAGGCGGCGGCCTGAACCTAGGCGCGGCAGTCAATACCATCACCAAATCCGGAACCAACGATCTGCATGGTTCGGTCTATGAGTATTTCCGCAACAGTGCGATCGATGCGAGTAATCTCCTCGCTGCGTCTGGATTCAATACTCTACGGTTCAACCAGTATGGAACCACGGTCGGTGGCCCTATCCGGAAGCATAAACTGTTCTTCTTTGCTGGCTACGAAGGTCAGCGTCGGGCACAGTCGCCCATTTACTCACACTTCATTCTGAGTTGCATCGACACCCAGGGCTGCCTCGGGCCGGGCACTCCAAGCATCAATCAGGTAAAGACGGATCTGGGACTTTCGACTGAAAAGCTAGGCTCAATCCTCCAAACCGGAAACTATGACAATGCCTTTGGAAAGATCACCAGTGTTATCAGCGACAGAAGCACGTTATCTGCGGGATATCTGTTCACCGATGTAACAAATGGCAAAACTGCCGCAACCTCCCCAGGACAGGGATTGCCGTCGAGTTATCGCGACAATCGCATCCACGACCAAACCGCTTACGGCAATCTCTTCCACGTCTTCAATAGTCACGTGGCCTCTGAAAGCTCCGTCGCCTTTGGTCGGCGAATTTTTTACATGGACCCCGTGGGCGCTGGCTTTGAGCCGGCAATCAACGTCGCCGATACGCTTTACAGCGGCGGATTTCTTGGCGGAGTCGATTACTACAGCGAGCACCACTTTCAATCCAGAGAGGCACTGACCTACACCCACGATTCCAACTCCATCACGGTTGGAGCGGAGTTTGAGCCCATCTGGTTCTCAGCTCAGACGCCGTACTTCACGCCGGGCGTTGGGATTTTCAGCCCGCAAAGCTTCTTTGGTGCTGGGCCGTTCAGCCACTTTGGTCCCGGAACCGCTGTCGAGTTCCTCTTCCAACAGACGCGTGCCGACTTTCAAAACCAAGTTCCGCAGCGCGGCTTGCCTTGGGAGAACGGTTTTTACGATGGACCAGACGGACAGGCGCGCGAGGCGGCTGACAGCATTGCCTTCTGGCATAAACTTGCCGACTTCTATGTGCAGGATCAATGGAAGGTATTGCCAAATCTGGCACTTTCCTTTGGAGTTCGCTATGACTTTGATTTCCTTCCATCGGCGAGCGACCTTCGCATCATCGGCAAGATGAATCAAACGAACCTTGGCAATGTCCAGCCGCGGGTTGGGCTCGCATACGGCTATCGCAATGGAAAGGGCGTGGTGCGAGCCAATTTTGGCATTTACACAGGTTCGCTTGAATACAGCAGCCTGATCAATGGATGGCACGGCGCCGCTCCCTTCACGCACATGAATCAGCCGCTTCTGCCTGAGTTTGCCAATCCCGACGAAGATCTTGTTGGGTTTGGCCCGGCAGGCATGGTTGGCACTGCCGGGCCGGTGAATGCCGGCGCAGCATTCTCTAAATTCACGCACAGTGGCATTTACCCAAGCCCCTCAATCCTGCAGCAGTTTCCACTCGGCTTTGTAAAGCGGAAGTATCCTTCAAACTACTCGGAACATGCCAGCCTGGAAATCGAAAACGAGCTGGGGAACAAATGGTTCCTGACGGTTGGATACCACTATCTCCACGCTATTCACCTGGAGAGCTCTGAAAGCATCAATGCAGTTCCCAACGGTTTTCTTTCCGACGGCAGGCAGAAGTTCGCGCCGGCTGATCCCAACTTCGGCTTTGCGTTGATCGCTGAAGCTTCTGGCTGGTCCATCTACAATTCCGGCAGCGTGGGACTGCGGAAGGAGTTTGGGCAGAACTTCAGTGTGCTTGCTAATTACGTCTATGGAAAATCCATCGACATCGCCACGGAAAACCAGCTTCAGGACGAACCGCAGGACTACCTCGCGCCGCAACTGGATCGCGCTGTTGGCGATAACGATGTGCGGCACCGACTGGTGCTGACCTTGATGGGAGAGTCCCCAAAGACATGGGACGCGCCTCTGCGCAACCTTTCGTTTTCAATGCTCAACACCTTGCAGAGCCCGCAATACTACAGCATCCTGGCTGGGTCGGACATCAATGGCGACGGTTTCCCATTCAATGATCGCGTCGGCAACATCGGCCGCAATTCCTATCGCGGCGCTTCGTACTACGACACAGATCTTCGACTTCAAAAACGATTGAACTTGACTGAAAAGCTCCAGTTGAGGTTGAGTACCGAAGCGCTGAACCTCTTGAATCGTGTGAACGTCCAGGATGTGGATCAGGTATATGGGGCAGGAGAGTTCGCAGGCCCAATCCCCAAGGCGTTTGGAGACGGTGTTTCCAGCCTCAACAATCCAAATTTTGGCACTCCCACGTATGCTGGTGCCGCGCGGCAGTTCCAGTTTTCCGCTAAGCTGAGCTTCTAGGGGAGCAGAGATGTCGATTGTTCAACCTACTTTGCAGGAGGAAGCCAAGCCTGCCTCAACAAATCCCAGACGTCCCCGGCGAGGCAGCTACAAGCCCAGGCCGGAGACGCTTGCTCTCCTCAAGGTTTCAGGGAATCCGATCAACGGGCTCGGGGAAACCGAACCCCGCAGGGCGTCGCCATTCTTCTGGCATCCTCCCGACCAGCATCCCTATGGCGATCTGCAGGTGGTTGCGCGCACCAGTTCCCGAAAATGCCCAGGCTCTGCGGAGGTCTTCATATCGGCATATACCCATCCGGAGTTGATTCCAGTTGTAAGCGATCGGCGGAATGCCTCACCCGAACAGTTCGCGGCGGAAGCAACCGACTTCGCGGTCGCGCACGAGGCCGGCGGTGTTGGCATAGCGCCAATGGACCCGCTCTACGTCTTCGAAGGGTACACGATCAACGAGCCGTGGGTCATTGTGCTCGCTCTCGCTCCCGACTATGAGCGATTGAAAGAAGTTCCTTCCGATGAATCCAACGGCATCGGCGTATGCGAAATCGGGACACAGTACGCTCGCGGGACTCGGGTCTCCTATGCCCTTGCCAATTGGATCCGTTCTCAGGGTTACAACGCACAGGCTTATCCAGGACCATCTGCAAGTGCGTTGCTTTTGATTCCACCGGCCATTGCTTCGGGATTGGGTGAGTTGGGCAAGCACGGCTCACTGATCAACCGGCAATATGGAGCCGGGCTGCGTCTGGCTGGAGTTACTACCGATATGCCGCTCGTGGCCACAAAGCCAGACCGCTTCGGCGCGGATGAGTTCTGCATGACCTGTCAGGTCTGCACCAATGCCTGTCCACCCGGAGCAATCAATGAACAGAAGCAGATGGTACGTGGCATCGAGCGCTGGTATGTGGACTTCGACAAGTGCATTCCGTTCTTTGCAGAAGCGGCATCTTGTGGAATCTGTATCGCCGAGTGCCCTTGGACAAAGCCCACCGCGAGGCCAAAGCTGCTGTCAACCATGGCCCGGCGTCTCAGCCTCCCAAATTCCTGATCATGAACGAATGCTTGTGAATAAGCGGAAGGAAGCAGTGAGGAACTGCTCTCCATCTTTTGATGGAAGCGCTTGGCAAGCGACGGCCAGTAGCATGAACGGGTTCGGCTTTCCCCTTCCCCCTGCTTCCCGCAAGAAATGCCTGTACCTACACGAACGGAGTGTCATCGATGGCTCATATTCAACTTCCCATTGCCGAGGAACTCGGCAGAGAGTTCCCCGGCATCCTCGGTCCCATGACCTTTCGCCCTAAAACTGCGGCCCCTCTCAATGAGTTGGTCAATGTGCTCCTGCGCGGAGAGAGCACCCTGTCTCGCGGTGAGCGAGAGATGATCGCCACCCATGTCTCCTGGCGCAACGACTGCTTCTTTTGCCAGACAATTCATGGCGCTGTTGCCGCTGCGCAACTCGGGCACGACGAGGCCTTGGTTCAAAAGGTTAAGACGGACTGGCAGAGCGCGGAAATCTCCCCCAAGCTGAAGGCGCTTCTGAACATTGCGGGGAAAGTGCAGCTTGGTGGCAAGCAAGTGACTGCGGAGGATATAGCCTCTGCCCGCGAACTGGGTGCAACTGATCTCGAAATTCACGACACCGTGCTCATTGCCGCGGTGTTTTGCATGTGCAACCGCTACGTCGACGGGCTGGGGACATGGGCTCCTCAGGATCCCGTCATCTACCGCGAACGTGCTGCTCAAATTGTTGAGCACGGGTATACCGGAGTGACCGAAGCTGCGATTGCCACAATGCAGAGGTAAACACACCCATTGAGTAATGACGTCACGCCTACTGTACAGCCAACTAATTCCACCTGGCGAAGATAGTTCTCCGAGGTCAAACGCATTTATGCCTGAGCGGATGCGGTCGTCAGTCGAAGCCAGCATAGACGAGGGCAGCTTGTCCTATCCCGGCTGGAAGATCGTCTTCGCCAGCTTCTTCGGGATTATGGTCAGTTTTGCGGCGATTGTCCCTTACACCTTCGGCCTATTTATCAAGCCACTCGCGGAAAGCTTTGGCTGGCATCGCGAAGCCACCTCCGCTGGATTCAGCATTGCCGCGCTCACCTTGGCTGCTGCCTCGCCCGGGCTTGGCTTCTTGCTGGACCGTTATAAGCCGCGCCGAATCGTCCTGCCGTGCATTGTGCTGTTCTCGGCGGCCTATGCTTCGCTGGCATTGCTGACGCACCATCTGCTTCACTTCTATCTCACGTTCTTCGTCATCGGCCTGGTAGGGAATGGGACCGCCTATATTGGATATTCGCGCGCGATTTCGACGTGGTTCAACAGACGCCGCGGTTTCGCACTTTCCATCATGCTTGCCGGTACAGGCCTGGGAGCCATGCTGCTTCCCGTCCTCATTCAGGCCGTCATCACACACCTGGGCTGGCGCGCCGCCTATCTCACCCTTGGTCTGCTTGCCTTTTCTGTTGGTTTTCCTCTCACTGCGATTTTCGTTCGAGAACGGCCTGTAGCTCAGCAGGACCAGGATGTCTCCACTGAACTTGGCGAACCCGTTGCCAGAGCGCTTGCGACCCCGGCATTTTGGATCCTGGCGGCCACCGTTTGCCTCTATGCTGTCAGCGTGAATGGAACCATCGCGCATCTCTCGGCGCTCCTAACCGATCGCGGAGTATCAACTACCGGAGCGGCCTGGTCTGTCTCCATCATTGGAGCCACAGGCCTGATTGGTCGCCTTCTTACGGGGCTCTTTCTAGACCGCTTCTTTGGCCCACGCGTTTGCCAGGTCATGCTGCTGATTACTATACTCGGTATCGTGCTGCTTTCGGTTGCCAACAGCCTGACAGCGGGCCTGATCGCCGCCGCTCTCATCGGATTTAGCATGGGCAGCGAGGGAGACATCACGCCTTACCTGCTCGGGCGCTATTTCGGCCTCAAGCGATTCTCCACCCTCTACGCTCTCACCTGGACCACCTATGCCATTGGAGCCGCGACCGGCCCAGTCTTGGTAGGCCGTGTTTTTGACACGATGGGCACTTATCGGCCCATTACGATTCAGCTACTGGCCCTCCCCGCCCTTATCCCCTGCTTCCTCATGTTTGCGCTTCCTCGCTATCAGATTCAAGGCGTCAGAAGGCAGCCGATTGAACTGCTTCCCGAACCCCAACCCGCCGAGATTGCTCGATAACAAATGATAGATGTAACCGATTCCCCAACCAGAGCGGTGCATTCTTGAAGCTCATGACAAGCCCAGATCAGAGTCGGAACGGGAACGCTTATGTTGTCGGCGCCAAACCCAAGCAGGCACCTGTTGCCAAGAGCGCCAAGATTCGTCTTGCGATATGGGTTGGGCTTCTGGGAACGCTCGTGTCTTTGCTGTGCCTCGCGATTCCGATGTATGTGATTCGGCCCTTTCGCCCACAAGATCCCTGGCAACTCGACGTGGCCCTCACAGTTCGCGGGATCGCTCCCTGGATATCTACGGCGTGCGCAATGGCAACGCTCGCTTCTCTCTCACGGGCCTGGCTGGACCGAATGCGCCTTTGGCTGCGGATCGCGCTGGCGACGCTCTCTCTGGCGGCAGTTGTTGGCGCTGTTCTCACTCATGTGAATGTCTTCGAGATCATGTTTCATCCTTATCCTGAGCCAGTATTTGAATCTGCCGCTTCGGCTAAAGTGGATTCGGACGACAAGGTGCTGAGTGTCACCGTTCACGGCGAATCGCGTGCGTATCCAATCCGAACCATGGGATACCACCACATTGTGAATGACACAGTAGGCGATTCGCCCATCGCCGTCACATACTGCACACTCTGCCATACCGGGCTGGTATGGAGCAGGGTGGTCGCTGGCCAGACGCTGCACTTCCGCTTGGCAGGTATCAATAACGGAAATGCGCTGATGCGGGATGAAGAGACGAGCAGCATCTGGCAGCAAAGCACTGGAATCGCCATCTTCGGGCCATTCAGGGGACGTCAACTGCAACTTGTGCATTGCGATGAACTGACTTTCGCCCTTTGGCGCAAGGAAGTGCCCAATGGCATGGTACTGAAACCGGATGCGCAGCACGCCGGCGAGTACGACGACAAGGACTGGGAGAAGCACGTGGAGCAGACGCGCACCGTGGTTGACACAAGCAAGTCTGGCATTTCGCCCCACGAGTTGATGCTGGGTGTCACGGTTGCCGGAGCGAGCAAAGCATTCCCAGTGAAATCCATCCTGGCGGCAAAGCTCATCCAGGATCGGATAGCAAACATTCATCTGCTGTTCGTTGTCGGACCGGATCACGCGTCCATACGTGCCTTCAAGGTTGACGATGACGCTGAGCCTATGGTTTTCGTGTCCACTGCTGATTCCGCTCTGCCAGCTGGCGGCGCCATCATGCGGGATGCCGAGACCGGAAGCGACTGGAACTTCCAAGGATGCGCCATCGATGGCACACCGGCTGGTCGCTGCCTTGAGCCTGTTGATTCATTCAAAGACTATTGGTTTGACTGGATGAATCATCATCCCGGCACTCTCGTATTTCGTTCTTGAACGGACCAACCTCGCTTTCGATCGAGCAAGCTCCCCCAAGACGGCTATGACCATGTCGTGATGCAGATCACTAACTTGCTGCATCTTAGGATTGACTTCGAAGTCCATCCATCAACCGATGCGCCGTAGTTCCGTGCCGCGTATTCTTTGTTTATTCCCCGACAGATTTATCCGGTGTGCTCTTCGCGCTGCGTAAGGTGACTCCGAATTCGGAGCGCATCGGGGAAGTGTGCGTGAGACGATCTGTCGGTCACAAACGAAGGAAGTACCGAATGGAGAGGCATGGCAGTTCTCACTCTGCAGGTTGCGCCGCAGCTTGCTGCCACCCTCCCGTTCGCAGCCCATCAGACCTTCAGCCCCAAGACTGGGTCGCTCTTCCGGGTCGGCGAGCAGGACCTTATCGTTGTTCGCTAAGACAAGGCCCAACAGGATTGAGAACTTCTCTCGCTGACGACGACTTCAAGACTCACGGCACTTATCTAACAGGGGAATCTCACCGCGAGATTCACGCAACTAGTTCAAAACCAGTTTCAATCTTTTCTTTATGAGGCCATTCAATGAAACGCATTGTTCTGTTTATCTTTATTGCGTTAACTTTCACGGTGCTGTCCAACACAGCATTGGGTCAAAGTCGTAATCACTTCGGTCGGCACAAATCAACAGCACGTAGAGCGAACCGACGGCCATGGTGAGTTCTCCTTTCAGGAACTGTTCATCGGCGACTACCGGGTCGAAGTACGGTCTCCGGGCTTCGCAGTCTGGGCCAACTCGGGGATACACCTCGACGTGGGAAACCAGTCACAGATTGCTGTACAGCTTGCTCCAGCGTCTGACCAGCAAACCGTCGAGGTAAGCGCTGAGGCCGCTGGACTGCAAACCAACGAAATCGCGCAAGGCGCGGTGGTAAGCGAAACCGAGATTGCGAATCTGCCGCTCAATGGCCGCAACTTCTCCCAGCTCGGCATTCTCCAACCCGGAGTGCGTCCAACCTCCTCGGGTTTGACGGTGCAGAACAACTTCCGGAGAATTGGACAAAATTATGAAGTCAACGGCATGCGTCCGGAGTCCAATACCTTCCTCGTGGATGGCATGCGTAACATCAACCGCATGGACGGAGGGTACGCATACCGGCCGCCAGCGGACTCAATGGCTGAATTTCGCATCCTGACCACCACCGCGCCGGCTGAGTTCGGTGGAACCAGCGGTGGCATTACCACCATTGTCACCCGTTCAGGAACGAATCAGGTCCACGGAACGCTGTATGAGTTCCTGCGCAACGATGCGCTCAATGCCAACAACTATTTCGCGCCGCGGAAGGAGGATCTCAAGCAGAACCAGTACGGCGGCACGATCGGCGGCCCTTTGGTGCATAACCGTGCCTACTTCTTCACGTACTACGAAGGTCTCCGCGAGAATCAGGACATCACGCATGGCGTGGTGGTGCCGACAGTGGCGGAACGCAATGGCGACTTCTCGGCCGATGCGCCCATTCTTTTGAATTCCACACGAGCACCCCTGGGCAACGATCTTACCGGTCAGGTCAACGCGATCACCGCGAAATACCTCCAGTTCTATCCCGTTCCCAACACGCCAGAAAATCCGCACCTGGCCCAAACCACAAACCTGAGCCAGTTAGACAGTGACCAGGGCGGCGCAAAAGCCGACTGGCTGCTGCGCAGCGCGGATGTTTTGAGCGCGCGCTACAGCTACTCGACGATGGGACTCCACAGTCCGTATTCGGAACTCGGCGCCGATGTCCCAGGGTTTCCACCTGGGCGGACTCACTGAAACGCACACCTTTTCTCCGCACACGGTGTTGACCTCGAACGTCAGTTTCTTTCAGAGCCACATCGTTCTCGATAAGCGCACCTCCGGCTTCTCACCTCAGTCATTCGGCTTTGGATACGCCTCCACATGGGCTTCGGCCACGGGTGCGCCGCTAATCATGACCCAGGGCTACTCCAACGTGGGCGATCCTATCATCAACCCGCGCGACAGCGTTCAGAACGACTACGCATTCAGCGCCAACCTGGCGCACACGCAGGGCAAGCACGTCACCAGCTACGGTGGTCAGTTCCGCCGGACCCAGATCAACGGCTACCAGTCGAACTTCGCTTCCGGCACCTTCTCTTTTACCGTCCAGGGATACACCAACAACTCGATGGCCAACTTCCTGCTGGGCAAGCCGGATATATTCACCCAGGCCGGGGGTGACTTCACGCGTGATCTGCGTGGCTGGGAGTTGGGCTCCTACGCGCAGGATGAGTACCGCATCAGCTCGACGCTTACGCTGAACTACGGAGTGCGCTACGAGATCACTACCCCGTTCCGAGACATCCACAATCGCATGATGGAGTTTGCGCCGGGCAACCAATCCACCGTTTACCCTAACGCTCCAAACGGCCTCCTGTTTCCCGGCGACTCCGGTGTACCCGACACCATTGCGCCCATCTTCAAGGGAGACTTCGCTCCTCGTGTCGGTTTCGCGTGGAACCCGCTGGGCAACAGCCGCACGGTGATCCGTGCCGCTTATGGCATCTTCTACGACGAACTGCTGAACGGCGTGGGTATGCCGTTCCGCGCCACCAGTAGCGCACTGGGGCAAACGGTGGTTCGCACACTAACCGGATACACGAAGATCAACTACGCCAATCCGCTCGGTACCGTAACCAACCCGTTCACACCTGGTCAGTTCGCTTTGCCGGCTTCCACCTTCACCATCGATCGCAACTTAAAGCCGCCCTATGCGCAGGACTGGAATCTTACCGTCGACCAGAGCCTGGGCAAGCAGAACCTGTCCATCGGATACATCGGTTCAAAGGGAACCCGCCTGCCGCGATTGGTAGAAGCTAATCCCGCTATCTATCAACCCGGTGCGACCTTTGCTAACTCGCCCCGGCGTCGGCTCTACTCCGGCTGTACGCTGACGACCGGCACCTGCACGTTGGGCACTGCCGGCCTAGTTGAAGGCAATGCCAACTCAACCTTCCACTCTGCACAGGTCTCTCTGACTCGGCGTGGTACACCAGATCTGAACTACACGCTGGCATACACCTATTCCAAGGATCTGGACTACTCATCAAGCCTTCACATGTCTGGTCCGGCTCCGTGGATGGTCCTTGGGGAACTTGACATTCCCCAGAACAACCAGAATCTCGCCGCTGAACATGGACGCTCGCTCTTCGATTCGCGCCATCGTTTCGCAGGCAGCGTAACCTACGCTGTTCCGTTCGCGCGCAACTTCACAGGCATGAGCCGTACTCTCCTGGATGGCTGGCAATTCAGTGCCCTGTTGGCCGTTAATTCCAGCACGCCCTTCACTGTCTATGACTCAGCAAACGTATCGTTGCAGGCGCCGCACCCCGGAGTTTCCGGCATGTTCGGAGACCGGCCCAACGTCGTCGGCAATCCGAATAAGGGAGCACCGCATAAGGTGCCGCAATGGGTATCTCCCTCGGCATTTCTACGCCTCGATCCGGTTGCGAACGCCGGGCAGTTCGGCAACGAGGGGCGCAACAGCGTAGATGGCCCAGCCTACGGGAGTCTCGATGCTTCACTTGACAAGAGCTTTTCGCTCAGCGACAAGGCAAAAGTGCAGTTCCGGGCTGAAGCCTTCAATGTTTCGAACCATGCCAACCTCATTCCTCCCGTTTTCGACATGAACTCGCCCGCCTTCGGGCAAATCACTGAGGCGCAGGCCCCGCGTGTCCTCCAATTCGCCATAAAGATACAACGCTGATCCGGACCCGAATGCAACATGGCACACTGGATCGATGCCTCTCAGTCGAAGCATCGATCCTGTCATCCGACATAACGTTTAGGAGCGAATCTCGCTTATCCCGGTTCACACCCCGACACTGGTGGATTTCGGGGAGCGCAGAATTCGCCAAAGCGTTTTTCGAGAATGCCCGGCTCTGAAAACATGAAAAGGGCTCTCGTTGTCAATCGAGGACGATGTGCATTAAGATCGGCGGATACCGCCCGACTTGAACTGAGCAAGTCCGCTGCGCATTCCGAAATCTGGCGTAAATGGAGAGAATCGTCCGAAGTTGAGTCCGCCGCGAACGAATGCAAAATTTTGAAACGAAAGTGGATGCGCACTGTATCTGAATTCGAACCTTGGTGTGGTAGCCAACCGGAAGGACCCAAAACAAGCAGCATAATCGAACGCGGTGAGCATTTGAAACAAGGAGGATATGGCGCATGAAATGGTGCCGGGAGGGGGAGTTGAACCCCCATGGAGTTGCCTCCGACGGATTTTGAGTCTCTCAAGAATACCGTAAGTCTATGATAAATAAGCGAAATCAAGCGTAATGTCGGATATCCACAAGTGACTGCCCATCAGCAACTTAGCTTAATTATCGGTAATCAATCCAAACTGATGTCTGTACCCGAATCTGTACCCGACAATCTTTGCTTTCGGTCTTAGGCACATCATTTTCCGCCATTGGAATTCAATGCGCCTTTATCGATTCGGTGTACATTCAATTGCGGAACACGGTTCTCCTCTCTTCATTAGAAACTCGTGGCGCTCAACGTAACCGGCAGCGAAGCTTCCAAGTCGATTCGAAGGAAACCAGAAGTGAGAATACGCGCGCGCAAGCCGCCCCGGCCTTGGAGGGCTGCTTCTGCGCCTGCCCCAATTGCCAAGTCCATCCGGAAGCAAGGCTTGCATTCTACGACACCTTCAAAATCAATCCCTTGGACGGAGAAGCTCTTTCCAATTAGATCGTTCAGATGAACGCCTCGAGTGATCACATTACGACGGGTACTCCCAGGTGCTTTGCCATGAATGCCGAGTGCATGGCAAACATCTTCGAAGACTTCACCCGAAAAGAACGTAATCTGGCCTTTGTAGTCTTCTTTGTAATCGAAGAATCGGTCGCCACGAACCCCGTGGCCGGCAATACATTCAATTTCGCCAACTTCCTGCAACGGATTGATTCCAGCTGACAGCCCATGGCGGCCAAAGAAATTGTGCCCCGGTGAAATGTACAAGCGCTCAATTGAAATAGGAGGCATACAGGTCCTGATTACTTAGAAGAACGAATTTGGCGGTCAAAGCGGAAGACATACCGCAGCAAGCCGGCATTGATGCAAAGAAGGATGGTTGAAGCCGCGGCAGCGGGTACAAGCGTCTTCATTGCACCGCTCAAAAGAGCCTCCATCGATACGGTCAGCAGCCAGAGCTGGATTACGACAGTTGTTGCCACGAGAAAAAGGATTCCGGTGAAGAGGATGGTACCCTGTTGTCTTGTGCTCATTAGGCCTCCCGCTCTATTGCATAGATCTGACCACCCGATTCCTCCAGCCGTATACGTGGCAAGGGGCGGGTTGGCGGACCAGCGATCGGGGCACCTTGCTCCAAATTGAAACGCCCATTGTGACAAGGACAGAACAGACTCTGCTCAGCCTTGTCATAGACGACCGCGCATGAAAGATGGGTACAAACCTGAGAGTACGCAACTAGCTTACCCTCCCCAGTCCGCACGGCGATGCACGGATCCTTTGCCGTCGGATAGCGGAAAAGCGCTGAGCTGTTTGCTTTCAAATCGTCGGATGATCCAAGCAATTGCCGATTTTGAGACCCGCGGCGAAGAATCCTCGACCCCAATGCGGTGACCCAATTCGCCACCGCGAGGAATAGAGACCCGAGAGTGAGGAACTTAACCATCTCACGTCGACTTACGTAGTTGTCGCCTTCCCATTCAATGGGAAAGTCGTCGCGCCACTTTTCCGACTTCTTACACGAAGTGCAAGGTTCCGTCTCGGTATTCATTCCATTCCCTCCAGCATGAGAGCGACATCGTACGGATCATTCGGCAGCGCCGAAGGCGTCGTATGAATCTGCACCAGCTCAATTTCTACTCGCTTCACTTCTCTAGGAACCATCACGTAGACCTTGGTTTTCACTTCCTCGGCTCCGAACTTCCAACTATTGACGGGAATACCCTGGCGAGTCCTCTGGATCTCCTCCATGGAGGTGTATGTCAACGCGCCCGATGGGCAGACAGTTGCACACATGGGCTTTTTGCCAACGCTGCTGCGGTCGTAGCACATGTCGCATTTCATCATCTGGTCGATACCGCTCATGTATTTCGGAACGCCGAAGGGGCAGGAAAGAACGCAATTTGAACAGCCGATGCATCGTGGCTTCAGTGCACTTTGGACGACGCCGTCAGGCGTCTTCTTGATGGCGTCTGCCGGACAGACCTGAGCGCAAATCGGATCTTCGCAATGCATGCAAATCTGTGGTGCGGTTTGCACGCTGTCACGGCGCTCGATGGTCTCCAGGTGGATCATGCTCGTTCCGCGATGCGTATCGCACTCGGCACATGCATTGACGCAAGCCTCGCAGCCGATGCACCGGGAGTAGTCGATGAAGAAGGCGGCTTCGCTCATCGAACTCCCCCAGCTTGAACTTCAAGCATCGCAATAGGGTCTGTCGGTTGATCGACCTTGCTTAGTCGAACAGCGCAAATCTTGAATTCCGGAATATTGGAAACAGGGTCAATCGCTCGATTGGTACAGTTGTTTGCCGAGCGATCGAGAGGCCAGTGGTACGGAACGAACACAGTGTCCGGACGAATGGTCTTTACAACCTTCGCGTGAACGACGACATTCCCTCGGCGACTCTCGACTTTTACAAAATCCCCATCCGAGATGCCGTACTTGTCGGCAAGCCGGGGATGAATCTCGCAGAATGGCTGCGAGGTCTGATCGACGAGGGCGCCGATTCGCCGCGTCTGTGTTCCCGAAAGGAATTGAGACACGACACGACCCGTCGTAAGAATGACCGGATATTCTTCATCGGGCATCTCGTCAGACGGCCTCCATTCCACAGGAATGAAGTGCGCTCGGCCGTCGGGATGACCAAACTTTCCGTTTTCATAAAGACGTGGAGTACCTGGATGGCCTAACTCCGGACAAGGCCAGAATAGTCCATTGGTCTCATCGAGCCGCTCCCAGGTCATGCCGTAGTAATCGGAGACGCCGCCCTTGGACGCAACCCGGAGTTCTTCAAACATCTCCTTGGGCGACGGATAATTGAATTTCTCCGCATAGCCCAGACGGCTAGCAATTTCGCAGATGATCTTCCAGTCTTCGCGCGCCTCGGCAGGAGGAGTGACGGCCTTGCGATGCCGTATCACTCGGCCTTCTACATTGGTTGTCGTCCCTTCATCTTCTTCCATCAACGAGCCCGCCAGGACAACATCCGCATGGCGCGCCGTCTCAGACAGAAAGAAGTCGATGCACGTAAAGAATTCGAGTTTCCCAAGCGCCTCCCGTACGAAAGTCGCATCCGGCAACGAGACCACGGGGTTGAAGCAGATGGAAATGAGACCTTTGATTTTGCCGGCATGAATGGCTTCAACAAGCGGTATCGCAGACAGACCCTTTTGTGGAAGGGAGTCCTCGGCTACGCCCCAGACCCCGGCGATGTACTTGCGGTGCTCCGGATTTGAAATGTCGCGGCTTCCCGGAAGTTGATCGCATTTCTGGCCCTGTTCGCGCCCACCCTGGCCGTTTCCTTGGCCCGTAATCATGGCGTATCCACAACCCTCGCGCCCAATCCTTCCCGTTGCGACGACAAGGTTGATCGCTGCCATGCAGTTGTCTACGCCCTTGGTGTGGTGTTCAATTCCTCTCGCGTGCATCAGGAAGCTGGTTGGCGCAGGCCCCCAGAGTTCGGCAGCCTTCACAATCATTTCTGCTGGAACGCCAGCAATCTTTGAGGAGTACTCGGGCGTATATTTCTTCACCGATTCAGCGAGTTGATCGAAGCCCGTAGTGTGTTCATCGATAAACTTGCGGTCGATCCAACCGCGCTCGATCAGGATGTGCAACATGCCATTGAATACACCGATGTCGCCGCCGGGACGAACTGGGATAAACAGATCCGCGTTGCGGGCGATTGGCGTCATGCGTGGATCGAGAATGATCAGCTTGGCCCCATTCTCGCGTGCCTGCCAGATATAGTCGGTGGTAATAGGCGCGCATTCGGCTATGTTCGCGCCTGCAGCAAGAATCACCTTCGCTTTGGGAATATCGCTCCACGGATTGGCGCTCCGGTCCATGCCAAACACCTTCTTCGATGCGGCGCCAGCAGAGACCATGCACAGTCTTCCGTTGTAATCGATATTGGCAGTCTGCAAGGCTACCCGCGCGAACTTGCCCATGAGGTATGCTTTCTCATTGGTGAGCGATGCACCTGTCAAAACCGCGAAGGCGTCCTTTCCGTATGTCGATTGAATTCGCTGAATTTCGCTGACCACCCGCTGCATGGCAAAATCCCACGAGATAGCCTCAAAGCCTACGCCTTCCACTCTCTGTATCGGATGCTTCAAGCGATCAGGGTGCTCATCCTGCATGTAGCGCTTCACGCCTTTCGGGCATAGCTTGCCGCGATTGAAGGGAAAGTCTTCCCACGGTTCAAAGCCGACTACTTTGTTGTCTTGTACCCGAAGCTGAATGCCGCATTGCTGGCCGCAGAAGCAGCAATGGGTCTTGACGAGCTTCTCGTCTTCCGTCGTCCGGGTCCACCCGCCCGCGGGCACACGATGCAGCGTGGGACCGAAGACGCGAACCAATTCTGGAGTTTCAACTGGAAGTTTGGCCATTACAGCAGCCCCCTTTTCGACATATCCGTCGATCTCCACAGGGCGTCTTGTGTGAGCGCCAGGTTTTTTCTCCGGCACTGTGGGCACACGTCCTGATAATGAGAACCGTCCGTCATCTGGAACCTGATCTGAAGCGCCGTCTGGACGGTCTTCAGGTCCTCAATCTGCAAGGCTGCCCCGTACTCCTGACCGCAGCGTATGCATTTTGCCTGTGGGCCTTCCGCTCCGGCTCTCTTGTAAAAATCCAATCCAAGTTGAGCTGGACGTTGGAAGATATGAAAAAACTTTCCAAACGGCAGATA
>Ga0326727_10013139_pt1 | contig 18543 bp, 11 predicted proteins | sample MB2enrmetagenome_FD_207643 | JGI IMG/M metagenome (GOLD analysis project Ga0326727, IMG submission 207643) | Lab enriched peat soil microbial communities from McLean, Ithaca, NY, United States - MB29MY | ecosystem: Environmental > Terrestrial > Soil > Wetlands > Peat | place: USA: New York...
CGGCCAGCGGTCGAATTTGCTCAATGTCTATGCCGACTTCGGGCTGACCGATGGCGTAGATCGCGATTTCGCCGGAATGGGATACGTTGAAATGCAAACCTACGGACGTTTTCACCGAAGGCTTGCCGTGAACGCCGTACTGAAACTCCACCGAGCGCGGTTCGGTGGTGAGGTACCGTCCTAACAACAGTCTGAGCACACCCCGGGAAATCTCGAATTTTTGCCGGTGCTCTTCCGCTCGAAACTCGCCGGCCCGCAGACGCTCTGCCGGCGAGAGCAGGTTAGCGAGGTTTCGCGAGTACGCTTGCTTGCACGATAATCGCGTGCACCAAACATCGACGGACCTCTCACTCACCTCCACAAGCTAGCACCTCATTCAGTTGCGGTTGACGTCTGGCCGCGTGATTGATATGTGATATTCCCAGAGAGTTGATATGTCAATCCGTCATACACCTCAAACGTCCAAGTCTTTCATTTCTCATAAGTTACCAATTCCATTCTTGGGTCTGTAACAGCGTGTAACGTTGCTACTAAGTTGCTGAATAGAAAAATCTTATAGGGCTTAACAGTATCAAACCCAATGAAACTTGTGCTTGGCCTAATGCAGATACATTATTAGACTGCACAAGAGGTTTGTCTTTGGTCCTGGCCGTGAGGCCGTTTTGGACCCACGTAGACTGCAAGGCGGAAGCCTTGCCAAAAAGGAGAACGCGAAACAAAATGTTCAGGTATCGCAGTTGCGCGACTTGGTTGGGATTGGCCGTGATGCTCTTCGCGAGCGTTTCCGCCAGCTACGCCCAGCAGGTTTTCGGCAGCATTTATGGAACCGTTACCGATGCAAACGGGGGTGGGGTACCCAATGCAAAGGTGACAATTACGGACCAAAACAAGGGAACCTCGTTCGATCTTTTGACGGACGCTTCGGGAAACTACAACAAGGGGCAGCTGATTCCGGACGGTTATAAGGTTACGGTGGAAGCGGCTGGGTTCTCGAAGACTACTTCGGACGTCATCATCGTTCAGGTGGATTCAGCGCAAAAGTATGACGTCGCGCTGAAGGTTGGCGCAGTCACCACCGAAGTAGAAGTGAGCGCAGAAGCGCCACTGCTACAAGCTGATCGCGCCGACGTCGCACAGACGTTTACAGCGAAAGAGGTCAATGATCTGCCGAATATTGGCCGCAACCTGCAGTCCATGGAGTTGTTGAACCCTGGAACAGCAAAACTTGGGTGGCAGCACGCCTCGGACGAGAATCCGCAAAACAGCGTGCAACTCATCGCCAATGGCCAGCTGTTTGACTCGATCGGGTATGAACTGGACGGGACGACGAACCAAGACCCGATTCTGGGCATCATCGTCATCAATCCGAGCCTGGACGCGGTTCAAGAGGTAAAGCAGTCGGAGCAGAACTTCGACGCCGAATTCTCCTATGTAGGCGGCGGTGTGATCAGCTACTCCACGCGGTCTGGAACAAACGATTTCCATGCTGATGGTTTTGAAACGCTGCAACTCAACACGCCCGGTTTTACAACGTTTGCTGCGAACCCCTTCAATGGTTTGCCGGCCGCGACGTATCGCCAGAATCAGTTTGGCGGCGCCATCGGCGGCAGAATCATTAAGAACAAACTATTCTTCTTTGGTGACACTCAGATCAACCGCCAGTCGCAGGGCGCCAGCGTCGTAACGACGGTGCCGGACGCGCTCGACAGCACCGGCAACTTCAGCGAATGGTCTAAGGTAAACCCGAATTACACGATTTTCGATCCCACCACGGGGAATCCGACAACTGGTGTGGGCAGAATCGCTTACGCAAATAACACAATTCCGCAAAGCCAGATCAGCCCTCAGGCTATGGCGATTATGAAGTACTTCGCGGCGCCGAACTTCCAGCAAATCTCCAACGAGCCATTTGTGAATAACTACGCGGTTAACGGTGCCGTGGCCATCACTGGAAACGCCTTCGACACCCGCGAGGATTACTACCTGAACGAGAAGAACACAATCTTCGGCCGTTATAGTTACTATGCTTACACCGAGCAGGCCCCCGGCGCGTTCGGAGCGGAAGCCGGCGGTCCCGCCTTCGGAAATTATGCGGGCGATTCGCAGGCACTGAACCAGAGCATCTCGATTGGATGGACGAACACGCTGACCCCGACTCTGATTAACGAATTTCGATTCGGGTATATGCGCTATCACGTGTTTGACGTACCTAATGGATACGGAACAGACCCGGCGACGGCCGCCGGGATTCCCGGGCTGAACCTTGACAAGACTTACACGTCAGGTTTGCCATACTTCAATATTTCTGTTCCTACCGGCGATAGCCTTGACTTGGGTTATGCGCTTGGTGCTAATCAATGTAACTGCCCGCTGACTGAAACGGAGACTCAATATCAGTTTGTGGACAACCTGTCCAAGACTGTTGGAAAGCACAGCTTCAAGTTTGGCGCCGACCTCCGCTATGCCGAGAACCTTCGGGTGCCCAGCGATAGCCACCGTGCCGGCGAGTTGTCCTTCGTGGATGGCGATACAGGTACTGTTGCCACCGCTGGATCGAACGCCACAGACGGCATCGGCTTGGCCACCTTCCTGCTTGGAAACACAACGGGGTTCCAACGCTACGTCAGCAGCAGCACCAACGCGCAAGAACGCCAACGGCGTTTCCTGTGGTATGGACAGGACGAATGGCGTCCCACGCCGAAGTGGACCATCACCTTGGGCTTACGCTGGGAGATGATTTTCCCGGAGAGCGTCAACGGTGCTGGGAACGGCGCGACGCTTGACCTGAATAACGGTCTGATGTACGTGTTTGGCGTGGGCGGCAATTCGCTCTCCGGTATCCAGGCCGAGAACTGGAGAACCTATGCTCCGCGCGCTGGGATCGCTTATCAGCTGAACCAAAAGACGGTGATCCGAGCGGGTTACGGTTGGGGTTATGATCTTGGCGTGTTCGGGTCGACCTTCGGCCATAACGTCACTCAGAATCCTCCCGTTCTGAGCAATCAGCAGCTCAACTCAAATGGCAACTTCACCGATGTATTTAACCTTGCTCAGGGCCCGCCGGCGCCGCAGCAGATCACGGTTAGCGCCAACGGGACGTTCCCGTTGCCGAACGGTATTAATCCGAAGTTCCGCCCAGCCTATCAGACGCTTCCGGTCACGTACCTATACAACTTCTCGGTGCAGCACCAGTTGACCAACAAGATCGCGTTGACGGCTTCTTACGTCGGCAATGCCAACCGTCACGGATTCCTTGGAACGGGTAACTCCTACTCGTTGAACACCCCGGATTATATCCCTGGCGAGAGCAACAATCAGGAAAGGCCCTACTACTCCAAGTATGGCTGGACGCAGGACATCAGCTACTACGGAGACGATGCGAACGAGGAATACAACTCCTTCCAGGCGCAGTTCAAGGTGAATAACTTGGCTGGCTGGACCTTACAGGGCAGTTACACCTATCAGGAGCAATGGGGCGACGGATGGGGTCCGGACTCCAACTACACCTTCCTCTATGATCGTGCTTTTGGCCAAGGCTACAGCAACACGCTGCCTCGCCAGCAATGGACCCTCGCTCAGATTTACCAGATCCCCTACGGGAGGGGACAGAGGTTCGGTTCAAACTTGAATCGTGCGGTCGACGCACTGATCGGCGGTTGGCAGATTAGCGGTGTAATGACTTATTACAGCGGTTTCCCGTTCATGCCATCAATTGACAACTACGGCTACGTTGGGGGAATCGCTGCAAATGGTTTCGTGAGCCAACCCAACGCTGGGCCTACCGGTGTTCCTAACATCGGGTCGGGGAGTCCCTATGCTGCGAATCAGAATCGCAATCAATGGATCGTAGGCATAACTGGCCTTGGTACGCCCACTGCAGGCACCACGGGACCGTTCCTCTATCCCGGCGCCAACACCTTCGGGAATTACCCGATTAACACGTTGTTCGGTCCTCAGTTCATCCAGCAGGATCTCGCCCTGCAGAAGACCTTCAAAGTCACCGAACGGCTTAACTTTACGCTTAGGACCGAAGCGAGAAACGCGTTTAACCACACCAATCTGGGTTTGCCGAACTCGGATGTCTCGAGCACGAATGTGGGCCAAATCACCGGGCTGGCGGCGGGCGGCACCATGCGGTCGCTTCAGTTCACGGGTCAGTTCCACTTCTAGACGGATTCAGTTAGAATCACCAATGGCCGGCAGAGTTTAACCTCTGTCGGCCTTTTCTCGTTTTGCCGTCAACAATGCGAGTGTTTGCGACTCCTTCGGAACGGCCAGCCCAGCCCTGACTACAAGCTCCCCATTGGCTCAAACTCGATAGTGCAACAAATTCGGGATTCGCTCCTCGTCAGGAAGCACCTACTTCAACAGGACCACACCCAGGGATTGTTATCCGGGAATCCGGGTGAAAGCAGATTAGTCGTCGACTATCCAGGTGGATGGCTCTGTCGAGCACGGAATAATCGGGAGTAAGTGTGTGGTCCGCTCAGACTGACGTGGATGGCTTACCGTCCTCACCCGCGACCACCTAGCAGCCCAACGTATTTATTTGGACTTTTTATTTTCTTGCGAGATTGACTCATAGAAATTTGACGCACTATAATCAAGCCACCTATGAAAACTAATACTCTCAGGTTGTTAGCGATGGTAAGCTTTTTCATGCTGAACGTAGGCTTGGCACACGCCCAAAACGATTACGTGTCGGCGCCCAACAATGGAATTCAGTCGTACCTCGGAACTCTCTATTGCTACGGCGGGACGAACGCGTGCGACTACAACGTTTGCTCGGATGCCGCGGGGCCAAGCGGTTACTTTCCGATTAACTTGCAGGACACGCAAGACTACGATATAGCTTATGCAACGGTCCCGGTCTCATTTCAGCCGGGCAATTATTATTCCACCTGCAGCGCAACCCCTGGAGAGTTAGTCGTTCAGGTTTATGAGTCCCCTGCCGACATCACGGGGGTCCAAAACTATGCGACTGGGGGCACAACCTTTAGCGTCGGGTCGGGCTACATGATCCTATACGGATACCATTTAGACGCTGATGGAGCAACGCCGAACCCCAAAATCGTGGCGGACGATCCCACCCACATCACGCTCATGTTGTCGTATGTCAGTGACACGCAGATCAACCTTGCGTATACGATAAGCTCCGGAGCGGCTGTTGGAAAGCATAGCGTCTCCGACACAACCTCCGCGGGCACAGGCTCTGGCACGTTCAACGTCTCTAACTAAACTGCCCACAAGCGACGGGCAGCTACCGGTCGCTTCCGGTCTCGCCGCGAGGGCTCTTGCCCTCTCGCCCGCCCATGAGTCGCGTCCGCTGGCTCGAGATGAATCTCCATTGTGGCGGTCCGCAGAGACTCTGGGTCTTACAAAGGAACAAAAAGCCCGTGATTAACCCCACCAGAGATCTTTCATAGTGGGCCGTCCCGCTTGCGGCTAAAATCAAAGATTGATGACTGACCGGCTGCTGAGGGCTTCCGCCGTTTTGCTTGTCTGCCTGTCGATCGCCAGAGCACAGCAGTATTGCGCCCGGTGCCACGCCCAGGAGGTAGCCGCTTTTGAGAAATCTCCCATGGGTAGGTCGATTGGCGCTCCGTCGGTGTTCACTGAAGGGCGCATTGTCCACAAACAGTCCGGGAGCACGCTAACGATCAACAGGAATGGCGAGGTTCTAGTGCATCAGTTGGAGCGCCATGGATTGGTTGCCAGGTATCCAGTGGCGTATTCGGTGGGCGCCGGGATTGTGGGTTACAGTTACATTGTCCGGCTGGGCCAGTATCTGTATCAATCGCCCCTTTCTTACTACACGCAAACCAAGAATTGGGATCTGACTCCGGGCTACGAGACAGATCCGAATCTAGATTTCACCCACCAGATCACCAGCGGCTGCCTGTTCTGCCACACCGGTTCCGTGAACCTGGTCCAGGGGACTGGGAATCAGTTCGCGGATCCTCCTTTTACGTCGATCTCTTGCGAACGATGCCATGGGTCGACGGCGGCGCATCTACAAAACCCCATACCGGGGTCAATCATGAACCCGGCCAGGCTGCCGCCGAGTAAGCGGGATAGCGTGTGCGAGCAATGCCATCTGGAAGGCGACGCGAGGATACTGAATCCCGGTCGCGATTGGTGGGACTTCAAGGCAGGCCAGGCCACAGAGAGTACTTTTGTGACTTACCTCAAGAAATCCGATCCTGGTAGCCTGCGCGCCGTGAGTCAAAGCGAATTGCTGGCCAAGAGTAAGTGCGCTGTGCAAAGCGGTGGACAGTTGTGGTGCGGTACCTGCCATAACCCCCATGGGGAAAAAGGGAATCGGGAGCAGGAAATCCAACAGGTCTGTCTTTCTTGCCATGGTTCGCTCTTCAAGGCCGGCGGCCATCAGCCGGCAGACGAATGCGTGAGTTGCCATATGCCCAGGCTCCGGCCGACCAACGTAGCCCATTCCGCGGTGACGGATCATAGCATCCCACGCGTGCCGCGATCTCAACAGACGGAAGCAGCGGGGGATAGCGACCAACTGTGGGCATGGCGTGAACCGGATGACCCTATGCTTCGCCGCCGCGACCTTGGCCTGGCTTACTTTGAAATGGCGACGGGTAGCAAAGCGGCGGAGGATCTGCGGAAGGCGTATGAACTTCTTTCGAAGCTGCCGTCGCACACACGTAACAACGATCCAGCGGTAGAGGCCGACCTGGGCTCCGCTCTATTGACTTCCGGTCATGTGGATGTGGCCGTCCAGTTATTGACACAGGCTTCCGCCCAGGAGCCGGCGAACGCACGGTATGCGTATTGCCTGGGTACGGCGCTGGAGCGTGCGGGCAATTCGGGAGAGGCGGTCAAGCAGCTCAGGAGGAGTATCGCGCTGGATCCATCCCAGCCGGATGCATACTTGGAGTTGGCTGAATTTTACAAGAAAACCGGACACGAAACCGAGAGTCGAGCTATGCTGCAAGACTATTTGCGATTCATGCCGCAAAATACAAGTCTTCGGATGGCCCACTAACATGGCGGCTCCATTTTCCAGGCGCGGATTTGTCCGCTCCCTCTGCGCGACGCTGCCGGTGTTTTCGTTCGACCAACTAATCGCCGGCGTGCCGCTGGGGGTTCAGTTTGTCAACGTCGCGCGCGAGGCGGGGCTGCGCGCCAAGACTATCTTTGGCGGCATCAATAAGAACAAATTCCTGATGGAGACTACCGGGTGCGGCTGCGCCTTCTTTGACTATGACAACGATGGCTGGCTGGATATCTTCCTGGTGAATGGAACGCGATTCGACACTGTGTGGCCGGTTGGGCAAGCTCCGGTGAGCCGCCTCTACAAGAATAATCGGGACGGCACGTTTACCGATGTTACTCTGCGTGCCGGAGTGGCGCGAACGGGTTGGGGCCAGGGTGTTTGCGCTGGAGACTACGACAACGATGGGTTTGACGACCTATACGTGACCTATTGGGGCGACTGCGCCCTGTGGCATAACAACGGCAACGGGAAGTTCACGGACGTGGCGAAAAAAGCCGGAGTTACATCCGACCCCGGGGGCGGACATCACCGCTGGAATACTGGCTGCGCGTTCGTGGATTACGACAAGGACGGCCACTTAGATTTGTTCGTGGCCAACTACATAGACTTTGACCCTAAGACTGCGCCGCTGCCGGAATCGGGGCCTTGTCTTTATAAGGGGATCATGGTTCCTTGTGGACCTCCTGGTTTGAAAGGAGGCAAGAACATTCTGTTTCATAACAACGGCGATGGAACTTTTTCGGATGTGAGCGAGAAGTCCGGGATGTGGAAAACACCGGGGACTTATGGACTCGGGGTGCTGGTTTCCGACTTTGACAATGATAACTGGCCGGATATCTACGTCGCTAATGACTCGACGTCGTCCACGCTTTATAAGAATAACCATGATGGCACTTTTACGGACATCGCTATTGAGGCGGGGATCGCCTATAGCGCCGACGGCAAACCACAGGCGGGGATGGGTGTGTCGGCCGCGGACTATGATTGCGACGGATATTTCGACGTAGTGAAAACGAATTTTGCCGGAGATACCTCGAGTCTCTATCGCAATTTGGGAAATTTTGTGTTCGAGGAAGAGACATTCCAAGCGGGGTTGGGAAAGAATACGAGGTTCCTGGGTTGGGGCGTCAGCTTCATGGATTTTGATAATGACGGCTGGCCGGATATCTTCGTCACCAATGGGCATGTCTACGCTGAAGTGGCTGACACCAGCATTGAATCGGGCTATCGAGAGAGAAAGGTTTTGTACCGGAACCTGGGTAATGGAAAGTTTGCCGATGTCTCTGCGGAAGGCGGTCCGGGCATCATGGAGACCGTTCCCGGGCGAGGTTGCGCGATTGGAGACTTCAACAATGACGGGACTCTGGATGTGCTTGTAAACTGCATCAACGATGTTCCGCAGTTACTCCGCTGTGATAGCTCGCTGAAGAATAACTGGATCAAAATTAAGACTGTGGGAGTAAAGTCGAACAGGTCAGGAATCGGCGCCCGCATCTATTGCGTCACGGGAAGCCACCGCCAGATGGATGAAGTACGAAGCGGCTCTTCCTATATTTCGCAGAGTGATCTGCGAGTTCATTTTGGTTTAGGAAAGGCAGAGAAGGCGGATATCGAAGTGCACTGGCCCAGCGGTATCGTCGATAAGTGCGCAAGTGTAAAGGCCAACCAGGTATTTGTAATCAGGGAAGGGTCAGGAGTTTAGTTCGGCTTGTCTCCTTTGAGTTCGCGGTAACGATCCATTTCTTTCTGTGCGGCTTCTGTTTTCCCGAGTTGCATCAAGGTTTGACCTAGCAGGTAATGCGCTGACACATTCTGTGGATCCAGTTGCAGCGCATGTCTCAAGACGCCGTCCGCGTTGGCAAACTCCTTCTTCTTGAGGTAACCTTTGCCGAGAAGGATAAACGGCGCACTGTAGTTGGGATTCAGCCAAACAGATCGCTCAAGAGGGCCCATGGCCTGATCCCACATCTCGCGCCTGCTGTAAGCGTCGCCAAGCCGGTAATAGGCCATCGCATAGCCAGGATTGATTTCGATTTCCTTCTTCAGTTCCACGATTGCGTCGTCAATTTGGGCGTGTAAAATAGCCACTTCGCCCAGTAAGAAATGAGCTTCGGGAGTCTTCGGATCAATCTCTAACGCCAGCTTCGCCTGTCTTGCCGCCTCGGAGTCTACGTCCTGGTGAAGTAACATCCGTGCTGTAGTCAGGTGGGCGGCGGCAGACTTGGGGCTCACCTCGAACAATTGGGCAAAGGCACGGACCGCTGCTTCCGGCTGCTGGGTCAGAATGTAAGCGTTACCCAACATGTACGCTGCTTCGGGGGTAGAAGACTTTCCAGAAAGTGACTTTTCCAGCCACGGTATGGCGCCCTTATAGTTGGACTCGAGATAGAAACTCTGACCAAGCAGGAGGACTGACTCTTCGTACTCCAGCGTGCCTGGTTTTTCCGTTTTCAAAGTCTCGGTAAAGTGAGTCACCGCCTCGGCGAATTGATGCTGCTTATAGGCCGCGAGTGCCTTCTCGTGCTCGCTAACCTCGATCAACATCAGAAGAAAGGGCAACATACTCCCAGTATAATGAGGCTAGTGGTTCGCGCGTTCCTGCTGATAACTGTCGCCTGTGCCGTGTTGGCCGCGGCCGACCTGAAGGAGATTGAATCGCGGGCGGCCGATCTAAAATCCAAGGGCGACGCCGCGGGGGCCCTCGCTGCCTATGAAGAGGCCGCGGAGCAAGATCCGAAATCCGCCCAATACCAGGATGAGATTGGGTTTCTGCTCGCCGTATTGAAGCGTGGGGACGAATCCGTTGAGCACTTCAGGCGCGCGGTTGGGTTGGACCCCAGATTTGCCCCGGCGCAGTTTCATTGGGGGGTGGCGTTGTGCCTCGCGCAGGAAACCGCGGAAGGCGCGCCGCATCTGAAGGCTGCCGTGGACCTGGATCCGGCTAATGAGATCTACCGGATGAAACTGGGTGCGGCGCTTCAGGATCTGGGGGATTTTCCCGGCGCGCTGGATGCCTACCAGCATGCCGTGGATCTAGCTCCGAACGATACGAAAGCGCGTATGGGGCTAGGCATGATGCTGGTGAGCACGCGGCGGGCGGATGAAGGCATCGCACAATTCAAGAAGGTTCTGACGATCGACCCTGCGAACGATACGGCTCGCATGAATATTGGTTTTGCCCACTTGCAGAAACGGGAGCTTGACCAGGCCATCACGATCTTCCGCGAACTATTGGCGCACGATCCAGCCAATGCTCCCGCGCATTACAATCTTGGGGTCGCGTTGAAAGACAAAGACAACATTGAGGCAGCGCAGGATGAGTTCGCCAAGGCCATCGCCGCTGATCCGAAGCTGGCGGAAGCGCACTACATGCTGGGGATCACTTACTGGCAATCCGGCGACTTTGACAAAGCTGCGCAACAGATGAGTGACGCCATCGCGGTGCGGCCCGACTATTCCGAGGCCTATTTCATGATGGGTGCGGCCCTTAAACAAAAAGGTTCACTGGAACCCGCCGAACAGGCGTTGCGCACCGCCATCCGGCTGGATCCGGAGAACCCCGGCGCGTTCAATACCCTGGGACAGATTTTGCGCCAGAAGGGTGATATCGAAGGTAGTAAACAAATGTTCGCTGAGGGTGCACGCGTCAAGAAATTGAAGGAAGACGAGCTTGGTGTTATGTTGGAGCGGAAGTGAAGTTCACTTTCTTTATGACACCCGCGCCTTCCTTAATAACGACTAACTGATTGGCGCTGATGTTATTGATATGCTCCGTGCCGCCGTTTGTCCATCGAATCGTCAAGTCGGCTGTTTCGGCTGCGCCTAATCCGAAATGCAAGCGTCGATCGTTCACCGAATAAAAGCTGGACTGCGCCGTGACTTCCTGAACCTGAAGCTTGCCTCCATATGCGGCGGTAACTCTCGAACCAATGGCGCTACGGTTGGTCTTGGTCCCCATCAGCAGCACCTTCAACCATCGGCCGGTACCTGTAACGTCATTACGCAATAGAGATGGCGGCTCATTCATGTTCATGATGAGGACATCCATGTCGCCATCGTTGTCGAAGTCGCCGAACGCGCAGCCACGGCTTGAGTGCGGGGTAGAGGCGCCCGGTCCTGTCTCCTTGCCTAACTCCTCAAACTTCACTGTACCGCTGGTTAAGCCCAGATTCCTAAAGATGACACAGGGGGTTTTATAGGGATACTCCGGTATCACGCGGCTTACCTCCGGGTACACACTGCCCGTGCAGGCGAATAGGTCGGGCCAGCCGTCATTATCCAGATCAACAATACCGGCGCCCCAACCCACATAACGGGTCTCCACCCCCAACCCCGTGCGAAGAGTAACGTCTTCAAATGTGCCCTTTCCATTGCCTTCATAGAGCACGCTTGTGTCATCGGCAAAGTGCGTGACGAATATGTCCAGGTTGCCGTCCAGATTGTAATCTCCGATAGATACGCCCATGCCCGCCTGTTCCTGGCCGTCCTCATTTACAGCGATGCCTCGGATGAGAGCTTCCTCGGTGAAAGTGCCGTTGTGGTTGTTGCGGAACAGAAAACTGGGAGTGGAGTCGCAGGCAACATAAATGTCGGGCCACCCATCATTATCAAAGTCGGCCGCGACGCAAGTCATGGCGTATCCGCCCGTGGCCTTATTTATGCCGGAGGACTTACTAACATCGCTGAACGTGCCGTCACCGTTGTTCCGATAGAGCCGTTGGACGCTGGTCTTGAGGCCGCGAGGGCCGCAGTTGACCGGCACTCCCTTCCAGTTGCAACTGGAATTCTCGCCGGGTTTCGGCGTCGTTTTCAGATCAAGGTCAAGATAGTTCGCAACAAATAAATCCAAGTGGCCGTCGCGATCATAATCCACCCAAGTACAACCAGAACCCCAGGCCGTTCCGGATACGTCCAATCCGGCAGAGGCAGTTACGTCCGTGAAAGTCCCGTCGCCATTGTTGCGGTATAGCGTTTGGCCTCCGTAGTAAGTGATAAAAAGGTCTTCAAAGCCGTCGTTATTGTAATCGCCGACGGTGACTGAGCCTGCCCACCCGGCGTGAGTCAAGCCGGCGTGCGCCGTAACGTCGGTGAAAGTGCCGTCTCGATTGTTTTTGTACAACCGATTCGTGGCGCCCGCGGGCGGGCCCTGCAGGCGAGTGCCCGAGAGTATAAAGATATCCAGCCAGCCATCGTTGTCATAGTCGAGGAACGCGACGCCGCATCCAACTGTCTCGATGATATAGTCCTTCTTCTCGATGCCTCCGTAGATCACGGGTGCGGTCAGGCCTGCGTGCGCGGCGACGTCCGTAAAATAGGCGTGGAATGGGATCCCGGAAGGTTTGGGGCGGGGAAGGGGTTTGACTCCGCGCGTAGCCACTCCTTGCCCGAATAGCGGCGCGGATAGCAGAGAAAGCAACTGCCTTCTGTTCATCTCTTCTGATGATATGCTGTTGTCAGTGAGGGTCTGCCTTCTTGCGGGATTGCTCATCACCGCCCATCTGGTTCAAGCCGCGCCCACGTTTTACAAAGACATCGCGCCTATTACAAATCAATATTGCTTGTCGTGCCACAGGGCTGGTGAATCCGGCCCGTTTCCACTTGTTACTTATGAGGATGTAAAGAAGCACGGTCCGCAGATCGCTGCCGTGACGCGGGCCCGCTACATGCCTCCCTGGCTCCCGGAACATGGCTACGGACAGTTTGCGGATGAACGGCGGTTGACCGAAGCGCAGTTGAGCATCATCGAGCAATGGGTGCGCACGGGCATGCCTCAGGGCGCGGAGTCGGATGCGCCCACGCCTCCGAAATTTACGCCAGGATGGCAGTTGGGGAAGCCCGACATGGTTGTAACTGCCGCGGAGCCGTACGTGCTTCGTGCTGATGGGCCGGACCAGTTCTGGAACTTCGTGTTGCGGCTGCCGTTGGAGACGACGCGCTATGTGAAATCAATTGAGATCAGGCCGGGCAATCAGAGGGCGGTACATCACGCAAATCTTCTGGTCGATCGCACGCGGAGTTCGCGCCTTAGAGAAACGAAACCCGGCTCAGGTTTCGAAGGGATGGATCTTACCATCGAGTCCGATACGTTTGAGCCGGACAGTCATTTTCTGTTCTGGAAGCCAGGCGCGCCGCCGGTTGTTGAACCCGACGGGATGGCGCTGCGGCTCGATCGTGGTACGGACCTGGTGTTGAACGTTCACCTGCAAACGACTGGGAAAACAGAACTGGTTCAACCATCGGTTGGCTTATTCTTTACCGACAAGCCGCAGACTAAGTTCCCGATGCTGCTGCAGTTGGAGAGTGATGGTGCGCTCAGAATCCCCCCAGGTGATAAGGACTTTGGAGTAAGTGACTCTTTTCGCGTGCCGGTGGATTTAGATGTACTGGGAGTGTATCCGCACGCTCACTATCTGGGCAAGTTACTGGAAGGCTGGGCCATACTACCCAACGGTAGCCGTAAGTGGTTGATCCGGATTCCCGATTGGAATCAAAGCTGGCAGGCTGTCTATCCATATGCGGAGCCTGTCTTCCTCCCCAAGGGAACAATGATTCATATGAGATACCACTATGACAACTCAGCAGAAAATCCGCGAAACCCATTTCATCCGCCCAGATTAGTGGTGGGCGGGAACCAATCGACGGATGAGATGAGTCATCTTTGGTTGCAGGTGTTGGCGCGCGGCAATCAGGATCAACGCCCGGCAATACAGGAAGCCGTCATGCGGCATAGGCTGGAAAAGTATCCGGCGGATTTTTCCGCACACCTCAACCTGGGATCTCTCCTTATGGTGGCCGGTAAGCCCGCAGCGGCTCTGCCCTATCTGCGAGACGCGGTGAGAATTCAGCCGGAGCAGCCCGTGGCTTTGAACACTTTGGGCTCCGCACTGGTAGCGAGCGGAGAGGAAGAAGAGGCCATCGGTTATTTCCGGCATGCTCTGCAAGTGCAGCCGGGTTATACTAACGCACGCTATAACCTGGCAGACGTACAGGCGGATCGGGGAAACCTCGAAGCGGCTGCCGACGGGTTCGAACTGGTTCTAAAGGACAATCCCGATGATGCCAAAGCGCGTGACCATCTGTTCGAAGTTCTGAAGGCGTTGGGCAATCAACTGGCGAAGGAGGGGAAACTGTCAGAGGCCGCTAGCCGGATGCGGCAAGCCCTGGTTATTCATGACCAGGATGCGGAACTGCATAACAATCTGGGAATCATGCTGGCGCGCACGGGTGATCGCGTGGGCGCAGCGGCGGAGTTTGAAGCCGCTCTGAAAGTGGACCCTTCCAATGAAGCGGCGAAGCGCAACCTGGCTATTGCTACTGCGGCGTCGAGATAGTAATATTTCGGTACTTCATCCCTCCAGTGTGATCCCCTTGGATATAGATTGGACCCGGAGCGCCTTCATTACTATCCAATGCGCCGCCGGTAATGCCGGGGATCTCCTGGTTATCAATGGTTGTGACGCCATCGCGCACCACGGTCACTTGCCGCCCGACCAATGTAATGTCGAATGTTTCCCATTCACCGGGTTTCTCGGGTAAGTTGACGCTGGGTGCAAAGAAGCCGTAAATGGAACCCATGCCATGCTTGGCGTCGTTACTTTTCTCGTAAGCCACCTGAACCTCGTCGCGTCCTCGCAAGTAAATTCCACTATTGCCATCGTTCGGGCAATTGAACTCAATGTGCAGCTTGAAATCAGTGAACTTTCGAAGTGTGCGGATGTTCGCTCCCGGCGCCTGATTGACTAACTCGCCGTTCTGTGCGATCCAATGGTTCTCGGGGCTCTTCCCCGGTTCCGTTGTGAAGGCTTCCCATCCCTTCAAATCTTTGCCGTCGAACAGCGACACGGGCTTTGACCAGTTCTTTACTTCGCGCTTCATGCTGGGTGCGTGCACCCCGGTGACTGAATCTTCCGCGCCGTCCTCATGCTTCGCCTTGCCGGCGATCTTGCCCTCATGAACGTCCAGCGCCCAGGTAACCTTCACGCGCTTGCCGAACCATTCATAGGAACTGAATTCCAGATGGGAAGCATCACGCTTCACTTCGAGGCCGTCTTTGACGCTGGCAACGCGGCCTACCAGCCGGACCTGGTCGCCGGTTACTTCGAGCCATGAGGGAAACGTAGCATCGGACGCCTTCACGGTAAGGTCCCAGCGGCCGGCAAACGGATTGGTTTGAGCGCTGCCGATAGTGGCCAGCGAGAGTAGGAAACAGAGTCTTCGCATCACGGTGGATAGTCTATCGCAACCTAGCGCAGCGAGACGACCGGGAAGTACGAGCCCTTGTCCTCTCGCTTCCACCAATCACCGGTACTCCTCAGGGTGGCCCAATCCGTGAAGTGGAAATCGGCCACTGTTGCTCGAATAAAGCGCGGAGGATGGCCATGGAAAGGATTGTTTTCGAGCAATGCCAGGACGGGCGGCGAGCCTTCGAGCAACCGAACTACGAAGTGTTGAAACCACGGATTCTCCTGATAGCTCCCGAGGGCGGCAAACCACATCTGCCAATCCAGCCGCGGCTGATAGGGTGCTGCCCAGCGAGGTACGCGCGTTGGGTCGTCCGGCTTGAAGCGGAACACATACGGCTTCCAGTTTTGCCCGTCGTCGGAACCCTCCACTGTTATCTCCAGCCGGCTCGTCGTCATGTTAGCGAACAGGCCGTATTCATTGACGATTCCAAACGGTGCGATGCGCTGCTGGAGTTTTGTGAACGGGCTAGCAAAAGGGGTATGAAACATCGCGGCCAACCCTGCACAACTAAGCGTCATGATGAATAGGAACAGCGCTGCGGTGACGAACCGGTTGGCCCTCGGGGCACCGGTGGTTGGCGATGATACGCCAAGGAAACGATCGTCAACCAGCAAGAGGCAAAGCGCGATTGTCAGGAAGTTGAAGAAGGTATAGTTTCCCGTGATCAGGATCAACAGCTGCAAGGCCGCGGTAGCCACTGCGCAGGCGAGTTTCACCCACCGCGGTCCGAAGAATCCGAACGGGAGAATCAGTTCCGTGCACAATACCAAGAGCGTGGATAGTTTCTGAAACGCGAGCGGCGCCTGCGCGAAGAACCAGGCCAGCGGAGTGGGCAAGGGCTGGGTGTAGTAGTGATACCTCATCGCAGTAAGGTTGCGCCAGGTCTCGTCCTCGCTTTGCATTTTCACTGCGCCGGATTCAAACATCAATCGAAACAGCAGCCACTGGAATAGCCATATGCGCGTTGGGTCAGGGGTGAGAAAGATGGCCAGAAAACCGGCCTCCAGCAACAGGTAATCCCACTGGTAGCCCATGAAGATTTGCCCCGCGCTTACGATGGATAGGTATCCGGCAAACAGCAGCCCGAGAAGGGTTCGCTGCAGCATGCTGTTCGGGCGGACGAGTGCGGCCGCAACCGCGATGACGGCGCAGCACCCGCAGACGCTGACCACAGCTAAATCGCTTCGCAGCCACCAGAATACGGTGGGGACGCGCCAAAATGAGTCTTGTGACAGATGTCCCCAAACGCCGTTCAGGAAGTCATTCACCGGCAGGATTCCCTGTCGGCCGATCAGCCCGCGCGCCTGCACGGCGAACGAAACGAAGGCCGCGAGATAAATGATGGCCAGGGCCTTCGAAAAAAGAGACGCCGCCTTACAGTAGGTAGTCACACCGATTTGAAGATATCAATTCGATAGAATTGCGGCATCCATGTCTTCCGAAAGCGCGTTTCCGAATCGCAGGCTCTTCATCGGCGCGGCCTTGGCCACGGCCAGCTCCTACAAGCGAATTCTTGGCGCCAACGACCGCATTCGCATTGGCGCCATCGGCACGGGCGATCGTTGCCAATATCTGTTGACCGTGTTGAACAAGCTGGAAGGCAATGAGATCGTGGCCGTGTGCGACGTCTTTGAACCGCATCGCATGAAAGCGAAATCGGTGAGCGCGACTCCCGAGGCCCAGGACTATGTTGAATATCGCGAAGTGCTGGACCGGAAGGATATCGACGCGGTGGTGATCGGCACCCCGGATCACTGGCACGTTCCCATTACCATCGCCGCCGTGCGGGCAGGCAAAGACGTCTACTGCGAAAAACCGGTAACGCATAAGTTGGAGGAGGGCGCGCCGCTGATTGCCGCGGTGAAGGAAACCAAGCGCGTGGTTCAGACAGGAACGCAGCAGCGCAGCTGGGCGCATTATCTGCAGGCGAAGGATCTCATCGCGTCCGGCAAACTGGGACAGGTGACTTTGATCAGGACTTATTGGTATCAGAACCACATTGCCAACCAAGCCAAAGCGAGCGAGATCGACACCAGCAAGCTCGATTGGAAGAGGTTTCTTGGTCCCGTCGCCTATCGCCCATTTGATGCGGATCAATACGCTCACTGGCGCTGGTATTGGGACTTCGGAGGCGGCGCGATGACGGATCTGTTCATCCACTGGGCCGATGTGGCGCAATGGTTCATGGGCCAGGACATGCCAGTTCGAGCGACGGCCTGCGGAACCAAGGCTGTATTGAAACAGAGGCAAACGCCAGACACCATGAGCGCCGCGCTACTCTATCCGGATTGCCTTGTAGAATTTGACTGCGCGCTACTCGGTTACATCGAAGGCGGCGGCCTGATGTTCCGCGGCACCGAGGCGAGCATGCGGTTGCACCGGCGAGGCTTTGCCATCTATCGCGAGTTAGGGCATTACAGCGAGTCATTCGAGCCGGAGGATCCGATCTTGGAAGTGAAGTCTGAACATGATGGCGCAATCGACCATATGCAGAATTTCCTGGATTGCATGCGTTCCCGGCAGACACCCAATGCCGGGGTTGAGATCGGAGTGGCCGCCGCAAGAGCCGGTCATGTAGCGAATTTTGCGTTGCGAGGAAATGGTGTATGGCACAGCTAAAGACAGCGAAGACTTATGATGTGGTGATCGTCGGCAGCGGCGCGGGCGGTGGTATTGCGGCCCATGTCCTGGCGCTCTCGGGCGCCAAGATCTGCATGCTCGAGGCGGGAGAATGGTACGACTGCACCAAGCAATCGACCATGTTGCAGTGGCCGTATAATGCGCCGCATCGGGGAGCGGGCAGTCGGGCGAAACCTTTCGGTTATTTCGACGCGACGCTGGAGGGCGGCTGGCAAGTTCCGGGCGAACCTTACACCACGGCGCCCGGTTCTGAGTTCCGCTGGTGGCGCGGCCGCATGCTCGGTGGGCGCACCAACCACTATGGCCGGATTTCCCTTCGTATGGGCCCCTATGACTTCAAACCTTACAGCCGCGATGGCAAGGGCTTCGATTGGCCGATTACTTATGACGACTTAGCGCCTTACTATGACAAGGCTGAAGGGTTGATCGGCGTGTTCGGCACCCACGAAGGCATTGAGAATACGCCCGATGGTAACTTTCAACCAGCACCCGCTCCCCGCAGTTACGAAAAGGTGGTCAAGAAAGCCTGCGACCGGTTAAAGATTCCCTGCATTCCTTCGCGGCTCGCGATTTTGACGCGCCCGTTGAATGGCCGTGCGGCCTGCCATTACTGCGGCCAGTGCGGACGCGGATGC
>Ga0326727_10013141_pt1 | contig 18542 bp, 15 predicted proteins | sample MB2enrmetagenome_FD_207643 | JGI IMG/M metagenome (GOLD analysis project Ga0326727, IMG submission 207643) | Lab enriched peat soil microbial communities from McLean, Ithaca, NY, United States - MB29MY | ecosystem: Environmental > Terrestrial > Soil > Wetlands > Peat | place: USA: New York...
CCCGGCCCAATCAGTCCGCGGTTGATGGATCGCAGCATGATCATCTTGAAAGTCTGGCTCCCGACAAAACCCAACTGCACATGCCAGGATCCGCGCAACTCCCGCTCCCAACTGAGGTTGTACTGGAGCGAATACGGGTTGACCATGTCAGAGTCCAGAACCGTGAGGAACGGGAGCCCCTGGGTCGCTCCGGCGAGCGACGTCCCACCGGCGGCCGTCAGGGCCTCGATCAGATTCGGCTGCTGGAGCGAGAGCATGTGGTTGGCCGGTGGGTTCCCGCGGATCCAGGCATAAGAAGACGGAAGAATAGGTCCATACTGCAGCCCGTAGCCCGCGCGCAACACGCCGGCGCCTCCCGGAAGCCGGTAGGCGAGCCCCACTTGCGGAGCCACATTATTGCAGTCGCATCCGTAGGGGATAGCGCCGGGATGGTTGACTTCATTGGGAGCCGGGCTGGGTTCGTAGCGAAGCCCATAACTCACGGTGAGATTCGTGCTCGCGTGCCAGGTGTCGCCGGCATAGAAAGACGGACCCCAACTGCGAAATCCGCCCGAAATATCGCCGATGGAGAGGACCATCGCATAAGGCAAGCCCAGCCGGAGTTCGGTGATGGCGTCGTTTTGGCCATTGGCTGTGAAGTTGATATAAGGGCGGCTGGAATCGGACCGGTATCCATTGTATTGCCGCCGCGAAATCTCGAACCCGAAGACGAACGCGTGGGTGCCGTGCTTGTGGCGCATCTGGGCTCCATAGCGGTACAGGTTATCGGCCCGGTACTGGGGTATGTCCGGAGCCGGGCCGAGCCCCGTCAAGCCGCCCACCATAATGCTGGGTCCCAGGTTGTCCTTCGAGGGGACCAGCAGCGAGGTCGTCCGGTTGAAACCCACCGTGGCGCTTGTCGACGTGGAGGGAGTCCAATCGCGGATCCAGGTCACGCGTCCGTCGTTCGACCAGCTCGTGGTGTCCGGGTTCTCTCCAGCCACCAGTTGGAATGCGATCACCTTCGAGTCGATCAGGTGATATTGCAACACCAGTTTGTCGCGGGCCCCGATCTGCTGGTCAAAAACGGCGTTCCAATTCTGCCCGTTCACGGTCTGCGGAGAATTGGTGTTCAGCATCCGGGGATCGATGTCGGTGCGATTCGGAACCTCATCCGGATAGGCGTTTAGGATGAGCTGGACGTAGGCGCGCAGAGCCGGGTCGGTGGCCAGCGGCGTCCTCTCCGAGGGCAAAGGCACCAGGACGTTCCCATTCACCATGCCGCGGGTCGCCTGCTGGCCCATATCGAGCGAGACGAAAGATCCGCTCCAGAGAGGCGTTTCCACCGCGAAGCCGTACTGATTGTCGTGCGCGGGTTTCAGCCCACCCACCTGGAAGAAGGCCCGCGCGCCGAAGACGCTGTTCTGATGGGATTCATACAGCCTCCCATGCAACGCGCGCCGCGGCCTCGCCGGAGGATGCAGTCCTATGGTGGGCGCCACGCCGTATTCCGACCCGAAATAGCTGATGTCCGGTAAGAACTGGGGAATCACCGTGGCCGTCGTGCCCAGCCGCACAAGGAGGTCCTTGAGGAGATCCATGTCCACCGGGTTTACCGCGACGTTCTCATTCCGCTCGTTTTCTCCGGCCCCGGCGTCCGTCCGGGACACCTGCATTTCCGGGCTTCTCGCCGCGGAAGGGGCGGCGTCTTCCGGAGCTACCGGTTTCGAAGATTGGTCGCTGGGCGTGGCGCCGCCTCCGGCGGGCGGGGCTGGTTCTTGCGGGGATTGCGCCGCAAGAGAAATCGCCAGGAAAAAAACTAGTATGATTGTGAGTCTCGTCATTTGGCTCTGCGACAACATGGGTCCCATCCACGCGCAACGCGGCGGATAGCGCGAGACCTCAATGGGACTTCGGGATCTTTAATATACGATACCACTGCTATCCAAATTGGCGCTGAAGGGGAACGCGAACCCCTTCAGCCCCGTTATGCTAGCCTGAGTTTTCATGGCCACTGCGCCGGCGCTTCGCGCAACCCCGCTGAACTCGGTCCACCGATCTCTGGGGGCCCGGATGGTGGATTTCAACGGGTGGGACATGCCCGTGCAGTACTCCGGCATCATCGACGAACACCTCGCCGTGCGCCGCGCCGTGGGCCTTTTCGATATCAGCCACATGGGCAGACTCGAGATCCGCGGCCCGGAAGCCGGGCGCCTGGCCGATTTCGTCACCACCAACAACGTCGCGAACCTCCGCCATGGGCAGGCGCACTATGCGGGGCTGCTCTACGAGCACGGCGGCTTTGTGGACGATATCCTGGTGCACAAGGTGGCGGACGACCACTTCTTCTTGTGCGTCAATGCTGGGAACCAGGAGAAGGATTTCGAGCACATCCGCTCACTCAACCGCTTCGAGGCCGAAGTGGAATTCGCCGGCCCGCGCTACGCGCAGCTCGCCATCCAGGGTCCTCGATCGCAGGCGACTTTGCAGAAGCTTACGCCCGTGGATCTCGCGACCATCCGCTATTTCTGGTTCACGGATGGCGCGGTGGCCGGCATTCCCGCGCGTATCGCGCGCACAGGCTACACCGGCGAGGATGGCTTCGAGATTTACATCCCGTCCGCCGAAGCCGTGCGCGTCTGGAACGCGGTGATGGAGGCCGGCGCGGAGTTCGGCATCAAGCCCTGCGGCCTGGGCGCGCGCAACACGCTCCGCCTGGAGGCCTCGATGGTGCTCTACGGGCATGAGATCGACGCCTCCATTTCGCCGCTCGAAGCCGGTCTCGCCTGGATCGTCAAGTTCGACAAGGGCGAGTTCGTGGGGCGCCAGGCGCTGCTGAGGCAAAAAAAAGACGGCCTCAAGCGCAAATTGACTGGCTTTGAAATGCGCGGTCGCGGCATCGCCCGCGAGGGCTACGAAGTCTTCCTCGGAGACCGGCCGGTGGGATGGGTCACCAGCGGCTCGCCTTCGCCAACTCTCAACCGGAACATCGGCCTGTGCTACCTGCCCCTCGAGGAGGCCCAGCCGGGCAAGACCATTCAAATCATGATCCGCAACCAGCCCGTGGATGCGGTCACGGTGGACACTCCTTTTTACAAGCGAGCGAAATAGAGATGCATCCAGAAAGCTTTCGATACACGAAGGAACACGAATGGGTCCTCGTGGAAGGGGACACCGGTACGATCGGGATTACCGATCACGCGCAGCAGGAGCTCGGCGATATCGTTTACGTCGACCTGCCCAAAGTGGGAGCGCACGTCGAACGGGGCAAATCCCTCGGCTCGGTCGAGTCGGTTAAGGCCGTCTCGGATATCTACGCGCCGGTGAGCGGGGAAATCACCGCCACCAATCAGGCGCTGGCCGACAAGCCCGAAACGCTGAATTCCGATCCCCACGGCGCGGGGTGGCTGGTTAAGATTCGGCTCAGCACGCCCGCGGAAGCCGCCGGCCTTTTGACGGCCGCGGATTACCAAGCCTATATAGGAGCGGAGAAGTAAGTTTGCGCTATCTTCCCAAATCCGATTCCGAACGCCGCGCCATGCTGGAAGCCTGCGGCATCGAATCGCCCGAAGAGTTGTTTGCTCACCTGCCGCGGGAGGCCCGCTTGGAACGGCCGCTGGACCTTGCGCCGGGGATCTCCGAGTACGAGATCGTGGACTTCTTCCGGCAACGCGCGGCCGAAAATGCCAACGGTTACGCCTCTTTTCTAGGCGCGGGAGCCTACCGCCACTACCGGCCCGTGCTGGTGGATACGGTGGTTTCCCGGGGCGAGTTTCTGACGGCCTACACGCCGTACCAGGCCGAGATCTCCCAGGGAACCTTGACCCACATCTTCGAATTCCAGACCATGATGTGCCAGCTTACCGGGATGGATGTGGCCAACGCCTCGATGTACGATGGCTCGACCGCCGTGCCCGAAGCGGCCATGATGGCCGCGCGGACCACCGGCCGGGGCCGCGTGCTGGCAGCGCGGTCGGTGCATCCGGAATACCGCGAGGTGCTGGCAACTTACGCGCGCTATCAGGGTATGCCGCTGGACGATTTCGGTTACGCGGCGGACGCCGGCGCCATCGACCTCGAGGATCTGGACCGTAAACTCGACGACCCGACCGCCGCGGTGATCATTCAGTCGCCCAATTTCTTCGGCATCGTCGAGCCGGTGAAGGCCGCGGCCGAGATCGCCCACCGCCGCGGCGCGCTGCTGATTGTCGTGTTCACCGAGGCCGTGTCGCTGGGAATTCTCGAACCGCCCGTGGATGCCGATATCGTGGCGGGGGAGCTCCAATCTTTCGCCATTTCGCCGAGCTATGGCGGCCCCTATGCCGGGGTGATCGCGACCAAGGAGAAGTTTCTTCGGCAGATGCCCGGGCGCCTCGTGGGCCAGACCACCGATTCGCGCGGCAACCGCGCCTTCTGCCTGACGCTTTCCACGCGCGAGCAGCACATCCGGCGAGAGAAGGCCACCTCCAACATCTGCACCAACCAGGCGCTCATCGCGCTCATGGCCACCGTCTTCATGACGGTCTACGGCAAGCGGGGCCTGCGGGAGCTGGCCGAGCAGAATCTGGCCAAGGCTCACTACCTGGCGGGCAAGCTGAAGCCGCGCTTCTGCGGGCGCTTCTTCAACGAATTCGTGGTGCGGGTGGAGGGCCGCTCGCCCGACGAGGCCAACCGGGCCCTGCTGAAGAAGAAGATCATGGGCGGCCTGCCGCTGTGGCGCTTCTATCCCGAGCTGGGCGATTCCATGCTGCTGTGCGCCACCGAGATGTCGCGCCGAGCGGACATGGACGCGGTGGCGGAGGTGCTGGCATGATTACCAAAGTCCGGCCGCATCTCTCGCAGAACGAGGCGCTGCTCGTCGAGCGCAGCTCTCCCGGCAAGCGGGCCTACCAGCTTCCCGAGTTGGATGTGCCGCCCGTGGAAGCGGCCGAGGCGCTGGGAGCGGAGAACGTGCGCGCGGAAATCGAAGGCTTCCCCGAGGTGAGCGAAGTCGAGGCCATCCGCCACTTCACGCGCCTCTCCACGTGGAACTACGCCATCGATTACGGTATGTATCCGCTGGGATCCTGCACCATGAAGTACAACCCGCGGATCAACGAACTGGTGGCGCGCATCGAGGGCCTCGCCTGGGCCCATCCGTATCAGCCCGAGGCGCTGTCGCAAGGTTCCATGGAAGTGATGGCGCGCCTGGAAACGGCGCTGGCCGAAATCGCCGGGATGGATGCCGTCACGCTGCAACCGGCCGCCGGCGCGCACGGCGAACTCACCGGCATCCTGCTGATCCGCGCGCTGCTCGAAAAGCGCGGCAACCCGCGCCGCAAGATCCTGATTCCCGATTCGGCGCACGGCACCAATCCGGCCTCGGCGGCCATCGCGGGATACGCGGTCGAGAATGTCAAATCCTGCGCCAAAGGTGTACTGGACCTCGGCGCGCTCGAAGCCACCGTCAACCAGGATGTGGCCGCGCTTATGGTCACCAATCCCAATACCTTGGGAGTGTTCGAAGAGAATATCATACGCGCGGCCGATATCCTGCACGCCAAAGGCGCCATGCTCTACATGGATGGCGCCAACATGAATGCCCTCGTGGGCATCGCCCGGCCCGGCGATTTCGGCGTGGACGTGCTGCACCTGAACCTGCACAAGACCTTTTCGACGCCGCACGGCGGAGGCGGCCCGGGCGCCGGTCCGGTGGCCGTCAGAAAACCCTTCGAGCCGTTCCTGCCCGTGCCCCGCTTGCGGCGCGCCGGCAAGAAATGGACCTTCGATTATAAGCGAAAGCACTCGATCGGCCGCGTCCGCGCGTACTACGGCAACTTCGGCGTGCTGGTGCGCGCGCTGGCGTATATCCTGGCCCACGGCGGCCCGGGCCTGCGCAACGCCACGGTGGATGCGGTGCTCAACGCCGTGTACATCCGCAAGAAGCTGGAACCCTATTTCGACCTGCCGTATCCTTCGCCCAACATGCACGAGGTGGTCTTCAGCGACGAGCGTCAGGCCAAACGTGGCGTGCGCACAGGGGATATCGCCAAGCGCCTCATCGATTACGGCTTTCACCCTTACACCGTGAGCTTCCCGCTGATCGTGCACGGCGCGTTGATGATCGAGCCGACCGAGACGGAGAGCAAGCTGGAACTGGATCAATTCATCGAAGCGATGATCTCGATCGCCAGGGAAGCCGAGGAGAATCCCGAGATTTTCAAGGGCGCTCCATATGGCACACGGACCAGCCGCGTGGATGAAGTGGCCGCCGCGCGCAAGCCGGTATTGCGATGGAAGCCGGCGTAAACCGCCGTTACCTGCCGCTTCTCCTAGGGCTGGTGCTGCTCATCCGGCTGCCATTTCTCAACCAGGCGATTCAGGGCGACGATCACATTTACCTGACCGAGGCGGCCCACGCGCTGATCGATCCGCTGCACCCCAACGATACGAAATACGTGTTCCTGGGCGATGAGGTGGATCTGCGCGGCCATTCGCATCCGCCGCTGAACGCCTGGGCGCTGGCCGGCCTGCTCGTCCTCTTCGAGGATGTCAAGGAGGTTCCGTTTCACGCCGCCTATACGCTGTTCTCGCTGATCGCGGTGTGGGCCATGTGGTCGCTGGCACGGCGCTTTTCGCCGCGGCCTTTGTGGGCCGTGCTGCTCTTCATGGCCGTGCCGGCCTTCGTGGTGAACGGCGGCTCGCTCGAATCGGACCTGCCGTTCCTGGCGCTGTGGATGGCCGCCATCGCGCTGTTCTGTTCGGGCCGGCTGGTATGGGCCGCCGTGGCTATGGCGCTGGCGGCCATGACCGCATACCAGGCGGTGTTCCTGACCCCCATCCTGGCCGTCTACGCGTGGCTCTTTCAGCGGCGCGACCGCCGCGCGTGGCTGGTGCTACTGGTCCCGCCTCTTACCGTAGCCGCGTGGCAGCTCTTCGAGCGCGTCTCCACCGGCGCCGTGCCGGCCGGCCTGCTGGCGGGCTACTTTCAGAGCTACGGCTTCCAGGCGCTCTTCCACAAACTGCGGAATGCCGAGGCGCTGTTCGTACACGCGTGGTTCATCGTCTTCCCGGCCCTGGTGCCGGGGGCGTTTCTGCTGGCCTGGCGCAAGCGCCGCGAGCCGGAAACTCAATTCCTGCTGGCCTGGATCGCCATTTTCTTCGCGGGCGCGCTGGCGGTGTTCTTCGCCGGCTCGGCCCGCTATCTGCTGCCCATGGCCGCGCCCGTGGCGCTGGTGGTTTCGCGCCTGCGGGTGCGATGGCTGGCGGCCGGATTCGCGCTCCAAATGGCGCTCAGCCTCGGATTGGCGGCGGCCAATTACCGGCATTGGGATGGCTACCGGCAATTCGCCTTTAACCTGCGCGGGCCGGCGGCGGGACATCGCGTGTGGGTGGATGGCGAATGGGGCCTGCGATACTACCTGGAATCGGATGGCGCTCTGCCGCTGAGCAAGTCGCGCCAACCGCGGGCCGGAGACATCGTAGTTTCGAGCGAGCTGGGTTCCTCGGTGCACCCCGTCGCGCCGTTCGCGCCCCTGGCTGCGGCGGAGATCGGCTCCGCGATTCCCCTGCGGCTTATCGGTCTCGAAACCCGCTCGGGATACTCGGATTCCTCCCGCGGCCTGTGGCCGTTCGGGGTATCCACGGGGCCCTTCGATCGCGTGCGCGCGGAGTTGGTAGTCGAGCGGCATCCTACGCTCGAATACCTGCCCATGAATGCGCCCGAAGCCGCGCAACAGATCGTGAGCGGCATCTACAGCCTGGAAGACAACCGCTACCGCTGGATGTCGGGCAGTGCCGTAGTGGCTTTGCGCAGCCCGCCCGCGCCCCTGCCACTGCGCGCGGTGTTCGCTATTCCCGCGCAAGCCCGCGCGCGCCGCGTAACCCTGCTGCTCGATGGCCGCGAGGTGGTCTCGAAGACCTACTCCGCCCCGGGCTCGTACACGCTCGAATCGGAGACCGTGCGGCCGGCGGGCGCGGAAGCCGCCGTCGAAATCCGCATCGACCGGACTTTTTCGGCCCCGGGGGACGCCCGCGATCTCGGAATCGTGCTCACAGCCGTGGGCTTCGTCGGCGGCCAGTAGGCTATCCTGAACTGAGGAGCGATCAATCAATGGCAAGTAGCGAAGGCGGAGCCGATCGCGCGGATGCGCCCATTCTGGCGGGCGCGCGCAAAGTGTTCTGCCTGAAGTTCCAGCGCGAGATGGAAGGTCTGGACGAGGTGCCGTTCGAAGGCCATCCCTTGGGCCAGAAGATCTACGAGCACATCTCCAAAGAGGCCTGGAAGATGTGGGTTGAGCGCATGAAGATGATCATGAACGAGTATCGCCTCAACCTCGGCACGCGTGAGGCCCAGGAATTCCTGATCCAGCAAATGGACGCTTATTTCTTCGGAGAAGGCGCCGCGCTGCCTCCGGATTACGTTGCGCCGAAGCACTGAGCCGCGCCGCCAGTCCGGGGGGGCTACCCCACCGAGCTCCACTTGAGCAGGCTGGTGCAGGGGCGCGTCAGCGGGTCATCGAAGTGGTTGGGGCTCACTCGCAGGGCATAGCCCAGGCGGCCGGTTCGCTCCGGAACGATCTCCTTGCCGAAGATGGTTACCGCGCCGCTCTGCTCGAGGGATGGCAGAATGGAGACCTCGGTCTCCTCCAGGTGGCCGTTGCTATCCACCCTGCCCATTACGACCTCCACGCGCACGTCTTCCGCAGTGAGGCCCGCGAGGTTGATGGCGACTCGCACGCTGACCGGTTTCCCGCTGATGACCGCGCCCACGGGAACCGGACCGCAGTCCACGAACTTCACTTTGTCCCACATTTCGCGGATACGCGCGTTCCATTGCGATTTTTCGCGCACCACGGCGTAGCGGCTGTCGCGAATCCGGATGTGCTGCTGGTGGGCGGGCTCGTACAACTCGGTCATGTACTGCCGCACCATGCGCCGGCAATCGAACTGGGGACTGATATATGTCAGCGACTGCTTCATGCGGCGCACCCACTCGCGCGGCGTCTGCTCGCGACGCTCGTAGAACATGGGCACGATTTCGTTCTCGAGAAGGTAGTGAATGGCGCTGGCGTGCAGCGCATCCTGGTCCTCGGAATACGGCTCGCGCTCGCCGATGGCCCACCCGCCGGAATTCTCGTAGGCCTCGTCGAACCAGCCGTCCAGAATGCTCAAGTTGAGCACGCCGTTCAGGCCCGCCTTCATGCCGCTGGTTCCGCAGGCTTCCTCGCCGCGGCGCGGATTGTTGAGCCACAGGTCCACGCCCTGGACCATCTCGCGGCCCACCTTCATGTCGTAGTCTTCGACGAAAACCACGTGTTTCCACAGGTCCGGATCGCGGGAAAGCTGCACCACTTCGCGGATGAAACTCTTACCCGGAACATCCTGCGGGTGGGCCTTGCCGGCGATGAGCACCTGGACGGGCATTTCCTTGTTCAGCAAGATGCGCTTGAGCCGCTCTACGTCCCGGAATAGCAGCGTGGCGCGCTTGTAGGTGGCGAACCGCCGCGCGAAGCCGATGGTGAAAGCGTTGGGATCGAGCACGTCGCCCGCCCGCCGGACCTCGGCGGCGGAGGCCTGTCGCCGCATGGCCGATTCAGTCTGCCGGCTGCGCACGAAGCTCACCAGGCGGCGCTTGCGGCGGCGATGGGCCTCGAACAGTTCCTCGTCCGGAATCTCTTTCACCTGCTCCCAGATACTGGTGTCGTTGAAGCGGTCGCGCCATTCCGGCTGCAGGTACTGGTCGTAAAGCGCAGAAAGATCCCCGTTCAGCCAGCTCGGCAAATGCACACCGTTGGTGATCGAGGTGATGGGCACTTCCCACACCGGCAGCTGCGGCCACAGATCGTGGAACATCTCCTGCGAGACCTGGCGGTGCAGGCGGCTCACGGCGTTGCGATAGGCGGAAGTGTTCAGGGCCAGCACAGCCATGGAGAAGCGTTCGTCGCGATCGTGCGGGTTGCGGCGGCCTAACCCCATCAACTGCTGGAAATCGATGCCGATCTCGCCGCAGTATTCGGAGAAGTAGTAGTACATCAGTCCGGGGTCGAACAGATCGATCCCTGCCGGAACGGGCGTGTGGGTGGTGAAGACGTTGCTGGCACGGCCGGCGTCCAGAGCTTCTTCGAAGCTCAACCCTTCGTCGCGCATGAACAGCCGGATCTGCTCCAGCGCCAGAAAGGCGGAGTGGCCCTCGTTCATGTGATAGACGGTGGGATTCAGGCCCAGCGCCTTCAGCGCGCGGAGTCCCCCGATTCCCAGCACGATCTCCTGGCGGATGCGGGTGTCGTTGTCGCCGCCGTAGAGCGAATCGGTGATGTCGCGGTCGCGCGGCAGCACGTTGTCGGGAATATTGGTATCCAGCAGATAGAGCTTGGTCCGGCCCACCTCCATTTGCCAGACTTGCATGTGCACCGGGCCAGTGGGCAGCTTCACCGAGACTTTCAGATCCCCGCCGGTGTCGTCCTTCACGGGAGTCAGCGGGAGCGTGTAAAAATCGTTGGTGGGATACCGCTCCTGCTGCCAGCCGTCGGGATTGAGCATCTGGCGGAAATAGCCCTGCTGATAGAGCAGGCCGACGCCAATCAAAGGGTAATCCTGATCGCTGGAAGATTTCAGGTGATCCCCTGATAAGACTCCCAGGCCTCCGGAATATACCGGAAGCGCCTCCGTCAAGCCGTACTCGAAAGAGAAGTAGGCAATCAGTTTTCCATCGGGGGGTGGGGTGCCCTTGCGCACGCGGGAGTCGTAGGTCTCGCACGCCATGCGGTAGAGCGCCAGGTAGCGTGGGTCGGAGCCGGCTCTTTCCAGGGTGGCTTGCGAAACCCGCCCCAACATCAGGACGGGGTTGTATCCGCATTCCCGCCAGAGGCTTGGGTCAAGCCGCCTAAACATAGCGCGCACAATGGGTTCCCAGCTCCATAGGACGTTGTACGCGAGTTCCGTCAGGCGCGCCAGGGAAGGCGGTAAAGCTGGACGTACGAGGAATTCATGCAAGGGTCGTATGTGAAATGGCATCTTCGAGGCACGACACAGCTAATCACTAGAGTAGCAGTATGAAAATTGACTTGCACGCCCAGACCGTCCAACGCGTCATACCAACAAGTGGTGTGATGCGCCTATCGGTCTTGCTGCTATTTCTGTCCGCCGGCACACTCCTGGCTGGCGAATTCGCGTTATTCCGCAGTGGCTCGCGAATGCACGTGGATCGCCACGAGTTGGAGGGCGGAAAGGTGCGGCTGTATCTCGATCAAGGGTCGATCGAGATGGAGGAAGCCGAACTGCTGGGTTTTGAGCCCGATGGCGCAGTACCGCCAGCGCCAGTAGGGGATGCGGCGGTCCCGCGGGCGCCCGCGCAGCCTTCGCCCACTGAATTGGCCGATGCCGCCGCGGACCGGTACGGCCTGCCGCGACTGCTGGTGCGCAGCGTGATGGCCAACGAGTCGGCGTTTGAGCCGGGCGCGCTCTCTCCCAAGGGTGCTATCGGGCTGATGCAGTTGATGCCCGAGACCGCGCGGGGATTGGGTGCCGATCCCCGCGATCCCGCGCAGAACGTGGATGCGGGAACGCGTTACCTGCGCGATCTCTTGCAAAAATATGGCGGCTTGCTATGGCACGCGCTGGCGGCCTATAACGCCGGGCCAGCCGCCGTGGACCGCTTCAACAACGTTCCGCCGTACCGCGAGACCGTCAACTACATCAAGCGAATCGACCGGGATCTGCGCAACCGGGCCATCGCCGGACAGACGCCCTCCGCCAGCCCTGCAACCCCGCCTAATCCCTGAAACGCGGGGCCCTAGTGCTGATTTCGCTCGATCGTACTGTCGATTTTGGCCGCAAGAATAAAGTCGCTTTCCGTCAGGCCATCGATTTTGTGGGTCCAGATCTGGATATCGACTTTCCCCCAGGAAAGGTATAGATCGGGGTGATGCCCCTCCGTCTCGGCTAGGGATCCCACGCGGTTCACGAAATCCAACGCCGTCTGAAAATCCGGGAAGTGGAAGCTCTTGGCCAGATGGTGCTCATTGACCACCTGCCACCCGCTCACCTGGGCCTTGAGTTTCTCCAGTTCTTCGCCCTTCAGCGCTGGCACACCTCCGCGGCACGGCACGCAGTGTTTCTCGACCAGGCTCATATTCTTCGAATGTATGCGAAACGGAACGCATTAGAAAAGGCCGAACCCCGGGAAGCTACGGCGCGATGTTCGATTACCCGCAAGTTTGCCTGAACTCCACTGAACTAGAATGGAAGCACGGTGTCTGGGAAAACCTTCTACATTGAAACCTTCGGCTGCCAGATGAACGCGCACGATTCCGAAAAGGTGATCGGCACGCTTCTCGCGCGGGGTTATTCGCAGGTCGCGCGGCCCGAGGATGCCGGGCTGGTGCTCTACAATACGTGCAGCATTCGGGACAAAGCCGAGCAGAAAGTCTTCAGCCGGCTGCAGCAGTTCAAACGCGAGGCGGGCAAGGGGAAGCTCTTCGCCGTGCTGGGATGCGTGGCCCAGCAGGAAGGCGAGAAGATCTTCGAGCGCGCCCCGCACGTGAGCCTGGTGGCCGGCTCGGCCAGTTACACGCGCCTCGGCGAGATGCTGGTGCAGCTCGAATCGGGAGACCGCCGGGTCACCGGCCTGAGCCTCGATACGGACGAAACCTTCGACACGCCGTTCACCCGCCGCGACAACCCCCACCGGGCCTACATCACCATCGTCGAGGGATGCGATAAGTCGTGCGCCTATTGCGTGGTGCCCTTCACGCGCGGGCCGGAGCGCAGCCGCACCAGCGAGAGCGTGATGGACGAAGCGCGCGGCCTGGCGGAGCGCGGCTACACCGAGATCCAGTTGCTGGGTCAGAACGTCAACAGCTATCGCGACCCCTCGCCCGCCGGCTGGGATTTCGCCGCCTTGCTGGCGCGCGTGGCCGGGATTCCCGGCATCCGCCGCGTGCGCTATACCACCTCCCATCCGCGCGATTTCGGAAAAAGCATCGTGGACGCCATGGATTCGAGCCCGGTCATCTGCGACCATGTGCACCTGCCGGTGCAGTCCGGGTCCAACAAGGTGCTGGCCGCCATGGAGCGGCTCTACACGCGCGAGGAATACGACCGGCGCATCGAGTGGATCAAGAACGCGCGGCGGCGCTACTCGATCACGACCGATATCATCGTCGGTTTCCCCGGCGAAACCGAGAGCGATTTCCAGCAAACTCTGGACCTGCTCGACCGGGTGGAATACGATTCGATCTTCAGCTTCAAGTACTCGCCGCGCCCTAATACATCCGCTCTGGCCATGCCGGATCGCATCCCGGAAGAAGAGAAGCAGCGGCGGCTGGCGATCGTCCAGGAAAAGCAGCGCGCCATCCAGATCCGGCGCAACGCCGAGTTGATCGGAACCGCGCGGGAGGTGCTGGTGGAAGGCCGCAACCAGGCGCTGGGGCAGTGGGTCGGCCGCACCTCCGATAACCGCACGCTCAATTTCACGCACGCGGGGGAGAACGGCCACTCGCTCGTGGGCGCTTACCTGACGGTGCGTGTGACGCGCTCGGGCCCCAACTCCTTGGTGGGCGAGAGCGTAACTGTGGTGTAATTAGGTTGGGGGAGGGCGCCATGGAAGTCGAGATGAAAATACGGGGTTTGATGATGGATCCCGTGACCAACATGCCCATCGTCATTCTGCGGGACGTCAACGGCAACACGGTGCTTCCCATCTGGGTGGGCGTTTACGAGGCCAACGCGATCGCGCTGGAGATCGAGAAGGTCTCCACGCCGCGGCCCATGACGCACGACCTCATCAAGACCCTCCTGCTAGGCCTGAACACAGGCTTGCGCAAGGTAGTGGTGAGCGAGCTCAAGGACGACACCTTCTACGCTGTGATCTGGCTGGACCGCGATGGCGAGCTGATCACCGTGGATTCCCGGCCGAGCGACGCGCTGGCCCTGGCGCTGCGCCTGGATTGCCCGATCTACGTGGAGGAAACCGTCCTGAAATCTTCCAAGCTGGCCTCCACGGTCTCCGATAAGGTCAACAACGAAGAGTTGCGCCGCTGGCTCGAGGGACTCAACGACGAGGATCTCGGCCGCTATAAGATGTAGCGGCACGCATTATTCCTGCCGGCCTGGCCCGGGCGGCCCATAGGTTGTGGACGGCGGCTCCTCGGCTTCGGCGTCGCTGGAAAGAACGATTTCATCCGTCCCGGGATTGCTGGGTTCGGGGGCGTGTTTCGGCCTTTTCTTCGAACCTCGGTCATCGCCGCCGGAGTAGGGATTGCACCCGTGAACCAGGTCCACGCGGAACTCATCCATAAACGGCCTCGCTGGCGGGTCGCGGGGCTGGCCAGCGGCCCGCTAGTGGAATTGCGACACAACGCGAGGACGAAGTCAACCGGCGGTGGCTGCGGCCGATCCTGGTATGATGGACTCTAAATGTCCCAGCGGGAATCCATGATTGCCCCGCCGGCCGGCGTCTCGCCGCTTATTCTCTCCAGGCTGGCCGGGCTGGAAACAGCTCTGGGATCGGCGATTCGCGGCAAACCCGACGTCATCCGGCTGTCCCTGGTGTGCCTGCTAGCGCGCGGGCACCTGCTGATCGAGGATGTCCCCGGCGTCGGCAAAACGACCCTGGCGCAGGCCCTCGCGCTGGCCGTTTCGTGCAGCTTTCACCGGCTGCAATTCACCAGCGACATGCTTCCCAGCGACGTTCTGGGCGTGACCGTCTATAACCTTCAATCGGAGCTTTTCGAGTTCAAGCCCGGCCCCATCTTCAGCAACTTCCTGCTGGCCGATGAGATTAACCGCACCACGCCTAAAACGCAGTCGGCCCTGCTCGAGGCCATGAACGAGAGCCAGGTCACCATCGATGGAACGTGCCATGTGCTGCCCCGGCCGTTCATGGTGATCGCCACGCAGAACCCGGTGGAGCATCACGGCACGTATCCGCTTCCGGAATCGCAGCTCGATCGCTTCCTGATGCGGCTGCGCATCGGGTACCCGGACCTGGCCAGCGAGCGCCAGATCGTGCGCAATTCGGAGCACGAATTGCCCCAGCCCGGCCCATCCAATCTGGCCGCCGAAGACGTGCTCCAGCTCCAGGAGGCGGTGCAGCGCGTTACCGTGGACGAGGCGCTGGTGGATTACATGCTCGCCATCGTGGAGAAGACGCGCACGCACGAATCGCTGGCCCTGGGCGTGAGTCCGCGCGGCTCGCAGGCTTTGTACCGCGCCGTCCAGGCCCTGGCTCTGCTGGAAGGCCGCGATTACGCCATCCCGGACGACGTGAAGCGCCTGGCCGTGCCGCTCTTCGCGCACCGCGTGGTCATCAATACGCGCACCACGCTGGTGCCGCGCCGCGCCGACGTGGGCGAGCGCATCATCGAAGACATCCTGAGCCAGGTGGAAGTTCCCCTGTAGATCCTCCGTATATGAAGACAGCTATCATCGGCCTGCCCATGACGGGCAAGACCTCTCTGTTCACCATCCTCACCGGCGCCCACCAGGAGGCCCGCATCGGATCGACCGCCGCGCGCACCGGCGTGGCCAAAGTGCCGGACGCCCGCCTGGGCGAACTGGCGCGCCTCTTCGAGCCGGATAAGGTGACGCACGCCACCGTGGAATACGTGGATATGCCCTCGATCTCCCGCGAGAACCTGCGCGACCCCAGCTATGTGGCCAGCCTGCGGGTGGTGGACGCCTTCGCGCACGTGCTGCGGCTGTTCGCGGACGAGACCATCCCCCACGAAAAAGGCTCCGTGGACCCGCTGCGCGATCTCGAGGACGTGGAGACCGAGCTGATTCTGAGCGATTTCGTGGTAATCGAAAAACGCCTCGAGCGCCTGGACAAGGACCGCAAGAAGATCAAGAACCCGGAGCTCGACCGCGAATTCGAATTGCTGACGGCATGCAAGACCGCGCTCGAGGAGAACCGTCCGCTGCGGCAGCTCGAATTCGGCCCCGAGGACGAGAAGCGGATTCGCGGCTTCCAGTTTCTTTCCCAGAAACCGGTGCTCTATGTTCTCAATTTGGGTGAAGAGGAAGCGGGGCAACTGCACGAACGCGAGCGGGCCTTCCTGGAAGGGCCGCTGGCCGGGCGCCGCCACACCTTAGCCGCCGCGGTTTGCGGCAAAATCGAAGCCGAGCTGGCCGAACTGCCCGCCGCGGAGCAAGCCGATTACCTGGCCAGCTACGGCCTGAAGGAATCGGGGCTGGAGCGGCTCATCTCGGCCACGTACGCCCTGCTGGGCCTGATGAGCTTCCTGACGGCCGGCGAGGACGAGGTGCGCGCCTGGACCATCCCCATGAACTCCCCCGCGGTGAAGGCCGCCGGCGCCATCCACTCCGATTTCGAGAAGAAGTTCATCCGCGCCGAAGTGGTGAACTGGAAAGCCTTGACCGACTTGGGCGGCTATGCCGGCGTGCGCGAGAAGGGCCTGCTGCGCCTGGAGGGCAAGGAATATATCGTCAAAGACGGCGACGTGCTGGTGATCCGGCACGGTTGAGGGATGGGCAGAGGGTGCCCCGCCGGCTTAGCTTATATTTTGAGGCTGAGCTTCGAGACGCGAAAGCCTTGGTTTCAGGGGCTCTGGCCTTCGTCAAAACCTACCAGACGAAGACGATTAGAGGACGGAAGCCGCAAATGTGCTGCCGTCTTTTATCAGCCGCTCAACATCATCAACCAGAACGACTTCTTTAGGATGAGCGCAGTTATTGGCAACCGCGAACAAACTATCAAGGTGCGACCGTTGAACCTGCGTAATGACGGCCTCTTTTACCAACGTATTCAGCAAATCGGACGCATCAGAATGCTTTTTCGTCGGCGGGTTCTTCGTAACAGTTAACGCACGGCTCTCAGCAACAGTTCCCAGATGCCGTTCAAGAGCGACCCTTGCGACAACACCAGCGGCACGGATCATGACATCATTGCTCCGGTTAGCGGCAATAAGATTTCGTGCGTTGTCAAATTCGTATTTCGCGACTGCAAAGCTCAACTGCGTCACAATGGGAAGCTCACGAGAAATAAGTTCATCTATGGACGCCCGTATTATACTCCGCGCTTTGCGGAAGCCTTCCCAGAATTCCGAAAGCCCCATTCCAATCTGGCCGCGGTTCTTCGCCGATAATACAGGTTCGAGATTATAGTAATCGTCGTCAGAGGCGGAGCGGTAACACTCCTCAAACTCGCTTAAGCCCGACAGTCGATGCTGCGCGAGTAGTTCGCGGCACCCGCGATACCATCGTTGCCCCTTGAGGGAAAGGTCTGAATCAACGGCGTGATCGTCCTGGTAATACCGCTCCACCAAAGGGGCGATCTCATCGGCGAGCGCCTCAAGCGCCATAACCCGCTGCTGTAGTTGAACAAGACGAGTATTCACAAATTTGATTATAGGCCGGAAAGCACTTGCGGCGGCGCGTTGGCGTCGCGAGGACTTTAAGCGTCGCGTTCCAACTGGGTAAGCGGCTCGGCCAGGCGATTCGCCGATGAAAGTTAACGGAATCGAGGTATAATTTCCTCCGGAATAGAAGCCTGACCGTCATGTTGCTCTGGCCGGTAAGCGTGCTGGTCTTTTCCGTGTTCATCATGTGGTACCAGCTTCGCTGTGTCGTGATAAACCCAGTTCTCAGGCCGCTAATCATCAACACTCCGGGCCGAATGGCGCTGTTCAGTATCGCCCGTCTGTGCACGATGCTTCTGGGCGTAACTGGCGTGTGGTATTCGCGTGGCTGGCTTGCTGGAATCATAAGTTACGTCGCAACAGAGGTCATCCGAGCAACGTTACGAAGGCACTATACGGTGGCTTCAATTCGATCTCTCACGAATGATCTGGTTCGCTGGCAAGATGATGGTACTATCCCGGTTAGTCCGGAGTTCAGCGCAACTGAACGACTGAACGCGGCGCGGGAAGCTGCCGCAGAAACAGTGGAAGGGTGGATGAGCGGGAAAGGCTGACCTTCATCCGGCCACCCCGCGCCGGTGTGCTGCCCGCGACCGCCCCGAAACTTACCCCTTTTGGGAGGGATTCCCTCGCATCTGGTTTTGTGGCGCCCTGGGGTTCCTCCCTCCGAAGTTCGCGCGAACAATCGGGCGCCTGGGGGCTAGCCTTCGGCCGGCCATTCCCTTAAGGGCCGCTATCGACTCGCCAGCCATTCGAGACGTTGCGGACCGCAGCTTTCGAGTTTTGCAGATCCACCTCCACGGTCCTCTAGATGACAGGCAACTCGATCCGGTCATACTGGTGCCGCAGCCAGTTTCCCATGCCGCGTATGTCACGCCACGGCGCACCGGGACAGCGGGACTCGGCACTGGCTCCGAGCCGGATCGCCGCCTCGCTGATGATTTGAAGCCTACGTTTCACGGCTGCGACCGTTTTTGGATCTTCGCTGAGCTACTCCAGATCCATGGCCGAAGTGAACCGCTCAATCATATCGATGGCGTCGGCGATATCCCGCAAGAAGCCGTCTTCGTCCTCAAAAGGCAAGCACCGCCTCCCGGGTGGCCCGCTCACGAATGCGGTCTTTCATTGCTCGCGCGGGCGCCAGGTCCACCGAAACACCCAGAATGTCGGCGAGTCGGTTCTCCAGCCGGACCATATCCAGCA
>Ga0326727_10013144_pt1 | contig 18538 bp, 16 predicted proteins | sample MB2enrmetagenome_FD_207643 | JGI IMG/M metagenome (GOLD analysis project Ga0326727, IMG submission 207643) | Lab enriched peat soil microbial communities from McLean, Ithaca, NY, United States - MB29MY | ecosystem: Environmental > Terrestrial > Soil > Wetlands > Peat | place: USA: New York...
ATGCTACAACCTCCGGGTTAAACTGTTTGCCCGTGCACCGCTCCAATTCCTCAATGGCTTTCCAGGGCTGCATGCCCGAACGATACGGCCTGTCGGTAGTCATGGCGTCATAAGAGTCGGCAACCGCTAAAATGTGCGCTCCCAGCTGCACTTCCCCTTCGAGGGAACCTTTATGATCGTCATGGTCAAAATACTGGTGATGGGCAAGGACGAGTGGAATAGCTTCGCTCAACACGCTGCTCACAGAAGAAAGTATGCGTGCTCCACGCTCGGAATGGCTGGCTATAATATTCATTTCTTCACTGCTGAGAGAAGCTGCTTTGCCGATAAGTTCCGTGCTGATATCGACTTTGCCGATATCATGCAGCAGCGCCGCGACTTTAATATTTTCAATCTCGTGGGGTTCCAGTTTCATGGCCTCGGCTATTTCGGTGGCATAATGTGAAACCCTCACGGAATGGCCCTGCGTGTATTTATCGGCGGATTCGAGATATTTTGAAAGTATTTCCAGTATGCCCATATAGGCGCTTTTCAGCTGAACTATTTGTTTTTCATTTTTTTCATGCAGATGGCCGACAACAATTGCACACAGGATAAGGAAGCTGCCCCATGAAATAATATTTGCATATAATGAAACGGAACCGGTGACTGACTTAAAATTGTCATAGTTCAGAAAGACATAAAATGTGACTGCCACGACGCTGAAAATACTGGTGAGCAGGGCTTTTCTTTTCCCAAGTACGAATCCGGCGACAATCGCAGGTAAGTAGAATAGATTCAGAAGGGCAAGCTTTTCGGCAATAAAATAATTCAAAATAACAACAGCAGCCAGGATAAACAGTACCACAATCTGCTCGAAATATTTAAAAATATATACCTTAATCTTTGACATAAACCCTCCTTTTGTAATCGGTGTTCGATTTAATACGAGGGTCCGCTTCAGAACAAGCTAAAATAACCCTTTCGCATCAGCTTTGCTCATATGTAAGCGCTTTTTTATATTCTTCCAAAGCTGCGCTTTGGTGAACATTCTTTATTTATTGTTTTATGCACTTTATGGCGTAATGCATAGGGCAGATGCATATTTGACCATAGCCATAGTTTAATTTATATGGACAATATGCTCGTTGTGAATCTTTAACGAACATAACGTTTGTGCCCATGATATGTTCAACTTCACACATCTTTTGGTCGTCGCATTGATCTGAAGTAAGACAGGAAAACTTTTGAGGACATTTTGTTGTCACTTTGAGTACATCATCAGGAACTTTAACCGGCATAACACCACAATCCCTTCTTTTGATATCTCTTTTATGACCAACAATTAATATATAAACCTACGGGAAGGGATTACGTACCATATCCCCTCATTAGGAACTCCTGCAGGATTGATTTCTTACAAAAAAACCTTTAATATTTCAAACATACTCGGAAATTTCTTGTTGTTTTATGTTAAAAGAATTCTTTCAGCTTTTTAAGTTTTTACTATCCCGCGGAAATAAACGTTCATATATTTACTGAAAAAAGGAGGAGGATAGAAGACCCCTTTCTTCCCTTCAGAGAAAGATTCCCGCGGGATTAAATTCTTATAATTATTAATAAATTTTAAACTTGATCTATATTATACTCTAAAATTTTCAAATTTCAATAATTATGATCGGTGAATTATAGATTATATATCATGTATATGAAATACTTGTTATTTGAGTGACAGGAGATATGAACGAAGATTAATTTTAGATTTTCTCAAATTTAGTTTTTTTCTGATATTATTTCGATGGGTCGCAACCGTGTTTACCGATGCGTTGAGCATATCGGCAATTTCTTTTGTATTCTTTCCTTTCATGATCAGATCGACAATCTGAATTTCTTGAGGTGTAAGGTTCTTCTGTGAAGATCGAAAGTCTCTCACGAATGGAGACAAGATATTACTAAGATTGCTTTCCAAAACACTAAGATAATTTTTACTACGATCATCCAGATCTTTCTTATTCAGCCTTGTCAAATAAGGAATAACCAGATCATTGATGTTGACCTGCAATTTTTCCTCAAAATCCTTTTGATCTTCATTCCTTTTATTCATTAATACACGCAGCGCTATATTGGTGTCTTCAAGATTTTCGGAAAAGTTCTTGAGCTCCGTCTCGTACCGCTTGCGTTCGGTGATATCCCGGGTTAAACCCAGAATGGCTACCGGCTGCCGATTATCATCTCTGATAAAGGACATCTTCACTTCCGTCCACATGGTGGTCCCATCTTTTCGCTTCATTTCCAACTGAAGCGTCCGGCCTCTGTCGTTAATCTCTCTTTGCCCCGATTTTTCCAGTTCCATAATCTCGGACATTGTCCTCGTGGCCAGATTTAAGGAGGATGGTGTCAACATTTCAAGAGCTGATTGTTTCATCACCTCTTCCTGTTCGTATCCTCTAAGGATTTTTACGGAAGGGCTGACATAGGTGAAATTCAAATTCATGTCCAAAACGAAGATGACGTCACTGATGTTATCAGCCAGCAGGCGGTATTTGCTTTCACTTGCCTTCAAAGCAATTTCCGCCTGATCGCGCTCCTCCTGTGCTTCCTTAAGTTTTGTGATATCAGTTGCCGCTCCTATTAACTTAAGTGGGAAACCTCTTTCATCCTTTACTAGCTTAGCTCGATCCCACCATGTGATATAGGAACCGTCTTTACGTCTAAGTCTGTGTATAACCTCATATGGCCTGTTTTGTTCACAGGCAAGGAGAAGCGCCTCTCCAGCCTTTATGACGTCATCGGGATGAAGATGTTCTATAAAGCCCTCAAGGGAACATGGAAAACCACCCGGTTCATACCCATGCAAAGCGTCCATCTCGCCATAGAAAGTAGCTATTCCTGTAACGAGGTCCCTTTCATAGATTAGATCATTTGTTCTTTCTGCTACCAGACGCAAACGTTCTTCACTCTTCTGCAGCGCATCTTCCTTCTGCTTGCGTTCGGTGATATCGCGGTAATTGACAATTACAGCTTCTACAACATTATTATTTACCAAGTTGCTTCCTACAGCCTCAAGCAAACGCCAATTTCCATTCTTATGACGAAGACGCATTTCCCAATGTATAGCAAGAGGGTTTGTATCACTGATCAAGGAAATGAAAGACTCAGCCAAAAGATTGATGTCATCCGGATGAATCAGTTCATGCGCCTTTTTGCCTATTCTTTCTTCAGGCTTGAATCCCAAAACCTGTTCTAAAGCCTTATTTACGTATGTTACTGTTGCGTCTGGATCAATTACAACAATGATATCGGAAGAGTGTTCTATTAAAGACTGGAACCATTGCTGCTCGAAGCGTAATTTGTCTTCCGCCTGCTTGCGCTCGGTGATGTCAGTCTCTATTGAAATAAGATATTGTTCATCCCCGATCATTATCATCTCTCCGGAATCAAGGCATGTTTTTATAGTGCCATCTTTCATCCTATGTTTCACTTCCAGATTCTGGAATCTTTTCTTTCGTGAAAGAAATTCGACAATTTTTTCACGATCATGATCGAGCCATAAGTTTAATTCTACTGCCGTCTTGCCAATGGCTTCTTCTCTTGAAAATCCGGTTATCCGGAAAAAGTAATCGCTGGCATCAAAGATGGTCCCATCTTTCACCTTCGAAACAATAATCGAATGGGGAGACAAACGAAATAGCGTGTGGTACATCTGCTCTAGAGAAACAGGAATCAGACTGTTTACTTTCTCAAGCAAAGAAATTTCTAATTCTTTATTCCTTTTCTCAAGGAATTTATTTTTTTTGAGTAAATTATCAATGCTGGTTTCTTTCATCAATATAGCCTTTTCATTCCTGATTGAAAGATGAACAATTATAAAGTCACGTAAAGTTAGAATATTTTTGCGATTGTGGCAGTATAAAAAAAACACTTTTTTATGTCAATCATATATTGATTAACAATTGAAAGTTGAACGATAGTCATGATTGAAGATTTGAGGAAGTTATCAATAAAGAAACCCCCATTCGTGTCAATGTACTTTTAATACTCTAAATTACTTTAGCGCTCATTCTAAAGGAGTATTTTATCGGATAATCCTTCAAATACTCTTTTGGTGGTATTTACAGTTCCGCTTCTTTTAAATAATATATAACAAAAGTTAAAAAATAATGTGGGGAAGGATCTAAGGATGCATAAAACAGCTAAGCAAAGAAATCACATATGGAAGAAGGTAACAACAATCGGAGATCAAAACCAGAATGCTGTTGACTCTCCTGGCAATTTTACGGTTCCCAAGCCAGCCACAATGCCTCTTCTTGGTCTTGGGTTAGTTGCGTTGAGTTGCGTTGGCAGGATTCGGGGGGAAGTTTAAAAAGTAAATCAAATTATAAATATAATGCATTGTAACGTTCTTCTAAAAATAAACTAAGCAAACGAGGTACTGCTATGCACGTATTGAGTCTATTCTACTGGATGTTTATATAAAAGATCAACACAGGGTCTTCGTGGTGATTATCACCCTTAAAAGACCAAGTGTAAAATGAATGACTCCAGTAAAAGACGAGACGACATAAGTGGTTATCGTTTACCCCTCGCAAGAAATAAAATATTTCACGAGGGGGTTTTTATTTGTCTTATCACTTACCCATACATGCCATGACATACAGTGCCCAATTAATCTTTGTCTCCGTTATTGACTTTACAAAGTCACACTGGGTCTTATCACCTGGAATCAATCATAACAGTTTGAAACCTCCATGACAGCATTTTGTTATTTTCAGAGGAAAGTTAGCATAGGAGACATTAGCAGACTAAAAAGCACCTTATAGGTTTACGATTCTTAAAACAATTAATAATTGACATTCTATGACTACTCCTTTATGCGTATAGAAGACAATCCGTTTTAAGCTATAGCGTTTTCTCCCGAACTGGTTTTATCGATGACTAACGACTAATGTTAATATTACTAGGGGGCAGAAGATGATCAAGCTAGCCTTAGCAATTCGTGATGAAAAGTATTTGCAGCAACTTATAAACCGCCTGCGCAGTGAAACAGATATAAGCATCATCAGCACCCTCATTGTCAAAGATATCAAAAGCGAGGCGGAACAGGTCATTGCCTTCATGAATCAAATGGTCGAGCAGCAGCCGGACATTTTCCTCTTTGAACAGGTCATTGTACGAGAGGTGGCAGCCGTGGATTTGGAAAGAGCCCTTGACTATAGTAATAAAATGCCTGCCATGAAAACCATCATCGTCGGCGAACGTTTCAACGAGGAAAACGTTATAGCGATGATGATGGGGGGTGCGCGTGGTTTTTTCCGATTCGAACACGGTGTAGAACAACTTATTAAATGTATTCGCGTGGTGGTTCGGGGAGAGATCTGGATCGACGCTGAGACTAACACACGTATTTACGAGGAATTCTTCAAAAAATTCAGAAAGAGAAGAGATATTATTCAACCTCTCACCGAGCTAAGGTCGGAAAAACTTGACACGCTTTCTCCGCGGGAGATGGAGGTTATGGAACTGATCAGCCACAGCATGACCAATGAAGAGATTGCCGATAAGCTTTTCATAAGCGCTAAGACAGTCAAGACCCATCTGCGCAACATCTTCTTGAAGGCAGAGATCAAAAATCGGGTCGAGGCTGCGCTTTTGTATACGCGTCATGCCCTCAAATCGCATTAGTCTTTTCGCCTAACTCATAAATAAGTCAGAAGGAATTTCATTGATTATAATTTGAAAGGGTGGATAACGATCAAGATTACCGAATACTCACTTACAGGAAGTTTTTCACACGTTTTAGAGACCGGAAGCCATCAACTCCTCCGTCGAATCTTTTAACTGCTAATCAACAAATTTTATTTACATATTGATAGGTTGATACCCCAAAGACCTATTTGTTTAAATTGGTAATGTTTGAATATTTTACTTTTCATGCAGGATATCCATCCATCGGATAGCCTCTGAATCAGTGACCTTTCCTAGATATATCTGTGTGGTCTTCAAATCCTGATGCCGCAAGATTACTTTCGATACTACTTCCAAAGGCACACCGTTTCTGCTGGCGTAGGTGGCTGAATATCTCCGAAGATCATGTGGTGAGACATTAACATTCAATGTGGCTCCCAAACCTTTTATCATGGATCGTGCCGTTGAATAGCATATGGGAAATATCAGATCCTCTCCCTGAATTGTATTTCCTTGGATGTATTCTGATAGTTTTCTTGATACGTTCTCTGGCATATAGGCCTTTTCCGCTTCTTTGCCTGATTTTGGTTCTCTGAGAGTAATGGTTCTGTCAGAGACATCGGATACCTTGATTTTTAACAATTCACCGATTCTTAATCCGCACTTGGCTTGAAGTTCCAATATCAATCGGTCACGATGACTTTTGGTATTGTATATCATTTCTTCAACTGTTTCTCGGTCGAGGATCTTTCGAGGTGAGTTCTTCGGTGCCTTGAATGCTTTACTTAGTAATGGCGTGTTACAGGGATTCCTCATGTTAAGAGAGCGACGATCAATGATAAAATTATAAAAAGCTTTTATCTGGGCATATCTGAGTCTTCGTGTGGCTTTTGAATGGTTCTGTGTCACGTCTTCAAGAAATTGGAAAATCTCATCAGGGCTTATATCCTCCAATGGTCTCTGTGCATAAATAGTTTCAAACTTGTCAAAGAAAGAATTGTAGCTCTCGATGGTCTTTTTTTTGTTGTTTGATTGCAGATAATATTTGAACAGATTTATCGCTTCTTTTGTTATCATGGTACACCTCCATATATTTTGCTTATGCGGTCTTTGGGGTTTGGAGATTATAGAATCTTTTACAAGTTAAATGTATGGGGGATTACGAACGAAAATCATTATTGGTTCATAGGGAGGGCCACTGAAAGCCATCTCTTATTTGTATTCAATGCCAAGATTCAACCTTACAACCAGTATTTTGCAGATTATTCTGAACAAAAGATCCGGGCGATGGTTATTGAGGCCACCTACAATTCCACAGTTTTTTGGATTAAATAGAATTGAAGAATACCGCTTGAAAGGGTGAATTATTCAGAATCATGTTATTCTTTGGAACATAAAGAAAGACCGCTGATTTATGCTCAGCGGTCTTCATTTTATCTTATCAAGTTATTTTCCCGACATCTGATTTCTACTCAAAAATCAGGTAACGATTATTGTGATAATCTCCAACGAACAGCTTCGTGCCATAAATGTACACGCCTGAAGGTTCATAAAGCGTCCGGACAGAGGGAGTGCTATCCGGTGTCCCATCCTGATTGTCGTCATTATAAGTCATATGGGTGGCATCACCCTGTCCGAGAATCAAATCCGCCGCTTGGTAATTTGTGGTTGGGAAGGTGTTCCAGATAAGCACTCTATTGTTAAATGAATCCGTTACAACCAATTGAACACCGTTGGAATCAATGCCAAATGGCATATAAAGCGTTTGGGCAGTGGGATTGCTACTGCCGTCATTAGCAGCATTATGGGTGAAATCACTCTGTCCGAGAACCAGATCCGCCGGTTGGAAGTTTGCGGTTGGAAAGGTGTTCCAGATAAGCACTCTGTTATTGAAATAGTCAACCACAACAAGCCGTGTTCCATCACTCCAAACGCCTGCAGGTCTAAAAAGCGTCCGGGCGGAGGGGGTGCTATCCGGTGTCCCATCCTGATTGTCGTCATTAGCAGCCTTATGGCTGAAATCACTCTGTCCGAGAACAAGATCCGCATTTGCTCCGTTTGTTGTCGGTATGGTGTTCCAGATAAGGATTCGGTTGTTACCCGAGTCAGCCACAATCAGCTTGCCTCCCGTAACTTCAATTGAATACGGTTGATCTAATCCTGACTGCGAGCAAGTTGAGGCATTTAGTCCAAAGTCGGTTTGCCCGACAACAACATCAGCATTTATGTTACTCGTGGTGGGTACCGTATTCCAAATAAGAACACGGTTGTTTTTAAAATCAGCAACAAAAAGCTGGACATTGTAAGTTTTAACAGTTGTTGGATAATACATTTCGTTAGCCGCGGCGCCTGATGAATTTGATGTAAGATTAGGCTGACCGAGAACGAAATCAGCGTTGGCGCCATTAGAAGTGGGAACCGTATTGAAACCGAGGATACGATTGTTTTCACTATCAGGCAGATAAAGTATCCCGTTGTTGACCAGAGGATTGCCAAAAGGGTATTGAATGGTATTGGCGCCGACACTGCCTCCTTGATTAATCTGATCCCCGGCAAAATCAGCCTGCCCGATAACAACACTTGCATCCTGGAAATCAGACAGATTTAATAATTGAACTGCTGCTGGTGTTGGCGTGCTGCTGCTTGAGGAACAACCGAAAATAAATAACATCAAAAATAATAACGCACCAACAAGGGTGAAACCTTTGCCACACAAAACAATCTTTTTCATAACCCCCTCCTTTTTTTGATAAATATGTTTTGCTTTATGTCTCCGAGAATAATTTCGTAGAATGGTTGCTGTATATATTTATAGTATTAAATTTTCAAGTTCTTTTAAGGAAAAATATTTTAAAGGTGCAGTATTTTTGAGTCGTTCTATTTGAGGATTACTTGTTGAAATGTTAAATATATTTCCAGGAGAGCAATGTGTGGATTACAGGAAGTTTTCTACAGCTTTCAGAGTCCGGAATATATCAATTACTCCATTGCATCTTATAATCGTTAATCAACAAATATTTATTATGAAAAATGTTATATGGACTATGCTAGTGTCCACCTACTTATCTACAGTATTTGGCGGTCGTCTGAATTGATGATTATTAGTTGAAAGAGAGTAGCGCTGCTACGTTCGGCTGATTTGAATTAGGCTTTTGGCAAATAATACAATTATATGGTTGACCCTCATATTTACTCCGAAGTACTGAAAGGCGCGCTACTGTTCATAAGTTATTCTTTGCGTGATTTCGTCCATTTCAGATTTAAGTTCCGAGAAACCAGATGTCGGAACTGCAATAACGATAACTGCCATCCTATCTTTATTAACTGCATATACTTCATAGGTGGTATATAGAACATTGCCTATTTTTCTTGCTCCGACAAAACCAATTGAATTCGGAATATGTATGCTTGGCAGGTGCTTATCAGTTGGAGCATGATTCAAAAACAACATAGATTGTCCATACATCAAGGCCTGTGAACCGTCATCAACTTCACGAAATTCTATGTTCTCGTGATTAGGCCTTTGCATGTAGTGGCTATATATGTCTGTTCCTATCAATTTATTATTCTGGAATAAAGTTCCAAATCTATCTAACTTTGTTAAATTGTGCATCGTAATGCTCATGACTGAGAATGTACCTGGTTCGGTGCCACCACCATTACGCCTCATGTTGATTATAAATGGATAAGCAGTGGTCATAGAGTTGGGTGAGCCAGTTATGATGCGAAATTGCTTAGGCCAGCTTTGTGGCAGATTCATAGATATTCCGATTTCGGGAATCGTTATGCGATTAAAGTTAATGGTTGCGCCACTAGTGTTAACTTTATTTTCAGTAAGCACACCTGTAAGACGAAGGCTTTTTAGTATTGCACGGAACTCTGATTCCACTTGGGGAAAAACCTCTTCGGTTGCTGAAAGACTTACCTCAACAAACTTGCCGTTATTTATGGAATCGACCACGAAAACCTTCATCATTAAACCATCGCGCGGTGAATACTCGGTGAGGTATCCCATCCAATTGGGAAGTTTCAAGCCATCTTTCTTGGCTGTCAGGAATTCTTTACGCGACCAATTGCGTCGATGCATAAGCAAATCTGAGACAGAGACAATATCTGCGTCAGGCGGGACATTATATACGATGACATTCATCCCCGCGGAGACTTTTTTACCAGCTTTATCAGTAATTACGGCACGCTTCCATCGAAAAAAGAGTGGATCAGAAGGACTCATATCAGGTGCAACTCGATTATCCGAAATACCTTTCGGCTCCCACGAATCGGGAAGAGTAAAGGCAATACCACCTTCATTAAAATTTACGTCGGTTGCAGCCCATCCAAAATTAGCAACGAGAATAAGCAGAAGGAAAAGAGGGACAATTAGTTTACTCATCTATTGACCTAACGTATTAAAAGTTTCTACGGCACGAAGTAATCGTAAATATTTAGTTTAACAAAACCTCTCACAGGAAACTTTAACTTCTATGTAAATTTAATCATCGCACATTTTGATTTGAGAAACATTATGGTGCATTTTTTTCAAAGTCAAGAAATAAATCGGAATCATTACGTATTATAAATGATTATTTTAGGTATCGTGGATGTAAGGATTTGCATTTGTAATGTTGAATATTTTTCTAAGGAAGAAATATGTGTAGTACAGGAAGTTCTTCACAGGTCTGATAGACCGGAAATTCTTAACTCCGCCGTCGCACCTTATAATCGTTAATCAACAAATATTTATTATGAAAAATATTATATGGACTATGCTGGTGTCCACCTACAAACAAATGCTTTTAATTAGGCAGGATTTCGATGATTACTGCAATATTTACCTATCCTAAATTATACTTAAAGCTAATCTATTGTAACACAGGTGTTATTTCATAGTTCCATCCTGCCTAAGAAGCTTTACCATCTCATCGTTACCATGCTTAGAAGCAACCATCAGCGCAGTATCGCCATCCTTATCCTTGGCATTCACATCAGCCTTGGCTGCCAGCAATTCCCGCACAACTGCTGTATGTCCTAGCCGTGACGCACTCATCAGCGCTGTAAATCCGTCCTCGGTCCTGGCATTCACATTAGCCTTAGCTTTCAGCAGTGTATGCACTATGTCAATATTGCCATTATAAGACGCACCAATCAATGCCGTAAAGCCGTCCTTGTTCCTGGCATTAACATCTGCGTTGGCTGCCAGTAGTGCACGTACCGTAGCAACATGGCCTTTCAGCGTCGCACACATCAGTGCAGTGCTGCCGTCCTTGTTTTTGCCGTTTACATCCGCCTTAGACATAAGCAGCTCTCGCACCACCGCAATGTTACCGTCCTGCCACTTATTAATCAGCCCTGTATTACTGTCCTTGGACGTGGCATAAACATATGCTTTGGCTGCCAACAACATCCGCATAACCTCGACATCAAGCGACACACTCATTTTCGATATGCCGCCTTTGTTGAAGTTCCAATTATAACCCTTCACGCTGTGGTCAGCCTCGGACGCATTCATAGAGGTCAGATTACCTTTATTATCCTTGGCCTCCAATTCCAGCTGTATGTTGCCATAGCGCGATGCCTCGATCAGAGCAGTGTTCCCATATTTGTCTTTGGCATTCACATCCATCTTGGCAGCCAAAATCGTCCGCACCATTTCGACGTGACCGTTCCGTGACTCACTTATCAGCACTGCTATGCCGCCATTATCCTTGGCATTCACATCCGCCTTGGCCGCCAATAGCGCCTTAATCACCTCCTCGTTGCCATTCTCAAACGCACACATCAGCGCAGTGCTACCGTCCTTGTTTTTGCCGTTTACATCCACCTTGGCCGCCAGCAGCGCCTTTACGATCTCGATTTTACCATGCCTCGACGCATCAATTAGCGCCGTGACGCCTTCATTATTTTTGGCATTCACATCCGCCTTGGCCGCCAGCAACGCCCGTACCACTGCAACATGCCCTTGTTGCGTGGCTTCTAGCAGTGGTGCGTAGCCGCCATTATCCCTGGCATTCACATCTGCTTTTGCTGCCAACAACGTACGCACTATATCGATATGGCCATTCCCCGATGCCCCGAGAAGCGCTGTATAACCATCCTTGTCCCTCGCATTTACATCCGCCCTGGCTGCCAGTAATGCCCGCACCACCACTACATGGCCTTGTTGCGATGCAGTCATCAACGCCGTAACGCCCTCATTGTTTTTGGCATTCACATCCGCCTTGGCCGCCAGTAGGATCCGCACCATGTTTATATATCCTTGTTGCGATGCATTGATTAGAGCCGTGTAGCCATCATTGTCCTTGGCATTTACATCAGCCTTGGCTGCAATGAGGGATTTGACTCGTGCGAGGTCATTTTTTAAAGCCGCATCAGGCAAACTTTGCTCTTCTGACCAGGATATTGCGACATACCAGCCCAGGATCAAGCAACCGATCATACAAGTAACTTGTAACAACTGCCGGGTTGTCTTTTTTTTCATTTCAGTTTCTCCTTTTTTTCATCGGTTACGGTTTATTCAGATCAGTATTAACATATGAACCCTAAACTTCAATGCATTGTTCTATCGAAGATTGATGGAAAAAAATTCATCTTACAGCTAGGTGATCACAAATATTAAAAGGGAGAGGCATTAGCTGTCTCTTTTCACTGCACAATTACATTTCTTCCTATTGAATCTTCCGGATGACCTCGTTGCCACCGCCATCAGTAACATAAAGACTGATCCCATCTGTGGTGATGCCCTGAGGGCCGCTGAAGCTGGCCGATGTAATCGGACCGTCTGGTTGTTGACGTGGTGATGGGATGTCATAATTTTTTGCCCTCCCCGCTATCGTCGTTACTGCTCCGGTGGCTATAACGATCTTTCGGATGGTATAGTTTTGGCTATCCGCAACATAAAGATTTATCCCGTCCGTGGTTACACCTCTGGGATCGCAGAAGCTGGCAGCTGTTCCAATACCGTCGGCGTAACCACTTTCATTTGGATTTCCCGCTATGGTCGTTACTGCCCCGGTAGCTATGACAATCTTCCTGATGGTGCCCGCGAACATGTTTTCCGCAACGTAAAGGTTAGTCCCATCTGTGGTGATGCCATAAGGCATCTTGAAGCGAGCTGCGGCGCCAATTCCGTCGGCAAATCCTTCATGTTTTGCCCTCCCCGCTACTGTCGTCACCACCCCTGTTGCTATAACGATTTTCCTGATATTATGCTTGTCGAAATCAGTAACGTAAAGGTTGGTCCCGTCTGTGGTGATGCCGGTGAGATATCCAAAGCGAGCCATTACGCCTGTCCGGTCGTCGGATCCATCTTGATCTTCTGCCCCCGCTATAGTCGTTACCTCTCCAGTGGCTATAACGACCTTCCGGATGGTTCCGAAATCAGTAACGTAAAGGTTGGTCCCATCCGTAGTAATGCCAGTGGGGCCCTCAAAATGAGCCTTAGTACCGATACCGTCTACTTGTTCGCATGAGTCTGGCATACCTGCCAGCGTCGTGACCGCCCCTGTGGCTATAACGACCTTCCTGATCGTACAGTTACCTCGTCTTTTTTTCCATGAACTTTCTGTAACGTAAAGATTGGTCCCGTCTGTGGTGATGCCTTCAGGCATATTGAAGCGAGCTGCGGCGCCAATCCCATCAGCATAGCGATGTTGAAACTCAAGGGGGACACCTGCTATAGTTGTGACAGCTGCAGGAGGAGCGAGCGGTTTACCTTGTATTGCTCCACCCATTTGGCCTGGAGTATTGTTAGTTTTGGATAGCCGGGAAGCTTTTACCTTATGGATCGATGTTAACTGATCCTTATTCTTGCAATCAACAATTATAAAGAATAATGAAATAATGAATAAAGCAACGATTAAGATTTTTAAATAATGTCTCATGCTAAGACTCCTTAATATAAGAAGGATTTATACTAACACTATAAATGCCACAAAATAAATTTATAACATCTTTAATGAAGATGGATTTTTTAATGATTACTGATTGTAAGATAGCACAAAATTACAGAAATGAAAATAAGGATAACAGGAAGTTATTAATAGCCTTGACACTCATCGTAGAGTCAAGTTCTGTTCAGAGCATATAAACAGACTTTCTTCTGAAAATATCTTCTTTTTACATGTCATTAAAAATGTGATAGTTTTCTCTCGAAACACTCAAAACAAAAAAGGGAGAATAAAAACGATGATTAAAAGATTTATTATATGTATTTTGGTATTGACGTTTTTAAATCTTACCATTATTGCGCCTGCTCATGCCGACGACAACGGCCAGATCGTGTCTAATTGCATAGTAGCGCTAACGATAATAACCTTGGTGAGTGTAATAATATATGTTTATAAATCAGATCATCCGAAAAATTATTCATCTAAAGAATCTAAACATCCTGATCAAGTTTCTGTCAATTCTCAATCCGATGATCCGGACAAACAGATTACGCCATCAAAGTCTATATCTTTTTCTGAATCATCAAGCTCTTCTCCCGCGGATTCGAAGGATTCGAAAAATCAAAATTCTGATAGCAAAAAATCGTCTATCATTGAGGATAAACTGATTTCTCCATCAGGAGAATTGGTAGTATTTCGGTGGTAGGGTTTATTTATTTGAATATTTTATCTGTTTCCATGCTCCAGAATAATAAATCCAGATGAGACATCGGAATACGTAATTTCCGGGAGAATTTTCTTAACTTATTTTCAATTTCAAAATATTTTATCTTCGTTAATGTCTTTGGGATTTCTTTTATAACGCCGTATTTTTTTAAATTCCTTAAAATATGAACATCTAATATAGCTAAATCTTTTCCAAATCCTATATTTCTTAAAAAGTGACTTGCTTCCTTGTAGCCGATTCCTTTTACATTTTCTACTAACCAGGTGCGAGTCTTTAATATATTTTGCATATCCAACTCGCCTTTTACGCTGATATTATCATTTTTACTGAACATCTTCCTGGCTTCAATGATATAATTTGTCTTGTTCTTATAAAATCTTGCTTTTTTTATAAATGGCCGTATTTGATTCATATTCCCATCAAACAGCAGTCTTGAAGATTTCAATGTACAAATTACTTCATTACATGAAACTGCGTTTGATTGCGGTGTGAGAATACAAAAGCATAACTCGGAAAAAATTTCTTCATCATTTTTGCTCCATGATTCTTTAAAATCACTCAGCCTGTTAATAATTTCTTTTTTTCTCGATTTATAAGCTTTAACTAAGTCGGCGGCTTCTTTATTATTCAAAACTATCACTAAAAAGTCATCAGGCTGTGTGACTGAGTTTTTCAAACTCTGTTAAAAGTTCTTCCTGTCTCTTATTTAATGCGGTTGGGATTTGCACAAAAACTTCAATGATCTGATCGCCGGACCCGAAACCGCGGATATGAGAAATTCCTTTGCCTTTGAGCCTGAAAGTTTTTCCGTTTTGCGTGCCCCTGGGGATTTTTAATTTTTCTTTGCCTTGGAGAGTCGGCACTTCAATTGTGCCGCCGAGCGCGGCATTAACGAAAGAAATAGGGACGCTGCAAATTATGTCATCGCCGGATCTTACGAAAAAGTCGTGTTCTTCGACATGGATGAATACATATAAGTCGCCGTCATGTCCGCCCATGTTTCCGGCTTCACCCTCTCCGCGCAGGCGCAGACGCGATCCTGTTTCCACTCCGGCGGGAATTTTCAGTTGCACGGTTTTGGATACCTGTTCCTTGCCCGCGCCGCGGCAATTGTCGCAGGGCTTGGAAATGACTTTGCCATGTCCGTTGCAGTGAGGACAGGTGGAACTGATGGTGAAAAAACCGCTGGATTGTATGACCTGGCCGCGTCCTTTGCATGTGCGGCATGTTTCGGGAGATGATCCCGGAGCGGCTCCGGTGCCATGGCATTTATGGCAGGTAGCTAATTTTTCCAGATCAATTTCAGTGGTAAGCCCGAAAGCGGCATCCATGAAAGAAATTTTCAGATCATAGCGCAGATCGGAGCCGGAGCGCGCCGAAGATCGCGACTGCCCGCGCGCGTTGCCGTATCCGAAGACATCATCAAAAATATTACCGAAATGAGAGAAAATATCTTCGAAGCCATTGAAGCCTCTAAAACCAGTGCTGTTTAAGCCTTCATGCCCATAGTTATCGTATATTTCCCTTTTTTGCTTGTCGCTTAATACTTCATAAGCTTCAGCCGCTTCTTTGAATCTTTCTTCCGATTTTTTATCGCCCGGGTTCTTATCCGGATGGCATTGCATGGCTATCGCGCGGTAGCTTTTTTTGATCTCTTCATCTGAAGCGGTTCTGGCTACCTTCAAAATTTCATAATAATCATTTTTCGTCATGAGTTTTTTAAATCAACCTCTTTCTGCATTATTTTCTTAAGGGAATTGAGCATTTCCTCATTATTCGCTTTTTTCAGGGCGTGCTGGGCGAAGGAATATTTTTTTAATTCGATGGCTTTCTGCCCGATACTTTCCCAATCGGCAGGTTTTAAGTCCAGATTGAGGATTTTGGCAGCCTGCATCCAGAGCATAAAATCGCCACTGTTAAATGCGGTTTCCTTAATTTTTTGTAAGCCATCGTTATGGTTTGCCTTTTGGTAAAAATCGAGGGCATCGGATAGACGGCCTTCTTCAAAAAACAAATCGCCGTAATTCTGAAGATCTTTGGGATTAACCTGGTCTACATATAATAGTTTTTGTCTCAAACGGTAATCAGGCAGTTTTAAATTGATCAAAATATAACATCTCCTTTCGGGGAAACAATAGACTAAACCGGGATTTGACTGTAATGTAACAATGATTTGATGATAGTCAATGTACCATTCCTAAATCAAAGCGCTATTTTTGTTGGCGTCGTCGTCGGCTTCCTCAACGTATTATTAATACGCCTCGTCGCCTCCTCCTAGCCGCCGCAATATCATCTTTGATTTAGAAATGGTATTATTCCACCAGACGTTTCAGCGCTTCTTCATATTTTTTCCTTGTATTTTCTATAATTTCCGGAGGCAACTCCGGGGCGGGCGGCTTTTGATTCCATTTAATGGAAATAAGATAGTCCCTCAAAAATTGCTTATCGAAACTTTTTTGCGCCCGGCCTTCTTCATAATCATCGGCCGGCCAGAAACGGGAAGAATCCGGAGTCAGCAATTCATCAATCAGAATTAATTCTTTGCCAATCAGGCCAAACTCCATTTTTGTGTCGGCTATGATAATTCCGGCCCTAAGCGCTATGGCCGCCGCCCTTTCGTAAATAATCAATGATGTTTTTATAACTTTGTCGGTTAATTCCGCGCCGATAAGATCTTCCATTTCTTTTCTGTTAATCGGGGAATCGTGTTCGCCTTCCGGCGCTTTTGTTGTCGGTGTGAAAACAGGTTGGGGCAATTTGGATGATTCTTTCAATCCATCCGGCAATCTGATGCCAGAAACCGTTTTATTTTTCTGGTAGTCTTTCCAGCCCGAGCCGCTCAAATAACCGCGGACAATACACTCAACCGGCAGCGGAGAGGCTTTTTTAACCAGCATGCTTCTGCCTTCCAGAATTTTACGGTAAGGGGCGCATTCTTCGGGAAACTCGACTGGATTCGTGGAAACAATGTGATTGCCGATAATATCTTTCATTTTATCAAACCAGAAGGCGGACATGCGATTTAGAATAATGCCTTTTTCCGGCACCGGATTGGGCATGATAACATCAAACGCTGAAATGCGGTCGGTGGTTACAATGAGCAAATAATTTTTTACGGAATAAATATCCCGGACTTTGCCGCGGCCGATAAGATTCAAATCCTTAAATTCTGTCGTCTGTATGCTTTTTTTCATAAAAAACATGCTCCTTTAATGGATATATGGATTATGGTTTTTCTCGTAGCCTATGGTGGAAGTTGGCGTTCGGCCATAGTTATGTCCCGGCATTACTTTGGTATCATCCGGCAGGGAAAAAAGTTTTTCTTTTATGGATTGATACATGATCTGCCAGGACCCGCCCGGCAAGTCGCTCCTGCCCACGGCTTCCACAAACAGAGTATCTCCGGAAAAGACATAACCGGGAGTATACAAACTGATTCCGCCGGGAGAATGCCCCGGAGTATGAATAACTTTCAGTTCAACATTGCCCACAGAAATTATATCGCCGTCTTTTACTAACATATCGGCGGGTGGAGACGCCTTTGCCCCAAACATTTTTAACATCATGGCCGGTGTTGACGTAAGCATGAAGGCATCATCTTCGTGAACAACGATTTTAGCTCCCGTAGCCTTCTGCATTTCGGCATTGCCGCCGATGTGGTCCACATGGCCGTGTGTATTAACAATATAATTTATTCGTAAATTGTTTTTTTTCGCTTCACTGATAATTCCTTTGACATTATCCGCCGGATCAATAACCAGAGCATCTCCCGTTACGGGATCGCCAACCAAATAGGCAAAGACAGCCATTTGGCCAACTTGTATTTGTTTTACGAACATTGTCTTTCTCCCTTAAAAATTCTTCGCTTAATAACATTTTTTTGTTCAAAACGTCAAATTAAATCAAACATATAAGTTATGAATATTATACCATTTTAAATTAAAGATGATATCAAGGCGGCACGGTGGAGGCGATGAGGCGTATGTGATCCACGCCATTATGGCGCGGATCATCGGTAAGGAAATGATCTATTCATATTGTGTCCACCTTCGGGGACACTCCCGTATTTACATACGTTCTGGGAAGCCGACAGCGCTGCCAACAAAGATAGCGCTTAAATTTAAAATCGGTATATAAGGATTGCCCCGAAGAATCCATCCATTTGATGTTTATGCGGATAGGTGTGAAAAAATCCGCGGCTGTCAACCAGTGTGCTATTTATTGACGCGGGCGGCCGGCATAAACAGAAGCCGGGGTTGCGTGT
>Ga0326727_10013145_pt1 | contig 18538 bp, 17 predicted proteins | sample MB2enrmetagenome_FD_207643 | JGI IMG/M metagenome (GOLD analysis project Ga0326727, IMG submission 207643) | Lab enriched peat soil microbial communities from McLean, Ithaca, NY, United States - MB29MY | ecosystem: Environmental > Terrestrial > Soil > Wetlands > Peat | place: USA: New York...
AGCAAGTCGGACGTCCCGGCGTCTTCGATCTCGACCCCACCAAGATCACGATCACGGTCAAGGACCTCGGCTACACCGGTTACGAAGCCGAAGAGATTCTGCGTCGCCGCTACAACGTGCAGTGCGAACTCGCCGACCTCTTCAACTGCCTCGCGTTGTTTACGATCGGCACCACGCAGGAAGCGGCCGACCGTCTCGTTTACGGCGTCAAGGAACTCGCGCGCGAAGACCGGCCCATCGACGTCTTCTCGCCGTCCGGCGTTCTCGAACGGCGTCTCGCGACCGGCACGTACGCACTTCCGAAGATTCCGCCGATCCGGATGAATCCGCGCGAGGCCTTCCTTGCCGACACCGAGTTCGTCCGCTTCCGGGAGAGCGCGGGACGCATCTGCGCCGAGGTCATCACGCCGTATCCGCCGGGCATACCCGTCATCTCGCCCGGCGAGGAGATCACGCCGGAAATCATCGAGTACCTCCGCCTCGAGCAGCGCGCGGGCGTGCGGATGCAGGGTCCCTACGATTCGGAACTTCGCCAAGTTCGGGTAGTATCTAGAGCACCGTGACCATTCGAGAAAATCGTGTCCGAGCCGACAAGGTGCCGCCCGCCTCGCACAGAAGCACGGGCGCAACGGTAACGGCCGGGGGATACAACCCGGCGCCGCCCGATTTCGCAACGAGGATGTGCATTGGCCGTTAACGCCGAGTCCGTCTCTCCGCACTGGGAATTGACCCAACTCCTCGACATCTTTCCGCTGCCGATCCGGCAGGCGCTCGTTCGGCTCCCTAAGCTGGACCAGTTGATCGAGGTCGTGATGGATCTGGGACGCCCGCCCGAGGCGCGTTTCCCCGACGATTTCACGTACCTGAGCGATCACAGCGTGACGATCGAGGACCTGGCCCACGTCAATTCGCGGCTCTCGCCCTTCGGCACCGACAACCGGGCCGGCATCGAGCAGACGCTGCATCGCATTTCGGCGATCCGCAACCGCTCGGGCAAGATCGTCGGCCTGACCGCTCGCGTCGGTCGCGCGGTCTACGGCACGATCGACATCATCCTCGACGTGGTGCGCAGCGGAAAGTCGATCTGCCTCCTCGGGCCGCCGGGCGTCGGCAAGACGACGATGCTGCGCGAATGCGCGCGCGTGCTCGCCGAGGATCGCAAGCGCGTCGTGATCGTCGACACATCCAACGAGATCGCCGGCGACGGCGACGTGCCCCACGCCGGCATCGGCCACGCGCGACGCATGCAAGTCGCCGACCCGGCGCACCAGCACGCCGTCATGGTCGAAGCGGTCGAAAATCACATGCCCGAGGTCGTGGTCATCGACGAGATCGGCACCGAGGCCGAGGCGATGGCCGCGCGCACGATCGCCGAACGCGGCGTCCAACTGATCGGGACGGCGCACGGCCGCACGCTCGAAAACATCTTGATGAACCCGACGCTCTCCGACTTGGTCGGCGGCATCGGCAGCGTCACGCTCTCCGACGAGGAAGCGCGCCGCCGCGGCACGCGCAAGACCGTGCTCGAGCGCAAGGCTCCGCCCACCTTCGACGTGTTGATCGAGATCAACGATCGCAACCGGCTCTCGATCTACGCCAACGTGGCCGACACGATCGACGCCCTGCTGCGCGGCTACCAGCCGCAGCCCGAGGTCCGGCAACGCATGCCGGGCGGCAACGTCTCGGTCGTCCAAGAAGCCGCGCCCGCGCCGCTCAAGCGCGCCGCCGCGGCGGTGCACGACGAAAACTTCGCGGCCGCGGCCGCCGCCTACGAGCCGCCCGACGAAGATCGCGACGAGCGGCACATCCTGCTCTTCCCTTACGGCGTGTCGCGCAACAAGATCGAACGCGCCGTGCAGAATCTGCGCGTCAACGCCTCGATCGCGCGGAAGTGGGACGACGCCGACGTCGTGCTGACGCTCAAGACGCTCGAACGCAAGGAGTCGGAGAAGCTCCGCGCGATCGCCGCCGAGAACGTGCCGATCTACTCGATCAAGACCAACACCACCGCGCAGATCATGCACGCCCTCAAAGACATCTTCGCGCTGGCCTCGATCGACGACGAAGAGATCGCCTTGCGCGAAGCCGGCGAGGCCATCTACAAGGTGCTGCTCGAGAATACGACGATCGAACTTTCGCCACAGAGTTCCTACGTCCGCCGCCTGCAGCATCAACTGGCCGAGCGTCACAGCGTCCAGTCGCGCAGCAGCGGGCTCGAACCCAACCGGCGCGTGCTCATCTACCGCGGGCCGGCTGCGGTGCCCACCTCCTACGGCGGAGTGCCGGCGTAGCCCGACACGCCGCGCGGCCGCGAGGCCGCTTCGTCACGATCGAGGGCATCGAGGGCAGCGGGAAGTCGACGTTGCGCGGCGGGTTGATCGCCGCGCTGCGCGGCCACGGCATCGCCGCGGTGGAGACCCGCGAGCCGGGCGGAACTACGCTCGGCGAGCGGGTGCGCGCGCTGTTCCTCGATCCCGCCCAACGCATCGACCCGCGCGCGGAGGCGCTGCTGCTCAACGCCGCCCGGACCCAACTGGTCGCGGAGACGATCGCGCCGGCACTCGACGCCGGAACGTGGGTGGTGAGCGACCGTTTCGCCACTTCGACGCTGGCCTACCAAGGCTACGGCCGCGGACTCGACCTCGCCGGCTTGCGCGGGCTGGCAGCCTTCGCGACGGGCGGTCTCGAACCCGACCTCGTGCTGTTGATCGACGTTCCGCCCGACGTCTCGCGCGCGCGCGTGCGCGGCCGCCCCGGCGCGGAAGATCGCGTCGAACGCGAGGACGACGCCTTCCACGGCCGCGTGCGCGACGGCTACCTCGCGCTCGCGCGAACCGAGCCACGCATCGTGGTGCTCGACGGCACCCAGGCGCCGGGCGACTTGCTCGACGCCGCCTTCGAGCACGTCGAGCGGTTGATCGAACGATGAAGTTCGACGTTGCCGGCGCGCGGGCCGCGCGCACGTATTTCGGCGCGCTCGGACCCGACGGTCTCTCCCACGGTTATCTGTTCACCGGGCCGGCGGGCGTGGGCAAGAAGCACTTCGCCCGCGCCTTGGCCCAGTCGCTGCTGTGCGAGACGCCGAAGACGACGCTGCTGGGCTATTGCGACGCGTGCACCGGCTGCACGCTCTTTCGTGCGGGCACGCATCCCGATTTCGTGGCCACCGAGGGCACGGTAAAAATCGGCAAGGAGGGCGGCAGCGCGCAGCACGACGAGGAACTCACCGCCCGCGACCTCGTGCGCGAATTAGCCTTGCACGCCTATCGCAGCGCGCATCGCGTCGTGTTGCTCGGCGACGTCGACTTCGCGACCCACGAAGCGGCCAACGCGCTGCTCAAGTTTTTCGAGGAGCCCCCGCGCGGCGTCGTGGTCTTGCTGACCTCGAGCGCCCCCGGCACCTTGCTGGCCACGATTCGCTCGCGTTTCGTCGAGATCGGCTTTCCGCCGCTCGCCGCCGACGAGGTGGCCGCCGTGTTGCGTGCTGAGGGCGTGGACGCGCGGCGCGCGACGCTCGCCGCCGACGCCTCGTTCGGCAGCATCACCCGCGCCCGGGCCGTGCTCGAAGGCGCCGACGAGGGAATTCGCGGCGCTGCCTTCGCTTGGTTTGCCGATGCCATGACCGGCCGTACCCCCGACCATGCGTTTTTGGGCTTGGACGATCGCAGCCAGAGCGCCGCCGACAAACGCGCACTCGTTTCGGAGATGATCGAGATCGTGCGCATCGCGGCGCGCGACTGGGCGGCGTTATCGATGGGCCGCGACGTGCCCTTGCTCGCCCCCGACCAGCGCGCGTTGCTCGAAGGCATCCCGAAACGGCCGCCGGAATCCGCGGCGGCGCTCCTCGCGGCCATCGCGGAGACGACGCGGCTGGCCTCGACCAACGTGTCGGCCGGGCTCGTCGTCGATTACCTGCGCATGCAGTTAGCCTGAGCCGGCGGACTAGTTTCCGGGCGGAACGGGCGGCCCGCTGGGCACGAACGTACGGGGACGGCGCGGCTCCTGTAACTCGATGGCGGGCACGAGTTCGCCCAGTTCGGTGAATTCGTCGGCGGCGTCGAGCAAGTCGTCGGACGCGCGCGCCGGAAACGCGCGCGGGCGTTCGGGCGTGCTGTCGTAGGTGAAGGGCTGCTGGGAACCGACGACCTCGATGCGCACGCCGCGCATGCCGACCGCGCGGACGACCGGCACGAAGTCGGAGTCGCCGGAGACCAGCACCATGCGTTCGCAGCGTTCGGCTAAGGTGAGCATGTCGATGGCCAGTTCGATGTCGAGGTCGGCCTTGGTGTTGCCGTCGGCGAAGACTTTGACCGGCTTCTTGACGACCTGATACCCGTTGCGGTTGAGCATGCGGATGAAACCCTGCTGCTGCATGCGTTTGCGTTCCGCTTCGTTGGGATCGGTCGGTTCGGACACGTCGAGGCCGAGCCGCACGCGACGCAGATCGTGCATCATCGCGTAGTTTTCGGGCGTCCACTCGCCGATGTAGTAGAACGCGCGTAGTAGCGTGCGACCCCCGGTGAGGGTGGTCAGGAGGCGTTTGAAGTCGACCCGGATGCCCAGCCCTTCGTAGGTCGCCTTTGCAAAATTCCAACCGTCGATAAAGATTGCGACCCGTTCGTGCGCCACGTTGCGGTTTTGCAGCGGGCGCGGAACGAACGGCCGGTTACCGTGCGGTAACGAAGAGATCGGGCGAAACTCCGGCGGCCGGATGAGGCCGAGTTGCTCGGACGACGGGCGCACGGGCGGCGGCGGCGCCGGGGCGGCGGCCTGTACCTGCGGGCGCTCGGGCTCGCGAGCGGGCGGCGGCTCCGGGGCGTGGCGCGCCTTGGCGGCCGGCGGCGGCTTCAATGCCGACATCAGTTCCGAGCGGCTGTGAACGTCGAAAACTTTGTAGATCCCGGCCGTGTGGGCCCGGATCGTGCCGATCGACAGTTCGAGTTTATCCGCTATCGCCTGCGGCGTGCTGCCCTGCACGAGCATTTCGAGCACGCGGCGTTGGGCGGGCGAAACGCGATCGAGGTCGTCCGCCGAGACTGTGGGTGCGCCGTTATCTGCCATTGGTTAACCCTAAAACGCGAAGGTCCGGGGGTGGTCATGAGTCATCGGTTCTATCTTTCGGTAAGTGTGAAGGTCGTTCCGCCAAAAGCGCTCGGCTAATTTACCAAGCGCGAAAGGCGATGTCGGTGTAGGCCTTGCTCAGGATCAACGCAACGTAGGCCGCTGCGATGGATTGGACGACGGCCCCGACCATCTGCGCTACGGCCGACGAGTAAATGCCAAGGGAAAACACCGCCGGGAGCAACGCGGCGGTTACAGCGGTCGGCACGACGCCGTACGCAAGCATGGAAACGACGACCACGGCCGCCGTGGGCACGGGAGCGGCCCGCGCCCGTTCCAGCGCCACCTGCAAGGAAGCGCCTCCCGGGATGCCGCCGATGGCGGCGGCCGGCAACGTGAAGATGAAGAAGAAGACGGCCGCCAGTCCGACGACGATAGTGCCCGGTCCGCCCAGCAATCCGCCCACGGTGAGCGCTAAGAAGAGCACGAAATTGAAGCCGATGGCGGCCATCAGAATCTCGGGCAGCTTCCGCCGCGACTCTTCCCAAGCAGCGTCGAACGGCGCGCGACCGCGGCGCCAGGCGGTGTCGGCCTGAATCAGCGCGACCGAAAGTCCGAACGCGCCGAGGAGGAACGAGACGAATTGTCCGATCCCGGCGTTCAAGCCGCCGAGCGGTCCTCCGCTCGGCAGAACGAGCCCGAGGAGCACGGCGGCAAAGCCCATGAGCAGCGGCGCGAGAATCAACGTCGGGTTGCGTGCGAGCAGCACGAAGGCCTTGCCGTAGGCGGCGAAGTCGATGCCCGGCGTGCTCCGCCGGGGCGCTCTCAGAAACGCGCTCCTTGCAGCGCCGTTCCGCAGCCGCAGGTCCGCTCGGCCGGGATGGCTTCGACGATCTTGAAGATTGCGTTTTTGACGCGCTCGTTGTTGCTGGCGAAGATCTTCATGACCGCCTCGTGCGAGACCGGCTCGACGTCGGCTTGGCCTTCGAGGCCCACGTCGTAGTCGGTGATCAGCGAGATGTTGACGTAACAGATCTCGAGTTCGCGGGCCAGATAGCACTCGGGATATTGCGTCATGTTGATGACTTCCCAGCCGGCCGCCTGGAACCACTTGGATTCCGAGCGCGTGGAGAAGCGCGGGCCTTGGATGACGACGATCGTGCCGCGCTCGTGGGTCACGATATCGAGCGAGCGCAGCGCCGCAACGGCCAGCGGCCGGAGCTGCGGGCAATACGGGTCCGCGAACGAGACGTGCGTTGTAATCGGGCCGTCGTAAAACGTATCTTTTCGACCCGTCGTGCGATCGACGACCTGGTCCGCTACGACCATTTCCCCGGGGCGAACGTCCGCCCGCAACGAGCCGCAGGCCGTCGGCCCTATGATGCGCGTCACGCCCAGTTCCTTCATCGCCCAGAGATTGGCGCGATAATTGATGCTCTGCGGCGGATACTGGTGCAGCTTGCCGTGGCGGGGCAAGAACGCCACCCGCTTGCCGGCGATCTCGCCCACCGCGAGGCGGTCGCTCGGCGCGCCGTACGGCGTCTCTACGGTAACTTCCCGCGCGTTCTCCAATAGCGAATAAAATCCCGAACCCCCGAAAACGCCGATGTCGGCCCGTTCGCTCGTCAACCTGGCTCCTTCGCTCCAACGTGAAAGACGGGCCGTCGCCGGCCCGGAAGGCGTGGTTCGTGGGACGCATCGCGCGTCCCCTCGAAGCGGCGGACCATGCGTCGTCGGCTCGCCTTGGCTCTATGCGCCGCGTTGGCCGCGGGTTGTACCCGGGTCGACACCGCGGCCCCGTCGGGCCGCCACTCCTGGACGAAACCGGGGGTGCTGCGCATCGCCGATACGGCCGATCCGGACCACTTCAATCCGTTGCTTTCGGGCATGGACTTGGTCGAAGACCTGTCTTCGCTGGTCTTTTCGTACTTGGTGATCGCCGACGGCGAGGGCAAGCTGGTCGGCGATTTGGCCACCGAGGTGCCCACCCTGGCCAACGGCGGCATCTCCAAGGACGGCCGCACGATCGTCTATCACGTCCGCGGCGGCGTGCGCTGGCACGACGGCGTGCCGTTCACCGCGCGCGACGTGGCGTTTACTTGGCGGGCGATCGTGGCTCCGCAAAACAACGTGCTGCACCGCGAAGGCTACGACCAAGTCGAACGGATCGACGTGCCGGATGCGCGCACGGTGGTGGTGCGCCTCAAACGGCGCTATCCGCCGTTCGTCTCGCTCTTCTTCACGTCGCTGCAGGAGGGCTCGAAGGCCGTGCTGCCCGAGCACGTGCTGGGCAAGTTGCGCGAGATCAACGACGCGCCGTTCAACCTGCACCCGATTGGGACCGGGCCCTTCAAATTCGTGAAGTGGGACCACGGGCGCGGGATGGACTTCGTCGCCAATCCCGATTACTTCAAGGGTAAACCGAAACTGGCGCGGATCGAGTTCCGGGTGATTCCCAACGACGACTCGATCCTGAGCGCGGTGCAGACCCACGAGGTCGACATGGTCGTCAGCGTCTCGACGACGCAGTATCCGCGCTATTCCCAGCTCGACGGCATCGCTACGAAACTCTTTCCCTGGAACGCGATGAACGTGTTCATCATGAACGACACGCGGCCCGGGTTACGCCATCTCGAGGTCCGCCAGGCGGTGGCCGGCGCGATCGACTATCGTGCGATCGTCGACAAGGTGAGCCACGGCGTGGGTTTGATCGCCCACGACATCGTGCCCCCGTCGGCCATCGGCTACACCGAAAACCCGCCCTATCGCTACGATCCCGCCGCCGCCAACGCGCTACTCGAGACGAACGGCTGGAAGCGCGGCCCCGACGGCATCCGCAGCAAGGGAAAGGAGCGCCTGGCCTTCACGATGGTGCTCTCCTCGGGTTCGGCAAACGCGCGAAACATCGCCGTGCAGGTGCAAGCCTTCTTGCATGCGATCGGCATCGAGATGACGCTCAAGACGTACCCCTACAACGTCATCTTCGCCTACGACGGTCCGATTCAAAAGATGACCTACGATTTCTCCAACTATTCGTACACGCTGCCCTACGATCCCGACAACCTGATCTATCTCGGCTGCGACCAGCGCCCGCCTAAGGGCGAAAACGTTTTCGGCTACTGCGACGCCCGAGTCGAAGCGGGCGAACGCGCCGGGCTCGCGACCGACGATCCGGCCGAGCGCGCGCGAATTTACCATCCCGTGGAACGGCGCATCCACGAGACGATCCCGTATATCGCGCTGTATCTGCTGCGGCGGCCGACCGCCTACAACTCCGATCTCAAAAACTACAGCGCGTCGCCGGCGATCGCTTCGTGGTGGAACGCCTACGAGTGGTCGATCTGATCAGTCCTTGAAATCGCTCGGCTTGAGCTGCTCGATGAACTTCTTGAAACGCTGCTCGTCCTCGGCTTCGGTCTTCTTGTCGCCGACCGTTTCTTCGAGCACGATCTTGTCGGAGACGAAGATCGGGGCTTGCATGCGCAACGCCAGCGCGATGCCGTCGGAGGGACGTGCGTCGATCTCCTGCGCCTCGCCGTTGCGGCGAACGATCAGCTTCGCGAAGAAGGTCGAGTCCTTGATGTCGTGGATGACGATCTGTTCGAGCGTGGCCTGAAGGGACTCGAGCATGCTGCGCATCAAGTCGTGCGAGAGCGGGCGGGGCACCGGCGTGCCTTCCAGCGCCAACGCGATCGCGGTCGCCTCGAACGGTCCGATGAGAATGGGAAGGTAGCGCTTTCCTTCGAGGTCCTTGAGGATGACGACCGGATCGTGGGTCAACAAGTCGATGCCGAGCTTGTCGACCTTCATTTGACGCATGGCCGAAAATCCTACGCATCCGGGGGGAATCCTTGCATTTGAGCCCGAGGTCAAGATAATCACATGGCACTCGCATGCGCGATCGTCGGTCTGCCCAACGTCGGGAAGTCCACGCTCTTCAACGCCTTGACCCGCTCGGCGCAAGCCTTGGCGGCCAACTATCCCTTCGCCACCATCGAGCCCAACGTGGGCGAAGTGCCCGTTCCCGACGAGCGCTTGCAGGTGCTTTCCGACATCGTCCAGGCCCGGCGGATCGTCCCGGCCAGCATGCGTTTCGTCGACGTCGCGGGCCTGGTGCGCGGGGCCAGCACGGGCGCCGGCTTGGGCAACGCCTTCCTGAGCCACATTCGCGAGACCGACGCGGTGGCGATGGTGCTGCGCTGCTTCGAGGATCCCGACGTGATCCACGTGGAGGGTGCGCCCGACCCGCTGCGCGACGCCGAGATCGTGACCATCGAGATGGCCTTGGCCGACTTGGCCACGATGGCCAAGCGCATCGACAAGCTCGAGCGCGAGGCCCGCGTCAACAACAAGCTCGGGCCGCGGCTCGAGGCGGCGAAGCGGCTGCGCGAGTCGCTCGAAGCGGGAACGCCCGCGCGCACCTTCCCGGCCGACTCCGAAGAAGCGTCGCTCGCCCGCGAAGCCCAACTGCTGACGGTCAAGCCGATGCTCTACGTGGCCAACGTCGACGAGGCGCAGATCGGCGCCCCGGGGCCGCTGGCGCAGTCGGTGTTCGCCCTGGCCGAACGCGAACGCAGCGGCGCGATGACCATCTGCGGCAAGATCGAAGCCGAGTTGGCCGGTCTCACCGGCGAAGAGGCGGCGAGCTTCCGGAACGAGCTGGGCATCGACCGCAGCGGCCTCGACAATCTCGTCGTGAGTGCGTACGAACTGCTCGGTCTCATGACGTTTCTCACCGCAGGCGAAATCGAAGTGCGCGCCTGGACGATCGAACGCGGCACCAAGGCGCCGCAAGCCGCGGGCAAGATCCACTCCGACATCGAGCGCGGCTTCATCCGCGCCGAGATCGTTTCGTATGCAGACTACGCCCGGCTGCGCACGATGGACGCAATCCGCGCCGCGGGCCTCCTACGCAGTGAGGGCAAGGAATACGTGATGCAGGAAGGCGACGTGGTCAACTTCCGCTTCAACGTCTAGCCGTTTGCCGCGCGGCGCAGGCGATCGGCGATCGCCCGGCCCACGCCGGTCTCCGGCACGGGCTCGGCGTCGATGCGTTCGAGGCCGAGGGCGTCGAGTTCGTGGAGTGCGTCGAAAAGCGTCGCGGCGGCCCGGCGCAGGTCGCCGTCGTCGGCCAGCACGCGGACTGCGGCGTAACCGGCGGCATCCGCCGGGCGGCGGAAGGCCAGCAGTCCCGCGCGCTCCCGCTCCGCCCGCGACACCGTCGCCGGGTCGACCACGCGCAGCTTCGTTCGCGGCGCGTAGTGGGAGGCCAGCATGCCCGGCGCGGCCAGCCCTTTACGGGCATCGCCGGGCCGTGTGGCGTCGAGCAGCGGGCCCGTGAACGGTTCGATGGCTTCGCTCGGGATCGCGCCGTGGCGGAGCAAGGCGGGCCGTTCCGCGGCGATCAGGACGATCGTCGACTCGACGCCGTGTTCGCTCGGGCCGGCGTCGAGAATGCAGTCGACCCGCTCGCCCAATTGGCTCGCGACGTGTTCCGCCCGGGTGGGGCTCAAGCCGCCGAAGCGGTTGGCGCTGGGCGCCGCGACCGGTACCCGCGCGGCCGCCAACAACGCGCGGGCGACCGGATGCGCCGGGCTGCGCACCGCGACGGTGTCGAGCCCCGCGGTCACGAGCGTGGGCACCGCCGCGGATTTGTCGATAACGAGGGTCAAGGGACCGGGCCAGAACCGGTCGATCAACCTGCGCGCGAGTTCCGGAACGCCGGCCGCAACCTCGGCGAGCATCGACTCGTCGAGGACGTGGACGATTAGCGGATCGAACGCGGGGCGGCCCTTGACCTCGAAAATCCGCGCAACGGCCCGGGGGTCGAGCGCGTTGGCGCCCAGGCCATACACGGTCTCGGTAGGAAAGGCGACCAGGTGACCGGCCCGCAGCAGTTCGCCCGCACGCTCGATCGACCCCGGGTTCGCGGGAACCAGCACTCCGGCGTGTTCGGACGCCGGCCGACCGTCACCCTGAAAACTCCGGGCCATAGTGCATTTGTCGAAAAAGAATCCGGCGTAATTAGCCGATTGTAGGGGAAAGGTCAGAGCGGCCGAATCTCTGGCCCGATGTCACTCGTGGGAGAAAGTTGCTTATGCTAACCGCCGCTCGGGAAGTTTCCGTCTTCGGGGACGCCATCCAGTACTTCAACGAGGCTGCGAGCCACTTGGACCTGGACCCGGGCATGCGCCGTCTGCTGACCAGCCCGACCCGCCAGATCATCTTTTCGATTCCGTTCCAGCGGGACAACGGCGAGCTGGAGGTCTACACCGGCTACCGCGTCCAGTACAACTTCGCGCGCGGTCCGGCCAAGGGCGGCATCCGTTTTCACCCCGGCGTGACCCTCGACGAAGTCACCGCGCTCGCTTTCTGGATGACCTGGAAGTGCGCGGTCGTCGACCTGCCGTTCGGCGGGGGCAAGGGCGGCGTCACCTGCGATCCCACCAAGCTGTCGCTGGGCGAACTCGAACGCATCACCCGGCGCTACGCAGCCGAACTGGTCGAGGTGGTCGGTCCCGATAAAGACGTTCCGGCGCCCGACGTCGGCACCACCCCGCAGATCATGGCCTGGTTCATGGACACGTACTCGATGCACGTGCGTCACTACGTCCCGGCGGTGGTGACCGGCAAGCCCCTCGAAGTGGGCGGCTCGCGTGGTCGCGTCGAGGCGACCGGTCGCGGCGTCTCGCTCGCCGCGCTCGCGCAGATGGCCGAGATGGACCTCGAGCCCAAGGGTGCGCGCATCGTGGTGCAGGGCTTCGGCAACGTCGGTTCGATCGCGGCGCAGATGTTCCACGATCGCGGCTGCCGCATCGTCGGCATCTCCGACGTCAGCGGCGGCTACTACAACGCCAACGGGATCGACGTCAACGGTGCGATCGCCTACGCGCAGGAACATCATTCGCTCGACGGCTATCGCGGCGGCGACCGGGTGACCAACGATACGCTGCTCACCTCGCCGTGCGACGTGCTCGTGCCGGCCGCGTTGGAGAAGCAGTTGACGATCGAGAACGCCGCGCGGGTGCAGGCGAAGCTGATCGTCGAAGGCGCCAACGGACCCACGACGCCCGAAGCCGACCACATCTTCGGCGAGCGCGGCATCATCGTGATTCCCGACATCCTGGCCAACGCGGGCGGCGTGACCGTCTCGTACTTCGAGTGGGCCCAGAATCGCGGCGGCTACTCGTGGCGCGAGTCGGAGGTCAACCAGCGGCTCGCCGACGTCATGGCCGACAACTTCAAGCGCGTACGCACCACCGCGACCATGCGCAACGTCACGCTGCGGACCGCCGCCTACATGGTCGCGATCGAGCGGGTCGTGCAGTCGATGAACGCTCGCGGAGTTTACGCCTAGCCCAACGGAGAACGGCGATGCGTGGAACTGCTGCGCATCGCCGAACTGTTCGGCGCCGGTCTGTTGCTCGGCGCGCTCGGCGGCCTGCTCGGGATCGGCGGCGGACTCTTCGCGATTCCGCTGCTGGCGCTGTGGTTCGGCCTCGACCAGCAGCACGCGCAAGGGACCTCGCTGGTCATGGTGGTGCCCAACGTGCTCGTCGGGCTGTGGAACTACGCGCGGCGCGGCAATCTCGATAGGCGCCTGAGCTTCGCGCTCGCCGGCGCGGCGCTGCCGGTCACCTACCTCGGCGCGCGACTCGCGGTGCACGTGCCCAGCGCGCCGCTGCGCGTGGCCTTCGCGATCTTCTTGCTGGCGATCGCCGCGCTCTCGAGCTATCGCGGGCTCGTTCCGCGCCGGGCGGACGCGCCGGCGCGCGCGCCGTTTCCGTGGCCTTTCGCCTTCGGCGTCGGCGGTTTGGGAGGCGCGCTCTCGGGTTTGTTCGGCGTGGGCGGCGCGGTTTTCGCCGTGCCGTTGATGTCGTATCTGTTCGGGCTTTCGCAGGCCGCGGCGCAGGGCATGGGCCTGGCGCTGGTCGCGCCCGGAACGCTCGTCGGCATCGCCACCTACGCGGCCGCGGGCGACGTCGATTGGACGATGGGCATTCCGCTGGCCGTGGGCGGCGTACTCTCGGTGCCGAGCGGCGTGAAGCTGGCCTACAAACTGCCGGAGCGCACGCTGCGGCTGGCCTTCTCGGCGCTGATCGTCGTCGCCGCCGTGGCCCTGATCGTTCGCGCGGGCTGAGCGCGGAAGGCTAGGGATTCCCCCAATACCGCCGCGCTAGGGCGGGGACTATGCTGGGTCCAGTCCCACACTTCTCGCACGGCGCCCGCGCCGGGTCACGAAAGGACCAGCCATGTCGATTACGCTTCCGAGTACCTCCAACCGGCCTGCCTTTGCGGTGGTCGTCTCGATGGCGATCTGTACGCTCAATCTCGTTCTGCTGGCGGTCGTGGCCTCGATCGGGTTCGGCCTGATCGCGGCCGGCATGGGCGCTGCGACGTACTGGCTCGTGTACCGCAAACTCGCAACCGACCCCGCCGCCGCGCGACCCTGGGCGATCGGGCTGGCGATCGTGCACGCCTTCTTCGCGATCGTCTCGATCGCGCTCCGCAATCCGCTCTTCTTTCTGCTCGATGCCGCGGCGTCGGGGTGCCTGGTATACGCCTTCTTCCAACTGCGTAAGCCGGTGACCGCATAGGCGCTCACTCCGCATTGCGGCCGCGCTTGTCGAAGGCGCGCGCCGATTTGGCGATCGTTTTCCAACGGCGCTTCTCCGCGGCGCGTACCGCGTAGTCGGACTTCCCGGCTTCGAAGATCGCCTCGCGACTCAGTTTGCGCCAACTCGCTAAGCGCTCGTCGTCGAGGCTGCCGACGACGGCGCAGCCCGGCTCGCGCTCGTGCCGGCAGTCGCTGAAGCGGCAGGCTGCCGCGAGCGTCGCCACGTCGTCGAAGGCGGCACCCACGGCGTCGTCGCCGGCCGAGAGGCCGAACTCACGCATCCCCGGCGTGTCGACGATTGCCGTGCCGTCGCAGAGGTGCAGGAGCATTCGGCGCGTGGTCGTGTGCCGCCCCCGATCGTCGCCGGAGCGCGCGGCGCCGGTAGCGAGTACGGCTTCGCCCAGCAGTGCGTTGAGCAGCGTCGATTTGCCCGCGCCGCTCGAGCCGACGATCGCGAGCGTTCGCGCCGGTCCGCGAAAAGCGTCGAATGCGTCGAGGCCGATGCCTTCGAGTGCCGCGACCGCGATTACCGGCCTGCCGTTGGCCACGCTGCGCGCGGCCGCGACGTAGTCGCCGACGTCGTCGGCCAGATCGGCTTTGGTGAGCACGATCGCGGCGTCGACGTTGCAGACTTCGGCGCCGGCGAGGTAGCGTTCGATGCGGCGCAGGTTGAAGTCGCGATTGCAAGCGACGGCGATGAAGAGCGTATCGAGGTTCGCCGCGATCGGCTGCAGAGCCGAGCTCCCTCCCGAAGCGCGCCGCGCGAACAGATTGCGCCGCGGCAGCACCCCGCGCACGATGCCGATGGTCGCGCCGGCGGGTACGTCGAGCGCGACGTAGTCGCCCACGGCGGGAAGCTCGGTTACTGAGGCGGCGGCATTGCGCAGCGAGCCCGCGAGCCGCGCGACGACGCGCGACGGCTCCGGCGAGAAGAAGAAGGCGGAGTACGCATCGCGCTCTTGGCTTTCGATGCGGGCGAGGTGAAGCGGCGGCTCGACGAGCCGCGCGAGGGCGTGAGGAAACAAAGCTTCGGTCCCTTACTGACACGGTGCGAAAAAATGCAGCGTGAAAGGGCGCGAAGGCTCGCGTCGAGGGCGCGTCAGGCCGTCAGCGGCCGATCGTCAGGATCGGGGCGAGGCGGACGGAGCGCGGCGGCGCAGGCGGGCATCGCGCCCGAGCGTGAGTATCTCCATGCGACGGCGCTCCTTTCGTGGAAGTGCGGAATTCGTTCGAGCTTACGCGCGCGAGCCGCCGCCGTCAAGGTGTACGTCGTACGATCGAGTGATGCGAAAGTGTGGAGCGCGTCGCTCGTTTCGCGCTTCCCGGCATGGCAGGCTAGAGTCTCGCAGAGTCTTGGGGGAGATTCAGATGCTCGCGTTCGTTACCGTCGCAGCGTTTTTCGCAGCGTTGTCCGATGCGCCGGCGGGCGCCGCCGCGGCGGGCGTCGCGGCGCCGGCCGGACCCTTGCGCCACCTCGAGTACGCGGTTACGCAGCACGTCGGCGACGCGCCCGCGAGTTCGACGCTCGACGTAGACCTCACCGGCGTGACGCCGGACCGCGGCCTGACCTTCAGACTCGTCGATCGTGCCGCCGACGGAGCCGCCGCACCGGTCGACGCGCACCTCGAGCGCAGCGGCGCGTTGAGCGTAACGGGCGACGGCGGGTTCAGCGACGGAGAGCAGGTGCTGCTCGCGGTCCTGGCTCTGTCGTTCGACGACGTCGCGGGTCTCACCGTCGGCGACGCGTGGACGCGCGTCGAACGCTCGCCCGACGGCAGCGCCGCGACGAACTATCAGGTCAAGAGCGTCAAAGGCCCGCTCGTCGAACTCACGGTGTCGTGCTCGCTGACTGCGAGTTACGGCTACGTCGCCACGTGGCACGGCGAAGTTACCTACGACGCCGCGGCGAGCGCGCCGACGTCGCTGCAATTCACCGGCGAGAGTCCGATCGAGATGAAGTTGATGGTCGACTCGTTCGCCGCGAAGAAGCCTGCCGCCGCGCCGCAGAAAGCGGCCAAGTAACGGCCCCGAGGCGTTGCGCCGTTGCGCGAGACTAAACGGTAAAGACCTGTTCGGCGTGATACGAGCTGCGCGAGAGCGGGCTCGAGACCACTTGGCGGAAGCCCTTCGAGACGCCGAGCAGACGCAGCCGCTCGAACTTCTCGGGCGTGACGTACTCGGCCACGTCGAGGTGGCGTTTCGAAGGCTGCAGGTACTGGCCGAGCGTGAAGATGTCGACGCCCGCGGCGCGCGCTTCGTCCATCGTTTCGGCGATCTCCGCCTCGGTTTCGCCGAAGCCGACCATCAGCGAGGTCTTCGTGTAGCGGGCGAGGCCGCTCGCCTTTGCGTGGCGCAGGATTGCGAGCGACTGATCGAAATTGGCGCGCTTGTCGCGCACGGTCGATTGTAAGCGGCGCACCGTTTCCAAATTGTGGGCGAGCACTTCGGGGCTCGCCTCGAGCACGATGTCGAGCGCGGCCAGGTCGCCGGCGAAATCGCCGGTCAAACACTCGACCTTCGCCTCGGGCGCGAGCCTGTGGATCGCGCGCACGGTGCTCGCGAAGACGGAGGCGCCGCCGTCGGCGAGATCGTCGCGATCCACGGCGGTCAAGACCAGATACTTCCAGCCCAAATCGCGCACGGCTTCGGCGACGCGTTTGGGTTCGAGCCAGTCCACCTCGCCGCGCGGGCTGCCCGTCTTCACGTTGCAGAAATGACAACCGCGCGTGCAGGTGTCGCCGAGGATCATGATCGTCGCCGTGCCCGCGCCCCAGCACTCGCCGATGTTGGGACACATCGCCTCTTGGCAGACGGTGTGCAAACCGCTGGCCTTGACCTTGCGGCGCAGGCCTTCGTAGTTTTCGCCGTGGGCCAGCCGGACTTTGAGCCAGGCGGGCTTGGGCTTCCGCGGTTCCGGTTTGGTCAGATCGATCATGCGGGCGCCGCGACCTCGCGTTCGAAGCGAACGCCGAAGCGGACGGAAAGTTCTTCGAGCAGCACGTCGGCCGCTTCGCCGAACGAGACCGCGCGTCCGGTCTCGCGCGAGAGCGACGTGACCCCGCGTCCGGTCAAGCCGCAGGGCGAAATCAACGTAGCGTAGTCGAGTTCCGTGCCGGCGTTGAGGGCGATGCCGTGCAGCGAGGTCATGCGCTTTACCGCCAGGCCCACCGCGGCGATTTGGCCCGTGCCGACGTAGATGCCGCGATGTTCGCTCCAGCGCTCGGCCGCGACGCCGAAGCGCGCGCAACATGCGAGCGCCGCGTCTTCGAGCGCGTTGACCAAGGGGACGACCTCGCGAAAACGTTCCAGCCGCGAGATCGGGTAGACGACCACTTGACCGGGCCCGTGATAGGTAACGTCGCCGCCGCGCTCCACCTCGAACACCTCGATGCCGCGCGCCGCGAGCGCGGCCGCGCCGGCCAGCACGTGTTCGCGCTTCGCGTTGCGGCCGAGCGTGATGACCGGTTCGTGCTCGACGAGGATCCAGGTGTCGTCGCACTCGCCCGCCGCGACGCGGGCGTGCAGCGCGCGCTGCAGCGCGAGGACGTCGGCGTACGGCTTACGGCCCAGTTCGAAGAGCGTCGCGCGCTTGACGGTCACCGCTGCGTTCAGCCGGCCGCCACCGGCGTCTTGGGCTTGGGATTGACGATGTGGATCGCCTTGCCGTGCGAGGCTTCGGCCGCGTCGCCGATCGATTCGGTCAGCGTCGGATGCGGATGGATCGAAAGGCCGATGTCCTCGAGCGTCGCGCCCATTTCGAGCGCGATCACGCCCTCGCCGATCAGCGACTCCGCCTGTGGGGCAACGATGTGCATGCCCAAGAGCAGGTCGCTCTTGGCGTCGCCGACCAGCTTGATCAAACCGTCGGTCTCGCCCATCGTCCGCGCGCGGCCGCTGGCGATCAGCGGGAACTTGCCGATGCGCAGTTCGTAGCCTTGCGCCTTGGCTTCTTCCTCGGAGAGCCCGACGGTCGCGACTTCGGGATCGGTGTACACGCAGTTGGGCACGCCGACCGGATCGAACGCCGCGGAGCGGTCGCCGGCGATCGCTTCCGCCGCGACGACGCCTTCTTTCATCGCTTTGTGGGCCAGCAGCGGGGCGCCGGTGACGTCGCCGATCGCGTAAATGCCGGCAACGCTCGTGCGCCGCTGTGCGTCGACCGCGATGAAGCCCTTGTCGTCGGTGCTGAGGCCGGCCGCGGCGAGATTCAACCCGTCGGTCACCGGACGGCGCCCGACGGCGACCAGCGCCATCTCGAATTCTCGCGTCTCGTCCTTGCCGCCCGTGAATTCGCCGTTGAAGGTGGCGCTGACGCCGCCGGCCGTCTTTTCGAGGCCGCGCACCGCGGTGCCGAGCGCGATCTCGACGCCCTGCTTCTTGAGGATGCGCCCGAGCGTCTTGGAAATCTCGAGGTCCGTGCCGGTGAGGATTTGCGGCATCATCTCGACCACGAGCACCTTCGCCCCGAGCCGCGTGTACACGGTCGCAAACTCGAGACCGATCACGCCGCCGCCGATGACCAGCAACGACGCCGGAATCTTCTTGAGGCGCACGGCATCGTCGGAGTTGATGATGGTCTCGCCGTCGCGCGGCCAAACCTTGACGTCGACGGGCGCGGAGCCCGTGGCGATCACGACGGCGTCCTTGGCGGCGTAGGTGTCGGTCGAGCCGTCGCGTTTCTTCAATGCAACAGTTTTGGGGCCGGTGAACGTCGCTTCGCCGTAGGCGAAGGTGACGTTGTTGGCCTTGAAGAGCGTCTCGACGCCCTTCACGTTGGCGCTGACCACGTCGCCCGCGAACTTGGCTACGCCCGCGCGGTCCACTTCCGGCGCGCCCACGGTGAGCCCGATCTTTCCGGCT
>Ga0326727_10013148_pt1 | contig 18535 bp, 17 predicted proteins | sample MB2enrmetagenome_FD_207643 | JGI IMG/M metagenome (GOLD analysis project Ga0326727, IMG submission 207643) | Lab enriched peat soil microbial communities from McLean, Ithaca, NY, United States - MB29MY | ecosystem: Environmental > Terrestrial > Soil > Wetlands > Peat | place: USA: New York...
TCGTTCTCGTTATATCTGGATGGATTGGCTGGACTATGTTAACCACTCCACCACCCGCCCCGCTTGAACCTGAACCCGCCGCAACAGAACCAAGCACAGACAAAGATACGTCTGCTGAAAACACGACTGCGAAGACCCGAAAGAAGAAGTAGCGTCACCGAACGACTGCGATAACGCCGAGTGTGGCTCAAAGCAGTCTAGATTACGCTTTCCTTCGGATAGACTTCTATGCCCTTATCAGTAATTCTGTAGGGGCGAGGCTGCCTATCAATTTGGGTTTCTCGCATCTTCTCCACCTGAATAGTACGTTCCATTGTTCTGCCCGCTGCGATGGTTTGCATTATTATGACACCATGCGCGAGGAATTCTTCTAACTGTAACGTTCGGCCTCTGATACCTACGCGGCGAAGTTCCGAAGCTATGACGCAGGTCGCTCCGGTTTCAGACAAAGCCTCCACGAGATCAAGTAACGCCTTTCGCCTCTGGCTATCCTCCGCGTACTGTGCCAATAATAGAGAGATCGGGTCAACCACAATACGAGTCGCACGTGTTTTCTTCACAGTACTCCTGACTACTTCAAGTAGGCTGATTAATGAAAAATCCTGCTTTCCGATCGTCAGGTTCCCCACTTTTACTTCGCCTGGAATTGCGCGTATTGGCGACGCGTCAACGAATGCGAATTTCCCCTCTTTCTCTGCAGATGCGAAGTCCCATCCGAAGGTCTTCATTTCACGCATGTAGTGAGCTTTACCTTCCTCCATGCTGACGAAGATTCCGTTTTCACCATATTTCGAATATCCGTTTAGCAAAAACTGAGAACATAAAATAGTCTTCCCTGCACCTGGCTCACCAAGAACTAGAACGACTCGCTCTCGAGGGAAACCCCCGCCTATAATTTCATCCAGTCCCGGTACTCCTGTTGCCGTTCTTGTGCTGCTCAAACTAATTCAATTAAACGGAGGAACGTGCTGAAATAAATGATTTGGGGATACGCTCGTTTACTTCGATTACCATTTAGCGCTAAATTTAGCGAAAATCTATCTTAATCACTGCAAGGTGTCTTTCCATGTCTGAACTTTCCAGCGAAAGAATACGGGATGCGTTAACCACCCAGACATTCGGCCGTCAATTAGTCATCGTAGACGAATGCACCTCGACTTTCGATGTTGCTGAGCAATTCGCTCTAAGCGGTGCTCCTAGTGGTCTGACGATTATCGCGGATCAGCAATCGCATGGGCGTGGACGCTTTGGCAGGAACTGGCTTTCTCCTCCTGGAGGCCTATGGATGACGATCGTTTTGCGTAATCCCCAACTCTCAGCATTCGCTGGTGGAATTACTCTACTAGGCGCATTGTCCGTGGCTCGGACGATCAACGCTATGTTCGGAATTCGGAGCCTTGTGAAGTGGCCTAACGACGTGGTGATCCGCTCTGACAAGGTTGGAGGAGTCCTTGCTGAAAGTAGACTCGAAGGGAACGAATATGCATTCAGTTTGCTTGGAATCGGTGTTAACGTGAACTTTCAACCTTCCCTCCTACAATATGCCAACCAAAAATCTACAACGATACTGAACGAATTGAAACATCAAGTAGATATCAACACGTTAGCTTCCGCTACACTGAACGAAATTGAAGACATATTCCACCTTGCTGCGCAAAACCAAATAAATCGCATCTTGGAGCTCTTGCGAGCAACGGATTATTCATGCGGCCGAAAGGTGAAGGTAACGTTTCCAACTCAAACGGTCGAGGGCATCTTTCATAATTACCATTCTTTAACGGAGGCTGAGATCGATACGAATGGTGAATATGTAATCATCGAAACTGGAACAGCAACAGCTGTTGAATACACGGCTTAAGATGCCACAACAACTAAAAGGAATGAAATCTGAACGTACGAACCGCAGTGAACGCAGCGAATCGTAGTTGAAATTGATGGAACCCGACCCTGCATTTACAAAGAAGATTGAACATCTGCGGGAGCTACGCGAGAAGTCTCTTCTCGGAGGAGGAAGAACTAAGATTGATTCCCAACACGCTAAGGGCAAGCTAACAGCACGGGAGAGACTCGAACTACTCCTAGACGATGACAGTTTCGTTGAGACCGACCGTTTCGTTGTCTCCCAATTGGAAGACTCTGGGATACTGGGAGATGGGGTCGTGACGGGCCACGGCACTATAGACGGACGCCCAGTCTACGTCTTCGCCCACGATTTCACAGTATTCGGAGGATCTCTCGGAGAGGAGTTTGCTAGGAAGGTCTGCAAGATAATGGACAGCGCAATGAAGGTTGGCGCGCCTATAATTGGACTCAATGACTCTGGTGGAGCACGTATACAGGAAGGTGTAGTCAGCTTAGGTGGGTACGCCGAAGTGTTCTACAGGAATGTTCTCGCGAGCGGTGTAGTTCCTCAAATATCCGCCATTATGGGACCGTGCGCTGGAGGGGCCGTCTATTCACCGGCCCTTACTGACTTCGTTGTAATGGTTGACAAGACAAGTTATATGTTCGTAACTGGCCCGGATGTGGTAAAGTCTGCACTAAATGAGGACGTGGCATCTGAAGATCTGGGTGGAGCAGCAGTTCACAACCAGAAATCCGGTGTATCACACTTTTTTGCTCCCAACGAACAGACCGCGATACAATTAATCAGGGGACTACTCTCGTATCTGCCGCAAAACAATCTGGAAGACCCCCCGCTAATCCGAACTGGAGATGATCCTAACCGCAAAGATCCCGAACTAATGTCGATAGTGCCCTCCGATCCGGATAAACCGTACGACATGAAAGAAATATTAAATCACGTTTTCGATCACGGAAGCTTTTTGGAGGTTCAAGCAGAGTGGGCTGCAAACATCATCATAGGGTTCGGGCGACTTGACGGGCATAGTGTTGGCATAGTTGCAAATCAACCGAAAGTTTACGCTGGAACTCTCGACAACAACTCATCAATGAAAGCTGCCCGGTTCATAAGATTCTGTGACGCTTTCAATATTCCAATCGTAACATTCGTAGATGTCCCAGGTTTTCTTCCCGGCAAGGATCAAGAACATTCTGGCATCATAAGGAACGGAGCAAAACTACTCTATTCATACTGTGAAGCAACGGTTCCGAAACTTACGGTGATAATCAGAAAAGCATATGGAGGCGCCTACGATGTACTCGGAAGTAAACATATTCGCGCAGACTATAACTTCGCATGGCCTACAGCAGAAATCGCAGTCATGGGGCCTGAAGGAGCAATCAAGATCATTTACCGAAAGGAGCTAGCACAAGCAAACGACGAGACAACGGCTCAAAAATTCTTGGACGAATACCGCGAAAAATTCGCCAATCCATACGTCGCCGCCAGTCGCGGATACATCGACGACGTCATTGAACCTCAAGAGACTCGGCCAAGACTTATTCGAGCACTCGAAGTCTCGTTAGAAAAACGCGAATTCACCCCACCAAAAAAGCACGGGAACATCCAACTGTAACCAATTCTGGAAAAAGCAGGCCCCATACGGGGTGTATCAAATTGAAAACGAAATTGCTAATTGCAAATAGAGGCGAAATCGCGCTCCGGATCATCAGGACATGCCGAAAACTCGGGATACGAACAGTCGCGGTCTACTCTGATGTCGATCGAGAATCCTTACCGGTGGCTTACGCTGACGAAAGATACCCACTCCACGGTATTACGCCAACCGAAACTTACCTCAGTATCTCAAAAATAGTCGAAGCGGCCACTAAGACAAAATGCGATGGCGTCCATCCAGGTTACGGTTTTCTATCGGAAGATTCGAGCTTCGTTATGGCCTGTAATGAAGCTAACCTCGTATTCGTAGGCCCAACAGCTGAAGCAATCTCTAAAGTCGGAAACAAACTTGACGCACGCAAAACTATGCGCGAAGCAGGAGTTCCGCTTATCCCCGGCACTGATGGGCCCGTCAAAGATGAGAACGAAGCTGTCGAATTTGCCAAGAAGGCTGGATATCCAGTAATTCTCAAAGCAGTATATGGAGGCGGTGGCAGAGGCATGCGCATCGCCAAGACAAACGATGAGGTGCGTCGATTCTACCGCGTCAGTAAACTCGAAGCCGCCTCCTCCTTTGGAAGGGACTTGATATATGTCGAAAAGAGATTGACGAGTCCAAGACACGTGGAAATTCAAGCACTTGCCGATTCGGGCAACGTGATAACCCTAGGCGAACGCGAATGCAGCATACAGCGCCGATACCAGAAGCTTGTCGAAGAGGCGCCATCGACTGCAGTAAACGAAGAGCTACGCAAACAATTGAACGACGCAACCAAGAAAGGACTGAGCGCCGCAGGATACACTAACGCTGGCACGGTTGAGTTTCTTGTCGATCAGCAGAACAAGTTCTACTTCCTAGAAGTGAACAAACGCATCCAAGTTGAACATGTCGTCACAGAACTTACAACGGGCATAGACATCGTTGAAGAACAAATACAAACCGCCTTTGAATCAAAACTGAACCTATCGCAGAACGAAGTTCATGTGAATGGTTGGGCGATCAACATGCGAATAAACGCGGAAGATCCGCGAAGAGACTTCATTCCTTCCCCTGGGGCAGTCATCCAATTTCACGCGCCAAGCGGGCCAGGCATTCGCATTGACTCTCACTTGTACTCTGGATACTTAATTCCGGAGTACTATGATTCACTCATTGCTAAACTGTCAGCGTGGGGACGAGATAGAACCGAAGCAATTCGGCGTATGCAGAACGCATTGGAAGAGATAGAGATACTAGGCGTTCCAACGACAATCCCACTTTACCGTGTGTTACTTCGTGACAAAGCGTTTGTGGACGGACAATTCGACACCACATATCTGAACGGTTTCGTCGCTAACCTTAACTCAGAACTGCTTGACTTGGGATTATACGCCGCCGCCATCGCTGCAGCAATGCGTTCAACAAATCCTCCACTTAGACATCGCCTGCAACAGAGATTCCACCGTTCGCATTGGAAAACCTCCGCTCGAACAAGCAATCACAGAAGAGACATGTAAATTGACCAGTTGTAGAGTTCAAGTAAACGGCAAGACTTACGAGGCCACCGTAGATCAAACAGGTAAGCGAAAGTTCCTCGTCTCAATTGCAAACGAAACGTTCGAATGCCATTCATTCGGATCCGAAGAAATTATCTCGTGGAGTGTACATCGCGGGGAAAACACTCTGCATGCTAGAGCGAGATCACTTAACTTCGACCGAATTGATGTTTGGCTCGCTGGCACTCCATTTCAGGCGTTCGTCCACGCTTCCAGTTCGGGCCATTATCGATTGGTTGACACAGGAGCAAGCGCTTCTAGCGACGAAATTCGTGCAGCTATGCCCGGACGGATTACAAGTGTTCTAGTGAAGCTGAATGACCGAGTGGAATCAGGTGCACCGCTGCTTATTCTTGAATCTATGAAAATGCAGAATGAAATTGTTTCACCGAAATCCGGCCGCGTTAAGTCGATTCGCGTAGCGGACGGAGCGACGGTTAAGAAAGATTCTGTTTTAATTGAAATTGACTAGTATCCTCAACTCGCAAGCTTCCGTCTTGCGAGCTCCGCACCCTTCGTTATGTTATTGAGTTTTTGGTATACAATATCCCATGAGCGCGTTCTGAGACCACAGTCCGGATTTACGTAGATTTTTTCGGGACCGATTATGTTGGACACATAAATTATTCGGTCCCTGATGAGTTCGGGGGCTTCTATGGTATTTACGTGAACGTCCGAGACACCTAAGCCTATCTCTCTTTTTTCTCCGAGGTCCTTCAATTCCTCGACAAGCTTGTATCCACCTCTCTTTTCGTCGTCCCGATTAGCAAACTCCAAGGCGAGTTGGCTGCAGTTCTTCAGTTCGAGTATTGAAGGGTAGAGCTGGCGGTACTCGCTGTAGCATATGTGGACACTTAGCTTGCAACCAAGTCCTGCAGTGCATTCGTTGAAAGCTTCTACGAAAAAGGGGACCTCTTCGGGTCTTGTAGATAGGGCAGGTTCATCGATCTGGATCCATTCTGCGCCTGCATCTACGAGTGCCCTGAGATTTGGGCGGAGAAGCTCTTTGCCGACATCTAGGACAAAATCACGCTTAGCCTCTAATTTCAGGTTGCCGAGGTCGGAGTATTTGCCGGAAAGCTGTTTTTGATAATATTCATTAAAGGACCATTCGGCGAGGGTATATGGTCCAGTGACCGGGACCTTCACTTTTCTTTTTGCATGAGTCGCAATGTAGCGATACTCGTCAAGATGATATGGTTTTCCGAATCCAGCTTTGCTCACACAGGCTGCTTTACGATAGTACTTGTTGTCGAAAGCGCGTACGTGTCCATAGAATTGGAAACCTTGAGAATTTCTAATTGCATGTTCATACATTTCAACGCGGTTTGCTTCGCCGTCGTAAATATAATCTAGGCCCGTTGCTTCGAGAAAACGGATCCCGAAAAGTGATACAGCTTCTCGCATCTTTTTCTCGGTCTCCGGAGTTTTTGTAGTCTTCAGTAATTGTCGTACTTCTTCTTCAGCTTCGAAACCAATGACTTGCGACCATTTTTTGAGATGAGCTAGATCGGAGTCCTCGATTGTTTTCCCGCGTAGAAATGCGATTTGCCACGCGGCTTTCGGTAAGCTGCCTATTTCTTGAGTTGGAAATAGCTTGCTCATTTCATGGCACCTTGTTCTTTAGTTCCGTCAGTAACCGAATTTTTTTTTCTGCTATTTGGAACGGTAAGAATTCAAGGTCGCAGTTCGGACTAATGTATACTGCCTTCGGGCTGATGGTGGTCTGTATCTTCTCAACCAGTCGTTCAAGATCCTGTGTGGATTCAATTAATGAATTCCGACCGTCGATACAACCGCAGTTCAATTCTTTCGTGAAACTATACTGCAGTATGGGTTCGATTGGGGTCGCGTAGAGGTCTAGCCCGATACAATCGACCGCGAAGTTTAGGAGGTCGACGATAATCTCTTCGACATTGTTGAAGTATGTGTGCAGGATACTCTTAGTTCCGCTTCGGTTCAGTGTAGCGTAAGCGTTTTGGGCAAACTGTAGATCAGTTTTGTTCGTGGTCGAAGTTAGGTAGGGTTCGCTGAACTGTAAACAGCTGTAGCCTCGTTGCGCCAACTCTACGACAATCTCACGCATCGCGTGCGCAAAATCATCGATCAGGTCTGGCAGATCTGAGTATGCTTCGTTCTGTGAAGCGCGCGCAAAAGTGAGTGGTCCGGGGAGGATTGCCTTCTTTTGCTCATTCGGCAGAATATCGCTTCGGAAATACTGATCGATAGCCGTTTTGTTTCCAAGCCTTACTTTGTCTTTTACGACGGGTTTTCTATAGAAGGTGTTGTTGTCGAACCAACGAGAAAGACTGCCCGGTGTGATCCCTGTAAATATTTCTGAAAATGGCCTGAAGATATCTGGCCAATTTAGCTGTCCATCGACTATCAAGTCAAGTCCGGCTGCCTTCTGTATGGCAATTAGGTTCGATAGATCAGTTTGGATGGCTTTTGCAACCTCTTCTCTTGATGCCTTACCGCGGTCGAACGCTCTTGTAATTCCAACAGCGGTCTCCGATCGTGGGCAGATGCCGGTTAAGTGGGCAATTACCAAAGTGATCATCCGAATTGGCCCACAACACATATTCCTGTATTATTAAATTTGGGCTGGCAATTATTCCAATCCGAATAGTTAAGGAACGGTTGGACTCAGAGACCCTGAGAGCGTTAGCGTTTGCTAATTCTTTTACCTCAGGCAGAATTGGCGGTTTATCATGTTTCCTTGCATTGGCGAATCACAAACGTTTCGAGCCGGCGCTAGACATGTTTCCCGTGAGGATCCTAAGATTCGCGTGCTAGTGAAGAAACATGGATTGATTAAGTTCGAGGTTGATAGAGACCCATTCGAATCGTTGGTCGGATCCATACTATCGCAGCAGCTCAACGGCGCAGTTGCAAAATCGATTTTTGAGAAACTAAAAGCGATCAGTTCGGACCCTATTTCAGCTGAAAGCCTCAAAGGGATCTCAACTTCGAAGTTAAGACAAATCGGCGTTTCTCCACAGAAGATAAGTTACCTCAAAGATTTGAGTGCCCGAGTCTTGAGTGGTCAACTGGACCTCGACGACCTGAAAGACAGATCAGATGCCGAGATCATCAGAATACTCGACGAAGTCAAGGGCATCGGACCGTGGACTGCTCACATGTTCCTACTATTCACGCTTGGACGTACAGACGTTCTTCCAGTCGGCGACTTGGGCATCCAAATGTCCATTCGCAAACTGTATTCGTTGCGTAAGGATCCTGACGCCGAAAAAATAAAGAAGATCGCACGTAATTGGCATCCTTACTGCTCGATCGCGTCTCTGTATTTATGGCGCGAAAAGGACTGAGCGGATCAAGATCGCGGTTTGAAAAAGTACCGTGGCCACTTCGGCCATTCCTCAGGAACCGCAGTTTCGAAGTCTATTTGCAGCCGCATACCGATTTTTAGGTGTTCGAAATCCACACTCTTGATCATAGCCGGCAGATTCGGCCCTTCTTCAAGCTTAACGATGCCTACAGCGTATGGCGCTAGCGACAGGAATTGTGTTGGTGGGAAGTGAATTATGGTGTACGTTAAGAGAACACCATCCCCCTTCAATTGAACCCATTCAATTCCTGTGCTCAAGCACTGTTGACAAATTCCACGTGGTGGGCACGCAAGGTTACCACAGCTCATGCACCTCGCACCCATCAGTTTTCGGTTGGCACAGTAGTGGTAAAAATTCTCAATCGTCGGAATAATTTTTCCTTCTTCATCCAGGATGAAGGTGGACTTCGGTTCATCGGTTGTCATGGTGGCCGTGGTCTTCAATTAACTAGTCCCCGCGTTGGTAAATATGAACGACTCCAGTTGAGCCAGATCCGCCTAGATTTTCACTCAGGCCAATCTGCGCGCCGTCCACCTGGCGGCGTCCTGCCTGGTTTGTGAGTTGCATGTAGATTTCACACGCCTGTGCTGTTCCGGTTGCACCGACGGGGTGTCCTTTAGCTTTCAAGCCTCCGCTCGTATTCACTGGAATTCTTCCTCCAAGTTGTGTTGCGCCGTCATCGATTAGTCGCCCTCCTTCACCTGGTTTACAGAATCGGAGGTCTTCGTATGCAATTATCTCTGCGATCGTGAAGCAGTCATGAAGTTCGGCGACTTGAATATCGTCGGGGCCGACGCCGGCCATCTGGTAAGCTTGCTGTGCGGCTAGTTTTGTTACCTTCATGCTACTGAAATCGTTTCGTTCGAACAGCCCCACAGTATCCTGGGCTTGGCCAGTTCCAATGATGTTTACTGGCGTATCAGTGAATTTCTTGGCTATTTGTGGGGAGGTGAGAATCAAACAGCTTGCCCCGTCACTACGCGGGCAGCAATCATAGAGTTTCAGCGGCCATGCTACCGGTTTCGAGGCTAATACTTCGTTAACTGATATTCGTTTCTGAAAGTGAGCTTTAGGATTTAGAGCGCCATGTTCATGATTCTTTACGGCAACTTTTGCCAGCTGTTCCTCGGTGGTGCCGTACTTGTGCATGTGATCAACGGCTATCATTCCGAATATGCCTGGAAAAGAGATTCCGTGCCATTGTTCGAAGGCGAAATCCGATGCCATTCCTAAGATTTCGGTCACACCGGTTGTGTCCAAGTGGGTCATCTTTTCCACTCCTCCCACTAAGACCACGTCGAAGGCTCCTGACGCTATGGAGAAGATGGCAGTCCGCAACGCTACGCTTGAGGATGCGCAAGCACCTTCTGTTCTGAACGCAGGTACCGGGAGAAGACCTATCCAGTCGAGAAAAAGTGGAGCTACGTGTGCCTGATGTTCATACGCTTCGCTCATCATTCCAATGAAGAGCGCCTTTATGTCACGTCGGGGGTCGAGGTTTGGGCAGCTGTCAAAGGCTTCTTTTGCTGCTTCTGCAAACAATTCTCTGCAGTATAATCCTTCACGAACACCGAACTTGGATATTCCGGCAGAAACGATGCTCGCGATCGGCTTTCCCATTAAGCGATACTCCCGATTCCTTAGGTCTAGCCGTTCGATGCATCAGCACATTATCAAGTTATTGCCATATTTCCATTCACGCGTTCGTGTAGACGCATGTGATCAATGAGTAACCTGTAGTAGAATTTCCCTATATTGCTCGTCATCAATCGTTCCGCGTTTGAGGAGCACTCGAGCTACCCGCGTAATCGTTGCGTAAGAGCGCAGTCGAACGCCCATTTTCATTAGCTGCTCTTCGCCTCCTTGTTGCCTATCAAGAAGAACCACTGCGTCCTTGACCACGCCTCCTTCCGCGCGAATTGCGTCTACAGCTTCCAGGATGTTCTTACCGGTCGTTACAACATCGTCCAACAGCACAACTTTGTCGCCTGGAAAAATTATTCCCTCGATTCGTCTGCGTTGTCCGTGGTCTTTAGGTTCCTTTCTTAGATAGAGGAATGGTTTCGCGAAGTTGAAAGCTAGAACTGCAGCGTACGGCACTCCGGCGGTCGGTATACCCACCAGTCGACTAGAGCGTTTGATAACCTGCTCAAGCGTTTCGGCATAGTACCCAATAGCGCGTTTGAATGCTTCCGGATCACTAGGGATTAAACGAAGGTCTACATAGTACGGGCTTAATGCACCGCTTGATAGTTGAAAGGTTCCGAATTTGATGCAGCCAGTTCTAAGTAAAACATTGCAAAATTCATCTATACCTTGTCTGACCATATTGAAGGTATTATCAGAAGCTGCTGTTTAGCCTTTCACAGCCGAGCATTTACCGGTCGATCTATAACTTGGTTCATTTCCTCACCGATCATCGGAAGCAGGTGATCAGATGGTCGAGGTGTGGCTCCCTTACGGATCATCCGAAGTCGCGGTCCGCGTTCCTGAAGAAACATTGATCGACATCCTGAAACCGCAAACCAACACAGGGAATGTGGATCCTGTCGCTGAAGTAACGCGCCTCGTTTCCTCGAATCCTGAATTTCAAAGCAAAATAAAGAAGGTGGAACGCATATGCGTTGCGGTTGGAAGCTCGCGGAACAAACAGCTGCTTCAACAATCCGCGAACTCGCTTCTGGCAGAACTCAAAAAATTAGATGGCCAGCCACATATCACAGTTCTGCTCACCTCCGATTCAACACTTGTAGAAAATGATTTTGAAACTGGCCTCAGTGTGATACGTCACTCCGCTAAATCGCAGACCGCTCCCCTTTCTGGATTTAGATCCGATTTTACCCCCGCCATAAATTCACTCTTGATAGACGCGCCCGTTCGTATCGTGCTTGGAGAGCTTCGTCCAAATTCGATTCTTGGGTTTTCAGGACTACCCGATCTGATTTTTCCTGGATTGGGCTCAGAAACGTCAATTCACCAAGAGGTATCAGGAAGGGGGCCTCTGACACCAATCGATGTGCATAACGAGCGATTAGAAATTGCACAGCAACTATCTGATCTATTCGCTCTAGGTTTCGTGTTGAATGAGGACCGTTCTCTTGCACGAATTACTCTTGAGCCGTTCCGGTCGTGCATTAATCAGCTCGAGGCGGTGATCAGAGAATATTGCACGAGAAGCGTTGAGAAGGCGGCTGACATTGTGATTATGAGTGCCGGCGGGACGCCTTCTGATGAGACATTAATTCGTACCGTAGAGAATTTCCCGAATGCGTTGTCGATCCTCAAGCGCAACGGAGCGCTGATTGTTGCCGCCGAATGTTCATCAGGATCCGGAAACGGGGAATTCTATTCCTGGTCGGCCGAAAAAAAGGAGGCAAGGTATCTGGAGGCCAGATTGAGGCACACATTCAATTTCAACGGCTGGAAAGCTGCCTATTTGGCACGCGCCGTTCAGAATCATAGAATCTATCTGATCTCAACGATTCCGGATCATCACGTGGAGAATGTCTTCGGATTAAGACCGGCTAAGACAGTGAACGCTGCTTTGCTTTCCGCGCAACGGGCGTTGGGCAATGATTCAAAAATTAGCGTTATCCCGGATCCAACTTCAGTGATAGCAAATTTGAAAGTGCCTGAAAAACCGCCGGATGCCTAAACTAGATCCCTGAAAGTTCTGTAGGCAACCTGTCGATTGAATACGTCTGCATAATAGTTAACCAAGAGCCTGCAGTCGTGCAGGTGGCCCCACTGTATATTTGCTCTGCTTCGGCAAGATTGTTTGTCGCCAAATCCGAGTTGGGAAACAAAAACGCTCTAGTTACAATCAAAGATGAAGCACCATAGGTCACTGATTTCGCAATTAAGTTACTTGTCGCGAATTGAGTGGGAAACATGCCTACGAAAAAGGCGATATAGTTTAGCGAAGAGCCTGTTACGAATATCGCGTCTCTTACAGTCTCATTATCAAACAAATTAGATGTGCTCGAACTGACTTGATCAAGTATGGTTTCGACGTTCTGCAATCCCGTTGCTTGATCGTAGCTCAGGATTACCTTGCCCTCAACTACGGCCAAATACGTGAGCATAATCCTGCTTTCGCCAAACTTCCGAATGAGTAACGCGTAAATTGAATCGCCGTCATAATTAATTGGGCTGTGAATTGTCGTCGCATTCACGTTTTGCAAAGCATTCGAAATGGTCTCTAGTCGTTCTTGGGTTAGACTGAGAATTGAAACAGTTCCATTGAATTGTGGCGGGATCAATTCAATGTCAAGCTCATACATTACGTCCGAAGGGAAAATCGTGAGATTTAGCTGAGGGACTTGAAGCACAACTTTAGATCCAAAAAGTGAGAGATTTTCAGATATGACGTAGGCTTGACGGTAATTGACATAACCGACGTACTGAACTTGGTTTGGTACAAAACTCATCCAAGGTTGAGGGTTAAACTCGAGGGAAGTCGGAACGTGATTCGTTGTTTGCTGTGAGCTTACGTAAAACGCTAACGAGAGCAGCGCTATTATCATGGTCGTAATGATGAACGAATATGAGCGTATCCGCGAGGATTTACGCTTGACCTTACGCTTATTTTTCATTCCCAGCTCTCCTTTAGCCTGCCATGTTTAGGATGAGTCGGCATGTCTAAGATTCAGATCTTGTTAGCGGCATTTAGTATAGTTCTTATTTTAAGCATAGTAGATGGTGCTATAGCGATCTGTGCCAGCCTCCTCGGCTTTTCGGCGCGAAGTCTGTTTGGAGACCTGTTGCTTTTTGAAGCGTCCGTTTGTCTTATTATTGGTGGGTTACTGGATTTTACGAAATCCGCTGGCGTTGTTGAGCTCAGAAGACTAATGTTTGGCAAGAAGGAACATGTTCTGTCATACTCGAGAGCAAATGATTCACGTAGCGTAATGACTTTTATGATCGCGGGATTGTTGATGCTCGTCGGAACAATTTTATTGGTAATGATCGATGTGGCATTCCGCTAGGTATTCTAGCTGAGAAATGTCTCCTCGTGCCACATTTTCCTCTTGCGATGCTTGACTATTGAGATAAAAAATCCAACTAACATTAGAACAAGAATCACCATCAAAGCCACATCTGTGGAAGTTGAAGAAACAGCAATCGTAGGAGTTAACGATTCGGGGAGGAGCTGCCTCTTATCGAGTATGCCTGTTTGAGTCTTCACGTATAGGTTAATCTGAGTTGGGGTTATCCCGTTGGCCAAGGCAATCATAGCCATCGAATCGTTCAGGACGTAGCCTGTGAAGTTGGCTCGATACCATTCGGTCCCGAAAGCCGGCGGTACGGGGACAGAGACGCTGTAGCTGCTGTCGTTTGCTGAAACGGCGCCCGCATAATCGTTCCAACTTATTCCATCAGTACTCTGCTGTAAAATTATCATCATGTGGGCAACGGGCGCCGTTCCTTTGATTGCTATAGAGCCTACTCCAAGGACGGCGCTGCCACTGTAGGTAATCTGCGGAGGGGGTTGGCCGACGTTCACGGTGTAACCTGCTTGTCGTAGTAGATCAGCCGCAATATTCGGATCATAGCTGTCCGGCTGTAGAGATGCGTCATACCACTTTCCCCATCCCGGGCCGAGAAAACTTGCCAGTGGATATCCTGCTCCGCCGAGTAGTTGGTTGACAATTTGGTCTCTCGGAATCAGGTGGCTGATAGCTTTTCGTATGTCCCGAGCTGCTTCTGCAGCTTGCGAGGGATCGCTCTGGCCTACTGGCGTGTCAATGCCGGTTCCGAACACGGGATGTCGCATATTGAAACCCATTTCTTGCCATCCTAATTCTGGGGAGGAAATTATGTTGACGCCCATCTGCTCCAAGGTGGACCTGTCTGACGAAAGCTCGTAGTTGAAGTCGAGGAGATTCACTTCTCCATTTTTCAATGCTGCCAGTGCAGAGTCCTTACTACTGATCCATGCGACCTTGTAGGTGTTGATCGTAAACTGCCCAATGGACTCAAGTCCGGTGGCGTTCCAATATTGCGGGAACTTCACTAGGGTGGCGATGTTGTTCGTAAAGTCGTAGCTCTGGAGGATATACGGGCCTGCGCCAACAGGTCCTACAGCAGTGTAGCTGCCAGTGCCTCCGTAACGTTTTGCATCCCACGTATAGGTGTACGGACCATTTGCGGTGCTAAATGGTGCACTATCCCACGTTGAGAACGGAAACTTTTCCATTATATGCATAGGTAGCGGTGAAGAAGCAGCATATGTTTCGTTCGTGAAGGCATAGATTGCGGGCAAGTGGAATTGGAATGTGTATCTGCTCAAGGATTTCCACCAACCGATAGTCAGGGGTACCCCCGGTCCGGTATTGTCGTCGACTCTGGTCGTTCCATTGAGAAACGTGAATGAGACTCGGCTTCCGAGATATTGTACGTTGCCGCCTAGGCCTACGGACGCTAATTGTGGGCTTGTTAGGGCGTATTGAGTGAAAACGAAATCATCTGCAGTGACTTCAACTCCATCTTGGAAGAGGACTCCTGGTCGGAGAGTGATCGTCCACGTGAGATGATCGGGACTAGCGGTTATGTTCTGTGCCGTGCCGGAAATATAATTGAGATTGCGGCCGTCTACTTCTTGTAACGATCCGCCGAGAATTGCTCCGTCGATATAGGCGACATAGAAACTGTTGGAACTTGACGTCCCTCCTGGATCTAATGTGTTACCTGGGAAGATATTTCCTGCTTCTGCTAGCGTGAGCTGTGTTCCGCCTGACCAATGTTGTACGTCGGGAAAGGTTACGGCATTATACACGTCTTTGCTCCCCCACGCTGACCATCGCTGATCACGTGGAACCACATTGACTCCTTCGTAGATGTAATTGTACGGAGCGTCATGGAACACGATCTCTTGGAACTTATGGGTCAGAGCGAGTTGAGTGGTGACATTTGTAGTGCTGTAAAGCGTGTCAAAGAGTGAGTTTAGAGCGGAATTGTTGTAGAGCGCATAATTCTGTCCTACTGGCGAAAGATATGCGGGGCCTCCATCGAAGTTACCTCTAAAGTCAGGTACCGGGGCTGTGAAGCCCCACCCAGTAAATCCAATGTCGTAGCCACCTTGATCGAACGTTGCGCCCTGTGCAGCGCTTAGGAAGAACTCTCTGTTCGCCAGCTGATCGAAGTTTACGTAGAATAGTTTCGCGTCAATTCCCACTGAAATCATGTTACTCGTGATTATGCTCGCGTATTCACGTCGCACGGTGTTTCCTCCGGTGGGAGCGATTATGGTAACGGAGAAGAGACCGGTCTGTTGCGCGTGTGCGTTCACGAGAACCACTGAGAGACCGCTAAACAAAGTTACACATACTAGAAACGCGAGAAGTACTCCTTGGATTATCGATCTTAAGACCGAGCTCGGCATTACGGACCACGGGAACTATTCAATTTGTGAATTGATAGATTTATGAATTGGATCTGCCTAAAAAAAGTGATTTAATTAATTCTATTTCAAAAATTCCGTGAACGTCTACTCTTCTCAGTATGTCGCACAACTTTCAAAAAATTATCTTTTGAGTGCTTATGGAAGTTTGATCGTATAGTCAACTGCTCAAGTTTTAGTGGTCATCTTAGTGTTGGTATGATCTTGTCTCCGAACAGTCTTATTGGGTCATTCGTGGTTATGTCTGGGAAACCCATTACGAAACACGTAACGCCAGCGGTAACGTAGTCCTTGAGGCTTTCGATGCATTGATCGGGCGTGCCTTCAAGTCGCATCTGTTTAGCCGTATAGCCTTTAGTTGCGATTGTTACCGGGAGGAATTTCCTGGATTTCTCTTGGACTCCACGCTCGTCTTCTGCAACAACACATCCTATTCCAACTCCCGACCGTATTGTGGTTGCGTCTCGTCCAATTTCTTGGCAGTATCCTTCAATTGCAGTTCGCATACGTCGATAATCGTCTGGTGATGGTCGATAGAGTCCGGAAATTGTCCAAACGTCAGCGTGTTTCGCTATGAGTTTTAGCATGTGGTTACCACCATACATAATCCCAGTCCAGATTGGCGGATGTGGACGCTGAACAGGTTTAGGGTTTGATGACGCGTTCCTTAATGAGTAGTGCTTACCTTCGAAAGTTACGTCATCCCTTGTCCAGAGATCACGGATAATTTCGATCGCTTCATCAAGACGCCCAACTCTGGAAGCTCGTCCGGGAAATTCAATACCATTTGAGGCACATTCTTCTTCTAACCACCCCGCGCCTATGCCGAAATCAAGCCTTCCTCTGCTGATACCATCAAGGGTAGCCGCCATCTTAGCAACTAATGCTGGGTGTCGAAATAGATTGTTGAGGAGGATCGTGCAAAGTCTGATACTTTTCGTCGCTTCAGCAAGCGCAGAAAGTGTCGTCCAGCACTCCATGTAGGATTTCGTTGAAGAGATGTCTTGCAAATGGTCTGAGATCCATACAAAATCGAATCCGTATTTCTCACATTCGAGAACCGTTCGCTTCACAGTTTCATAATCGTTTCCGATTTGAGGTACATTCGCTCCAAAAATTATTCGTTGCATATCGTTGACTGCCCATCAGAATAGAATTTGGACATGAAGATTTCCTTCTCAGTTATAAGCTCGCGAGTGCCATACCGGAAAATTAGGATGAGACTTCATCTTTCGCAGTTTTCTTTTTGGCCTATTCGCCACCTAACATGCGACCTGAGAAGGGACGATTGATACGAAACTCAAAGCCGCTAACTGACACTGAAGAGCGGAGTAGATGTTCACGGATGAATGGAACGCATGCCTCGGAGGCCAAGATGGCAAACGTTAATTGCCTCTATGTCCGAGCAATCGAATTGAGTCTAATTGGCAAGCATAGTCCGTTATATGATTAGACGCTTGCTATTCATGATACCCGTTTTCCTAGGGGTCTCAATTTTAACGTTTTTGATAGGCAATGCGGCTGGCAATCCAATTAATCTCATTAGGCTTGGTTTAAGAAATCCTAACCCCGCAGTCTTGGATGCTCTGCGCAGGTACTATCATCTCGACGTCCCTGTGTATGAGAGGTTTGTTTTCTGGTTGTGGGATCTTCTGCATGGTAATCTTGGGGTATCCATTTCAGGTCGGCCAGTTGCGTCGCAAATTTGGTCGTGGGCTTGGACCACTATGGAATTGCAGATAATCTCACTTTTTCTTGCAATAGGAATTGGAATTCCGATCGGAATATACTCTGCGAAGAAGCAGTATTCGAAGGCAGATTATGTGATTACGTCAATCGCAGTTTTCGGTTTCTCGATGCCGACTTTCTGGCTCGGAATTATTTTAATTATTATTTTTTCGTATGATCTCGGCTGGTTGCCCAGTAGCGGAGCTACGGGCATATCGTTCTTTTGGTGGGGTAACCCGGTTTTAGATCAGATTGCTCACTTGATCTTGCCGACGGCAGTGCTTACGTATGTTGGTCTGGCAACCATCGTCAGATTAGTAAGAGCGAATATGCTTGATGTTTTGCGGCAGGACTACATACTTGCAGCTCGAGCGAGCGGGCTTAGTGATCGTCGAGTTACCTACCGTTACGCGTTAAGAAACGCGATAAGCCCCATCGTAACAATTATCGGTCTTGGATTTGGAGCCTCACTGGCGGGTGCTCCTGCAACAGAGACGACTTTCTCTTGGCCGGGCCTTGGTTACGCATTCACACAAGCCGCTTCAAATCTCGACATTCCGCTTGTCCAAGGCATAACTATTGTAATAACAATCATGGTATTGGTTGCGAATCTGGTGACCGATATCGCATACGCGATGCTTGACCCGCGAGTAAGGATAGACTAGAAGGAGAGACGATGTATGAGAAACAATAGTCGCGGAGCGAATCAATGGGCGGTCGCATGGCGAAGATTCCGCAGAAACAAGTCGGGATTAATTGGTGGCGCGATAGTCCTATTCTTCATTGCCATAGCAATTGTAGGTCCCTATCTAGCGCCCTATTCACCTCGAAGCTTCGCTCCACTCTACGAAGGAGATGCTGGGCAACCGCCCTCGCTGAAGCATCCGTTCGGAGTTGAGGAATCGGGAATAGACGTTTTCAGCGAGGTAATAGACGGTACGCGTAACGATTTGTATGTGGGTCTCGCAGCAAGCCTTCTAACCACATTAATCGGAATAG
>Ga0326727_10013150_pt1 | contig 18533 bp, 13 predicted proteins | sample MB2enrmetagenome_FD_207643 | JGI IMG/M metagenome (GOLD analysis project Ga0326727, IMG submission 207643) | Lab enriched peat soil microbial communities from McLean, Ithaca, NY, United States - MB29MY | ecosystem: Environmental > Terrestrial > Soil > Wetlands > Peat | place: USA: New York...
GTGCCACTCGTAGAGCGCGAGATTGTTGGCCAGAGTCATGCGCCCGCGTTCGGGATGGACGAAGCCCTTCTGGAAGTCTTCTTCCGGCATGGCCTGGAGCAGGCCGACGAGACGGGCGTGCAGCGCGTCGATGAAGACCAGCGAGCCATCGATAGGCAGGCGCGAGTCAGGCAGGCGCGCCCACGCGGCTTCGTCGTAGGGCTTGATGGTGGGCCAATCTTCGGTGAGCGCGAGCTTGAAGCGAATGAAGGAGTTGGCGTGGCTGTCGGCGAGGTGATGCACGACCTGACGGATGGTCCAGCCGCCGTCGCGATAAGGAGTGTCGAGCTGCGCTTCACTGAGGCCGCCGACCGCGGCGCGAAGGCGCTCGGGGAGCAGGCGCAGAGTTTCAATGTGCGCGGCGCGAATGCCGGGCATGCTGGCGGCGGGCGCACGGAAACGCCCCACGGGATAGCGAAGATCGTCCTGATCGGTCATGGCAAGAACGTTAACACGCCTCGAGCTTTGAGCGAAACGCGATCAGGGAAAAAGACACAACGGCTGCCGTCCACACGAAGGCGGAAAGCAGCACGAAAAGCGGAGCTTACGCGTGGTGATGATGATGGTGATGATGGTGGTGGTGATGATGGGACCCAGCAGCGAACGCCGGACTTGCAAACACCATCAAGAGCAGCGCTGTTGCAAGCAGTTTCTTCATGAGTCGAATCCTAGCATGCAGGGATTTGCGGGCGAAAGCATACAGCCGCGGCACGTATCCAAAAGAGCAATGCGGCCGCTGCGGGCCTCCGGCCTGTCTGATGGTTAAGACGCGGCCGGCGTACACTGGGGTTACGATGATGCGGCCTGACTCTTCCCCAAACCTGAGCCATCGGCGCTACTTTTTTGAGAAATTCGGCTTGACGGAGAGGCTGCTGGAGCGCTGCCTGGGCGAGGCATTGAGCGCGGGCGGCGACTACGCGGACCTTTACTTCGAATCGGTTACGGCCACGGCGCTGGGCGTGGACGAGCAGATTGTGAAGTCGGCGAGCCAGGGCACGAGCGCCGGATGCGGTATCCGCGTGCTGAGCGGGGAGCGCACCGGTTACGCCTATACCGACAACCTGAACCCGGAACGGCTGCTGCATGCGGCGCGCACCGCGGCGCTGATCGCGTCGGGGCCGGCGAAACAGCCGGTGCAGGGATTCACGGAGACGCGGACGGCGGATCTCTACCCGGTTCCGCTGGGCGGATACGACCTGGACCTGGCGGCGCGGCTGGAGCTGATTTTGCGCGCCGATCGCGCGGCGCGAGCGTTCGATCCGCGCATCGTGCAGGTGCGGGCGAGTTACAGCGAGGAGCTGAGGCGGATTCTGATTGCGGCGTCGGACGGCGCATTTGCCAGCGATACGCAACCGCTTTGCCGGTTGAATGTCTTTGTGCTTGCCAAAGACGGCGCGGTGACGACACGAGGCTCGGCGGGCGGCGGAGGCCGGGCCGGTCTCGAACAATTTGTGGGATCGAAGAGCCCGGAGCATTTGGCGCAGGAGGCGGCACGGGGCGCAATTCTGCAACTGGGCGCCGTGGCTGCGCCGGCCGGCGAAATGGAAGTGGTGCTGGGGCCGGGCTGGCCGGGGATTCTGCTGCACGAAGCGGTGGGACATGGACTGGAAGCCGACTTCAATCGCAAGGGGACCTCGGCGTTTACGGGATTGATCGGCCAGCCGGTGGCGAGCCCCAAGGTGACCGTGGTGGACAACGGAACCATGGCCGGCAGGCGCGGCTCGCTGAATGTGGACGACGAGGGATCGGCGACGCAGGAGACGGTGCTGATCGAGGGCGGCGTGCTGAAAGGATATTTATCCGACAAGCTCTCGGCGCGGCTGATGGGCATGCCCAATACCGGCTCGGGGCGGAGAGAGAGCTACCAGTCGATCCCCATGCCGCGCATGACGAACACCTACATGCTGGCCGGCGACGACGCGCCCGAAGATATTTTGCGCAGCGTGAAGCGCGGACTCTACGCGGTCAACTTCGGCGGCGGGCAGGTGGACATCACGAATGGCAAGTTCGTGTTTTCGGCGTCGGAGGCGTATCTGATCGAGGACGGCAAGGTGACGGCTCCGGTGCGCGACGCCACGCTGATCGGCAACGGGCCCGAGGCGCTCAAATACGTATCGATGGTGGGCAACGACCTGAAGCTCGATGAAGGCATCGGCACCTGCGGCAAGGACGGGCAGAGCGTGCCGGTGGGCGTGGGCATGCCAACTATCAAGCTGGACAAGATGACGGTGGGAGGGACGGGAAGGTAGCGCGGGCGCGAAAGACATCCGCAGATTCTTCGACTTCGCGGGCCGCGCAAAAGCGCGGCCTGCTGCGCTCAGAATGACAGTGCATCAGAGAGGTTCGTGGTATCCCACGTCTCAGAATCGAGACGTGGGGCACCCGGTGTTTGTGCTGAGCCTCATGTGGGGGCGCTGCATTACGAGTGCCGGTTGTATTCCTGCGGGCCGGCCATAATCATGCCGCTCTTCTGGCGGCCGTGAATGTACCAGCAGCACCAGCCGGTTTCATGCTCCTCTTCGCCGGGCGCGACCAGTTCGTTGTAGGCAACCTTGCCGTAGAGGTAAATCTTCTCTTCCCAGTCTTCGACGCGCAACACCTGTTCGGGGTTCTCGCACACCGACTTCACTTCGTCGCGGTGGAAGGTCTTGATGCTGGCCGACTCGCCGGGCAGCAGAACGATGGGCGCGAGCGGGGCGCGGGGCTCAGCCTTGAAGACGGGAGCCGGCGGCAACTTCGCTTCGTCCTGCACGATGGCGATGCCCTCGGCGAGAGAGACGATGCGGGCCGGCGAGCGGCCGCGGTTGGTGGCGACCACAGAAAAACCATTGGTCACGCCGGGCGTGGGCTCGGCCGTGATGAGAATCCAGGGTCGCTCGGCCCGGGCCTGGTTGGCGGCAAAGAGCAGCGCCGCTTTGGCGCTGTCGGCAGCGGCCTGGGCAGTGGTTTCGACGTAGCGGGTTTGGCGCTCGATTTTGCGCAGCGTGGAGAGGGCGAGCAAGATGCCCACGTACGCGATCAGCACGAGAAGCACCACTGCCAGCCACTTGATGCGATCCTGCAAAGACCACGATGCGGGTGCAGGCGCGGGAGTGGCGATGGTGATTCGGGGTTGCTGGTAATCGCAAGGGCCGCTGGTGCAGGCTGGGTTTGCGGGTGTGCCAGAAGCGGACGGCGTGTTTGCAGTGGACGGTGCGGGCGCAGTGGGTTGCGTCGCGGCGGGCGCCGCGGAGACAGGCGCGGGCGTATTGGACTTGTTGGTCTGTGCGGGGGTAGCGGGCTTGCCGGTTTGCGCCGGGCACGCTCCGAGCGCGAACGCCAAGATGAGCAGCGCTGCGGCGGGGAACCGATGCTTGGAGGACATGGCGACACTGTAGCACAGCGGGGTTGCCGGGCAAGCGAGTGCCGTTGCCGGACCGCGCGTTTTCCAGCTTACTCCGGACACCGGTCAAGAATTCCCAAATTGCGCGCCATGCGCAGGGGGATGCGCATGGGAATCTTTTCCTCGTTGCCGAGCGTGAGAACGATGTAGGTCCGAAAGAAGAATTTCGTCCTGCCGAATCGAATTTCGTCCCATGGAATGCGCAATGGCGGGTGGCCGACGCGGAGCAGAAACAGCACCGATGCGTAGAGCGCGTCACTGGCAGCGGTCAGGCGGATCACGCTCGAGTAGTGACCCCACCACCGCATGTAAATGCTGTAAAAGAACGGCCCCGCACTGCGAATTTCGCCGTACGGCTCCGACTGCTTTTTGAATCGCCGCGCCAGCGCGAGCCAGCCGGTGAAGAAACTGACCAAGTAGCCGATCGCGCACCAGAGCGCGATAAGGCCGATCGCAATGCCGAACGGAACGGCGAGATTGGGGTCAATCGAGCTGGCTTGCATCGTGCACCTCTTGCATACTCCCGCGGCTGGATGGATGGCATCCGCGATCAGAAATGAACGGCGTTACACGCCCACCGGAAACGGCTTGGGGCTGGACTCCTCGGGGCTGACGCCGGTGCGCCAGCGCTCGAAGCGGCCCTGCAGCAAACTCATCAGGCCGGTGTACCAGTAGCCGAGCACAAACAGAATGAGGAACGGCGCGGTGAAATAGTTGTGATTCGTGAATGTGTAATAAATGACCCATGCAAACCAGCACCCTGCCAGCAGTTCGATCCAGGGAGCGAGCTTGAGGCGCTTGCGGTACTTGGCAGCCTGGGATTTCTCGCCCTTCTGCGCCACGCGGTATTTGGGCGTGCGCACAAAGGCGCTCTTGATGCCGAGCAGGGCCTCCATGACGGCCTTGGTGTTGGTGACGGTGAGGCCGATGCCGAGAGCCATGAGAAACGGCAGATAGTAAAAGGTCTTCTTCCAGTCATTGGGAAAGAGCTCGCGCTGGCTCATGACGTAAAAAACCGCGATGGAGAAGGTGGACGCGGTGAAGAGGGGGAAGTCGATGAGCAGCATCTGGAACCAGCCCATGTAGAAACGGCAGATCATGGCCGGGAGGATAAACACCGACATCACGACCATGAGGGGATAACTGAGATTGGCCGTGAGGTGATAGACACTCTCGATCTTGTTGCGCCGGGATGTGTTGGAGCGGAAGACTTTGGGCAGAATCTTTTTGCTGGTCTGAATGAGCCCCTTGGCCCAGCGCGCCTGCTGGGTTTTGAAGGCGGTCATCTCGATGGGCAGCTCCGAGGGGCATTCCACATCGGGCAGGTATTTGAACTTCCAGCCGGCCATCTGGGAGCGGTAGCTGAGGTCGGTGTCCTCAGTGAGCGTGTCGTGCTGCCAGCCGCCGCCGTCGGAGATGGCCTCGCGGCGCCACATGCCGGCGGTGCCGTTGAAGTTGAAGAACTCGCCGGAGCGGGCGCGTGCGCCATGCTCTAAGACAAAATGCCCGTCGAGCAGGATGGCCTCGATCTGGGTGAGCATGCTGTAGTCGCGGTTGAGGTGCGTCCAGCGGGTTTGCACCATGCCGATGCCGGGCTCGGCGAAGTGGTGAATGACCTTCATGATCCAGTCGGGCGGAGGCACGAAGTCGGCATCGAAGATGGCGATGAACTGGCCTTTGGCCACCTTGAGGCCGGCATCGAGCGCCCCGGCCTTGAAGCCATGGCGATTAGTGCGGTGAATGTAGACGATGGGATGGCCGAGAGCGGCATAGCGGTCGACGATGGAGGAAGCGACGGCGGTGGTTTCGTCGGTGGAGTCGTCGAGGACCTGGATTTCCAGCTTTTCGCGCGGGTACTCCATGGCGCAAACGGCCTCAATGAGACGGTCGATGACGAATTGCTCGTTGAAGATGGGCAACTGGACGGTGACGCGCGGCAGCTCCGCGAAATGCCGGGGCGGATTGGGGTTGTAGTTCTTCCGGTACTTGAAGTACTGGTAACACATGGTGTAGCGGTGAATGCCGTAGAAGGAAAGCAGAATCATGACCGCGAAATACGGCAGCAGCATGCAGGCGTCGAAGAGGTTCCACTGGTACAGCCCCTTAAAGGTCTGGTCGGCGTACTGCATTTTGAGATAGTGGCGCCAGCCGCTTTGCGGGGCGAAGGCAAGAAATGTAGAGATCTCCCGGAGCAGCCCCCCGAGCGGGCCGGCAGCAGCAAGCTCGAGAGTGGAGAACGCGGCGATCAGGGCGTGAGCCTCCGGAGAGAGATACGCTTCATTGTACGCGAACGGCGCACGCCGGTGATTGCAGTCTGGCGCCGCTTCGCCGCGCCCTCTCGGTTGCGTGCGAGGCGGTAGAGGCAGAATTGCGGAAATGGAATTAAAATACGATCACTCAAGTCGGCAGAGCTCGCCGCGCATCAAAGTTAACGAACAAGGTTGACGAAATGGATGCACCCAGGGAACTGAACGAGAGCATTCTTCCTCAGGCTGTGGTCGCGCCGCTCACGCGCGCGGCCATCTTTCTGGTGGTGTGCATTCGCCCGGGCGGGGAAAACTACACGCTGCTGCGTTCGTTCTGCGCGGACCTTGCCGGGCTCATCCGCGCGGTTGAGTTTCGCGACATCGAGGCGGGCCTCTCCTGCGTGGTTGGATTCGGATCCGATGCCTGGGACAAACTTTTTGGCTCGCCCCGCCCTGCCGAGCTCCACCCCTTTCGCGAGATTCGCGCGGGCAACCGCCATGCGGTTTCCACCCCCGGCGACATCCTGTTCCACATTCGCGCTAGGCGCATGGACCTGTGTTTTGAAATGGCCACGCAGATCATGGACGCGATCGGCGATGCAGTTGAAGTTGCGGACGAGGTGCACGGCTTTCGCTATTTTGACGATCGCGATGTGGTCGGGTTCGTCGATGGCACGGAAAATCCGCGCGGCGAAGCGGCTCGCGAGGCGGCCATTCTCGACGATGAAGATCCAGCCTTTGCCGGAGGTAGCTACGTGATCGTGCAGAAGTACCTGCACGATATGAAGGGCTGGAATGCTCTTCCCGTTGAGGCGCAAGAGCGCATCATCGGCCGCAAAAAACTCTCCGACGTGGAATTGAGCGACGCCGAGAAGCCATCGTCGGCGCACAACGCGCTGAACACGATCGTGGAAAACGGAAAACAACTGCAAATACTCAGGGATAACATGCCCTTTGGCCGGCCCGGCCACGGCGAGTTCGGGACCTACTTCATCGGCTTTTGCCGCACGCCGCGCACGACGGAAACCATGCTGCAGAACATGTTCGTCGGCCGCCCCCCGGGCAATTACGACCGGCTGCTCGATTTCAGCCGCGCCATCACCGGCAACTTGTTTTTTGTACCCTCGGCCACATTTCTCGACAATGCCGGCGCTGCCGCTCCGGATGCCGCGACCTCCGGCCCATCGCCGGCATCCAATTCCATGCCGGCCGCGACCGCGCACGACACATCGCCGGGAACAGGATCGCTCAACATTGGATCGCTGAAGGGAGAGAAGCATGAATAACCTCCATCGTGAACTGGCGCCCATCTCTGACGCCGCATGGTCCGAGATCGAGGAAGAGTCGACCCGGACGCTGAAGCGCTACCTGGCTGGACGGCGGGTGGTGGACGTTCCCTCACCGGCGGGCGTTTCCCTGCCCGCAGTTGCGACCGGACATCTCAAGCCGATCCCTGCTCCCGCGAAGGGCATCATCGCCCACCAGCGAGAGGTTAAGCGTCTCGTAGAGCTGCGGGCGCCGTTTGAGCTTCCCCGCCAGGCCGTGGACGACGTGGAGCGAGGCTCGGAGGACTCCGATTGGCAGGCCGTGAAAGACGCGGCGAAGATTCTGGCCTTTGCGGAAGACCGCGCCATCTTCAACGGCTACAAAGAGGCGGATATCCAGGGCGTTCGCGAGGGCACCAGCAATCCCATCGACACGCTGCCCGCGGATATTCGCGATTATCCCGATGCCGTGGCGCGCGCCTTGAGCCAGTTGCGCCTGGTGGGCGTCAACGGACCGTACTCGGTTCTGCTGGGCGCCAACGAATATACGGCGCTGGCCGAAACCCGCGATCAAGGCTATCCGGTTCTCGAACACGTCAAGCGCATTGTGGACGGCAACATTGTGTGGGCGCCGGCCATCGAAGGCGCGGTGGTTCTGACCACGCGCGGCGGCGATTTCGAACTCAACATCGGCCAGGATACTTCCATCGGCTATCTCAACCACACCGATGCCGTCGTGCGCCTTTACCTCCAGGAGACTTTCACCTTCCGCGTTCTTACCAGCGAAGCCTCTGTGGTGTTGTCGCCGCCGAAAAAGTCCAAGTGAGAAGTGCGCGCGGTGCGAGGGCCGCGGGCGACACCACTTCGCTTTGCTCAGAGGAGGACCCGAAGACCTCTCAGGGGTCCCTTCGCCACGCCGACGCGCATACCACGTTGCAGATTTTCGCCCACAGCCGGAACGAAGACCGAATGACCGCGCAGGGCGATATGTTGACGGCGTTCTTTGCCCCGACAACTACGCTCCAGTTGGAATCACAGACGGGGAGAATGTGCTGGATGCAACGGTATGCCTCCACCGGGCTTATCGTTGTGCCGCCAGGCAACTGCGCAAGCCGTGCCATGGATTGGATCCCAACGAAGAACAAAAGGCGAGAGACTCCAGAAACGCCGTTCCTGAAGGTGCGGGTCCATGCCGACGCTCAGGAGAATTTCCCTCGGAGTACCCCTGCAGCACTTTAGGATGTATGGGGTGGTTCAGATCGTCAGGATGGACAGGGACAAAGTTGAACCGGTCCAGTGAAGATAACGTCTTTGCAGCCAAACGGGGGAAAAGATGTTCGGTCGATACACAGTTAGTTTGGCATTGGTCTTTTGTTGCTTTGGACAGGGCCGGGCGCTTGAAGGATCGCACCACGCCAGTCCCGCGTCGCTTGACGACGTCTCGCGCACACAGTTTCAGAAGATGATGGATGCGAACGAGAAACTCTGGGATGAGAATACCAGGCTGCTCCATGCTCCGGGATATGTACCAGGGAAGCGTTATCCGGGAAGCTACCAGGAGGACCATCACTACTTTGAAAAGTGCTGCTCCAAGGTCCGCGAGACCAGTCAATATGCGTTGGATCTGCTGTATCGGGACGCTCCAGGAGACAGGCAGAGAGCGGCCGAGGCCTTGAATGCGGTATTGAAGGAACAGTACGTTACTCCTGGTGTGCGTTGGTACGGCACCTTTAAAAGGACGCCGGAGGAACCCGATCCCGGACCGGATGCGGTGATGTGGCAGGACTACGATCCCAATTGGCGCGAGTTCATCGGCACCATCTTTCAGATGATCCTCATCGAATACCCCGACCGAATTCCTGCTGAACTTTCGCAGCGGCTTTACAAGTCGATCGAACTCGCAGTAGCAGGCGAAAAGGCTGAAGGGAGATTGGTTCCCGCTTATACCAATCCCGCCCTCATGTACGGAATTCTATGGGACTTTGCCTCCGCGCATAACCAACGGCCCGACTGGCGGATGGAGTCAGGAGACTGGATTGAGAGCGTCTACAGCTTGTTCAGAAAGTACGACGCCTTCAGCGAGTTCAACTCCCCCACCTACGACACGGTCGATCTCTATGCCCTTGCTCTATGGCGGGAATATGGATCAACCGAGCGCATTCGGATGATTGGGGGTGCGATGGAGGCGGCATTGTGGGAAGACATCGGAACCCTCTTTCAGCCGGAACTCAACAGTTTGTCAGGCCCGTACGATCGTTCCTACGGCATGGAGAACACCGGGGACGGCCTGGCTGGACTGATGCGCTTTGCCGCGGACGCGCATGGCATGCCGTTGAAACTCGATGCCAACAGTATTCCTCCTGGATTTTCGTGCCCGATGGCGATCCTTGGAACACGCATTCCTGAGGACGCGCTTGCCAGACTCACGACGTTTCAGGGCGAGCACCTGGTACGCAAGCAAATCACAGATCAAAGGATCGCGACCGCGTGGATTGGGAAGAATGTGATCTTCGGCGGCGAGGCCACCAGCAAAACCAAGAATGTAGGGCACAATTCGCAGTTCCACCCGGTGACGATCCAGTGGCGTACCCCAACAGGAGAGCTGGGCTGGGTACGCGTCGTGGACTCACCAATGATCGATGCGACTGCTGACGAGCAGGGAATCACGATTTCGACAGAGGGAACGATCCGGCTGCGCATTCATGCAAAGGGTCTGGACCCTGCGCAGCTGACGCAGACGCTTTGGAATCTTCCCGGGTTGCATATCGCCGTGACCTCTGATGCCCAAAGCCTTTTCACCCTGGAGCCGACGGACCCGGCAAAGCTCGATCCGGCAATGAAAGAGGACGATGGCATGGATATTGTGTACGCCGGTATTACGAAGATGCGGCTGGATATTAAGACAGCTTCACCTCGATAAACTCAATCAGCGATCCGGACCGGGTTTTGATCGGGTCGCCTACCCGGCAGACCTTGTGATCAATGCCTCCTTTCAATCAACCATCGGAGACTTGTTGACCCCAGGTTCCCTCAGGCTCCCTGTCTGAGGAATCCGCGATGCGGGTACATCAGTAAGCGAAACACAGAGGAAGGCTTTGTTGACCGCATCGTGAATGCCCTCAAGACGTAGACACGCCGAGTGCCGATTTATGCGCCAGCTTTGCGAACCTATACGGACGCGCAAGGCGACATGGTGACGGCGTTTTTTGCGCCACCGACGAAGCCGTCTGCGCGTGTGGTGCAGGAGCAATCACGGGTGAACTGCGGGTAAGTGGTTTTTCTCTAATTTGCAGCTGACTCTTTTAGAATGTAGTGGCCAGGGACGGGATTGAACCGCCGACGCCGGCCTTTTCAGGGCGTTAATAATTTGTGTTTCCAACTACTTACACGACTTCGTGGGCCACCGAAATACGGCCAAATACGTGTAAGACGGGCCAATCACAGGTGGGTAATCACGGGTGGAGATTTCAACAACCGTGCGGAAATCTCAAATATAGGCGGGGTTCAAAAACGGTTCTTTAAACGATCGCGGTAGTCTCACGCTTCTCCGTTGAGGAAGCTCCCCTGGACATCGTTCTCAGACCAGTTTGGAGCAAGCCCTTCCCCAACGCCGATCAACTGGCCGTTTCATTGCGCTCACACCTGAAGACTCTCGATCGGTTCGCCGAGATTATGCTGTCGGGTGAATACAATTGGAGGCTTCTCCGAGTTGTGCTCAGGAAGTTGATCGAGCAGGATTACATTGAGCAGCGACTTGTGTACCTGGATGCGGCCGTTATAGCTGACAAAGCCGAGTTTGCGAAAGCGATTCATAAAGAAGCTGACACGCGACCGGGTGGTGCCGATCATATCCGCCAGCGTTTCCTGCGTGATGGGAGGGATGAAAGTGTCCGGTTCTCCGGGCTTGCCGAATTCCGCCATCAACAGGAGAATTCGCGCCAAACGCTTTTCGCTGGAGTTGAAAAGCTGATCGACAAGGTCGGCCTGTGTTCTCATGCTGCGGGCCAGGAGGAATTTCAGAAACATGTCGGAGAGGGTATGCTCCTGGTGCATCACCTGGATCATCTCCTCCCTTCCAATCCTGAGCGCAGTGCACGTGTTGATCGCGGTGGCCGTGGCCAGGCGCCGTCCAGGCACCGCCGCAAGGGACTCCTCTCCCACGAAATCGCCGCTGGAGAGAAGCGTGATCGTGGCCTCTTTGCCTTCGTGCGAAACCACAGTAAGTTTCGCCCGGCCGCACTGAATATAGAAGACGGAGTCTGCCGGATCGCCCTGGACAAAAAAGTTCTCTTTCGGCTTCAGGTCGGTGATGCTTCGGCCAACGCCCGCGCGCGCCAGGTAGGAGATCGGATCAAATGTCAAGTTACTTGCCGCGGTGTTTACCATGGGACCTCCTTCGAGGCAGTTCGGGTGCAGATTGCGGACTGCTGCAGGTTGATCGAAGGAAAATGGGGGAGGGCTTCAGAGCACAAGAGCAAAGCATCCTTCGCAACCTGGCGTCAACAGCGCAAGGTGAAGCTACACTTTTGCAGCTTGCCTATAGTGTGCAGGCACACGGAATCGTCATGCTATCGGGGATGCTGCTAATAATGAGGGGCTTTGTACGGGAAAACCCTGACAAAGGACGCAAGTAGAGCACGTACCGGCACAGAAAGTCAGCCTTAATTTAACTTCTTACCGGGCCGAACCGCCGGGCTCACTCTCCAGTGCTTCCGGGGTCAATAGACCCATCTGCACGGCAAAACGAATCATATCACTACGCGTCCGAAATCCGAGCTTCTCAGCAAGACGTGAACGATACGTCTCGATCGTCTTGACGCCCACAAATATCTGTTTCGCTATTTCCGCACTTGTGTAACCCTGCGCCACGAGTGTGAGCACCTGCAACTCGCGCCGGCTAAGGATGTTTACCGGTCGAGTGGGACCAGCTGTTTTGCTTCTTTTCGCTAGCACGTCCTGGACAAGAACGTTGGCCAAACGTGGATCCACGAAGATCCCACCGCGATGCACTGCTCGTATTGCGGCAATCAGTTCCGCATCCACCGCCCTTTTCAACAGGTAGCCAGACGCGCCGGCAGCCAGTGCCGATCTTAAGTACGCAGGGTCATCGTGCATCGTGAGGACGAGCACCCGGGTTTCGCGGCAGTCTCGCGCCATCTCCTGGAGCGCTTTCATGCCCCCAACCCGAGGCATGGTGAGATCCAGCAAAGCCACATCCGGTCTCGTTTCCCGCGCCGTTTGCACCGCCTCCTCTCCATCGGGAGCTTCCGAGACAACTTCCATATCGGCCTGGGCATTGACCAGCATTCTCAACCCCGCGCGGAGAATTGCGTGATCGTCCGCGATCATGACTCTGATCTTGTGTGTGTGCGTCGGCATTTCAGGTGTTCCTCTGCCCCGTTATAGGCTGGGAATCATAGCGGGAAAGTGGGACTTGCACCAGGATCTTGGTTCCCTTGCGCTGAGAAACGAAACTGACCGTTCCGCCCAACATTGCCGCTCTCTCGCGCATACTATGAATCCCCAGGCGATGCGAGGAGACAGCCACTGCCTTGGCGTCAAAGCCGCATCCGTCATCAATTACTGCCACCTCGATTGCCTCGGGCATGCGGGCAAATCGAATGCTGACTGCCTTGGCTCCCGAATGTCGGGCTACGTTGGTCAAGGCTTCCTGTAGAATGCGGTACAACGCGATTTGGACCTCTGACGGCAGGTCGCTGGAATCAAGCTCGTTGGGTGTGAGATCCACAGCTATTCTGTGGGTCTTTGTGTACTCGGCAGCGTATCGGCTCAGCGCAACACCCAGGCCGTGGTCGTCCAACACCGTCGGGTGAAGGCCGCGAGCAAGCCGACCGATCTCGTCGATGGCCTGGGCGGTGATTTCCCGCAACCGCTGTCCCTGCACCTTAACATCTGCCAGCTTACGAGCGTCTTCCAGGGTACGCAGGCCAACCAATAGAGCGGTCAGCATCTGGCCGGCTTCGTCATGCAATCCACGTGCGATCCGGCGCCGTTCCTCCTCTTGCGCCGAAAGCGTGCGCTCTAGCAGGAGCCGCTGCGTCGCTTCGGCCTGTTTGATTTCTTCGGCCTGTTTACGCTTTTGCTCGCTCAGATCGGTTATCACCATGCCCATGACCTGGTCCTTGTATCCACGTAATCGATTTATTGACAAATAGACCGGAATCAGACTTCCATCTGTACGGCGCAGGCTGAATTCGCCTTTCACGGCCGTCTTCCGGGCATCGCGAAGCAGAGTTTCAAATCTGTGCCGCTCCGTTTCCGCAACCAGCGACTGGAACGGAATGCCGATAGCCCTCCCTGTCGTCCTGCCGATCAGCTCCGCAATCCTGCCATTGCAGTAGAGCACGTCACCATTCCGGGATAGGGTGGCCGCGCCCTCACTCATGGCCTCCACCAGCATGCGATAGTTGGGTTCGCCGCCTTTAAGAGGAACCGCACGCTCCCCGTGGCGGCCGGAAACCATCAAAGCATCCACTTCGCCGGACTGTATGGCGTGAAGAGTCTCCTCTGCAATTTTCAGCCGGGTGCGAAGCTTGGTTTGCTGATTCGAAGACGTGGATGACCGAAGCTTACCCGAAGATGCCCCGGAACTTCTGCGAGATCCTTGCGGCGTACCGGCTTTGCCGTGCAGCCGTCTGGGGAGGACTCGGCCATCGGAATGCGCGCGCTTGTTGGACATCTGCTATTTGAGCCTTTATTTCAGCGTGCTGGTTGAAGATCCAACCCCACAATGACACTCTCGGTCTTCGAGAGGTTCCCAATGATCTTCTTGACCGGCGGCGGGAGCCTTCTCACCAGGGTGGGAATAGCAATGATCTGATCGCCCTTAGCCAGTTGCGGCTTCTCAAGCAAATCGACGACTTCGATGCGGTACTTGCCATGCAGCTTTTCCTCGCAGATCTTCTTGAGGTTGGCGATGGCAGTAATCGAATTAGGCGTTTGGCCCGCTATGTAAAGCCGCAAAATGAAAAAGTCGCTCCGGCTGGTTTTGGGCTGCCGCTTCTTTGCTGAACTCTTCTTCATGCCGTTACTCGGATTCCGGCCTGAGTCGGCCAAACTTGTGACTCGCTCGCCGCAGTTGCTCATTGGCCCGCGATGTGGGTAGCTACAGTATGATCGCTCAGAACCACGCCCAGGTCGAGGCCTCTCTTACTCACGATCAGTTCACGAACTTCGCGCGAATGCGCCATGCCGCGGGATTTCAGAACGTAAAGCTCGCGTCTCGGCCGTCCATTGGGCTTGCTGTCCCGCAATACAATCCAGGTGTCCATGAGTGAACTGACCGCGGCCGCGGTTCTTTCCTGGGGATCTCCCGCAAAGGTCAGATTCGTGAACATCGATGTGATCTGTTGCACTTTAAGGAAATCGACCAGGCGCACGAGCATCGATTTAACGTCATAACTGCCCGAGGCCGAAACCAGGTTCGTGATGGGGTCGATGACCACCACGCTTGGCCGAAGCTGGGAGATCAGCCTGTGGATAACGGCCAGGTGCCCTTCCAGACCGGTGCTGGTTGGCCGCATCGCGTTGAAGTGCAATAGGCCCTTTTTTACCCACCTCTCCAAGTCAAGGCCAACCGAGCGCATGTTGCGCAGGATCTGGCTGGGAGACTCTTCAAAGGTGAAATACAGGCAAAGTTCGCCGCGGGCGCAGGCCGCGCGGGTAAAGTTCGCCGCCAGGCTGGATTTCCCGGTCCCGGCCGTGCCCGTCACCAGCACGCTGCTTCCACGGAAAAATCCCTTGCTTTCCATCATCTCGTCCAAAGCGGGAATCCCCGTTGAAATGCGATCCGTGGGAGCTTTGTGGGTAAGCGCGAGAGAGGTGATGGGCACCACCGAGATGCCGTCTTCATCGATCAGGAATGGATATTCATCGGTGCCGTGAGCGGTGCCCCGATACTTGACGATGCGCAGCCGCCGGGTGGAAATCTGGTCCGTTACCCGATGATCCAGCGCGATCACGCAGTCAGCGATGTATTCCTCCAGTCCGTGACGGGTCAACGTGTCGATTCCGGCTTCCCCGGTAACAATCGCGGTAAGGTTATGATCTTCAAGCCAGCGGAAGAGCCGTTGTAGCTCCGACCGCAGTGTTGCTGAATCGCCTACGCCGGCAAAGAGCGCTTGAACGCTATCCAGGACAACACGCTTTGCTTTGACTGTCTTTACCGCGTGGGCCAAACGGACGAACAGGCCATCGAGGTTATATTCTCCAGCCTCGGTAATCTGGCTTCGCTCAATGAAAACGTAATCGACCAACAGCTTCTTGCGCTTGGTAAGGTCACGCAAATCAAAACCCAGCGACGCAACGTTTGCCATCAGCTTCTCCTCGGTTTCCTCGAAGTTCATGCATACGCCAGGCTCGCCGTATCGAACCGCGCCGTGCATCAGAAACTCCATCGCCAGCAGGCTCTTGCCGCTGCCCGCCTTGCCGCACACCAGCGAGACACGGCCTTTGGGCAGGCCTCCGCCTGTGAGTTCATCCAGTCCCTGGATTCCCGTCGGGGACTTGGCAAGCGAGGGGCGAGCAGCTTTGGGCTTGGGCTTGGCATGGGGCATCATAAGGCTCCTGAGATTCAGGCCGGTTTGGCTTGGGCGTCAAAGTTCCGCCGTTTCCCGGTATGGCGGTTAATTTTACGCCAATGCCCTATCGCGCTTCTCCCACTTGCGATCGAAGACGTTTTGGCAGCAGGCAGCGATCGGTAACCTGCTTATCACTTTCTGGGAGCTTTGTTTGCGGGACGAGGACGTGGAAGCTAGTCATGGAGAATTACAGCGAGAAGTGAACTATGGACCTGCAGCCCGCTCCTGCTATAAGCAAGGAACCCTGATTCTTTGAACCTGTTCATGAAAAACCCGACGCGCAAACGGGTTGTGCCCGCCATATCGGCGAGGGTCTCCAGACAGACCTTCGGGATTGCAGTCTCGGGTGCGCCTTCCTTGCCGAAACGCGCAAGCAAGAGCAGAACCCGGGCTATTCTCTTTTCGCAGGGATCGAAGAGTTGGTCAACCAAAGCCTCATGATAACGGAGGTTCCGCGCCAGCAAAGATGCGACGTACAGATCGGCGAGAGTGTATTCCCGGTGAAGCGCAAGCATCATTGCCTGCTTGTCAATCTGCAGCAGTTTGCAGTCCGTCATTGCGGTTGCAGAGTCCATGCGCAAAGGCTGTCCAGCCAGGCCACCGTCTCCGAAAAACTCTCCCTCGCTCAATATGCTGAGGGTCGCTTCCTTGCCAAACTTTGATACGACGGTGAGTCGAACCTTGCCTTCCTGGATGTAGAAGACTGCGCCGGCCGCGTCTCCCTGCGCGAAGACTGCTTGTTTCCCGGGAAAGGCCACGACTTTTACACCCTTGCCGATCGCTGCAAGGATTTTCCTTGAGTTGAAGTCGTGATCGTTCTTTGCCATCGTGTTGGGCACGATCAAGGGTTTCTCCTGGCGCGAAGCTATATTTCCCAACTCTAGGTCAGAAGGGGTCGCCAAAAATGTTCAACTTTGCTCAGGATGGGCCCGGGGCGCATTGAATCATTCACGACAGTGTATTTATGACATTGCCCTGTGGGAGCGCTCGCCCATTGAAGTTCCAACAACGTTTCGCGATACCGACGTAGATTGCTGTTCTGCCGCGGACTTCAGGCTGGCTGTCTTGAAATGGCTTGCCAAACCGAACTTCTGAAGCAGACAAATGTCGTAGTAATTGACATCGATTTCATATCAGGCCAGCCCATGACGGGCAGATACGGGATTCCCACGCGTCGAACCCAGAACGGCTGAGCGCGCAAACAGCCTTTTTCGGAGCGGTTTCGGAAACGGTTCATTAAACCAGGGGTAATCAGGGTGAGCCTGTTTCTCTAATTTACAGCTAACTATTTTAGAATGTGGTGGCCAGGGACGGGATTGAACCGCCGACGCCGGCCTTTTCAGGGCCGCGCTCTACCACTGAGCTACCTGGCCTCAGTCGATACGAGAAGTTGCATGAATCTGCGCGGATTCCGGTGCTGCCGCTCGGGCGTTGCCGGGAGAGGTGGGCGTTTCCACTTGCCGTGCGCTCAAAACAACCAAACCCAGTATACCAATCCGGAATGTGAGAGGCCAAACCCCTGCGCATGTTCAATACGATAGAGAATTTCTTCAGGGGCTGAAGCCCAAAGTCCTATTGCCTGGTTTTGCGGCATGGCTGAAGCCATGCCCTGATACAAACCTCTTGGACTGCGCTCTTCCCAGGCAGCGCGCGCTCGCCAGGCCCCGCGGGATTTGCGCGTTGGACTACACTGGAAAGCTATGATCCGACGCACGTTTTTTCTTGGCCTTGGATTGACTTTGGGAGTTACGCTCTTTGGCCAGACGCCCGCGGCCCGCGGACAAGGCGGTTCCGCGGCCGGCCCAGGAACCGAGGCGCGCGCGGCACGCGCCTACGAAGCGGCTGTTCGGCAGGGTCCGCCGGCACTGCGCGCCTTTCTGGTGCAGTTTCCCAAGGGCGCCGATTTGCACGTGCATCTTTCCGGCGCGGTGTATGCCGAAACCCTCATCCGCGACGCGGCCGAGGACGGGCTGTGCGTGGATACGGTGGCGCTTTCGCTCGCCAAGCCCCCCTGCACCGGCAATCAGATCCCGGCAAAGCGTTTCTCCGACAACATCGACAGGCAAACCCAACTGCTCTACGACAAGCTGATCGATTCACTTTCCATTCGCAGCTTCGTGCCCTCCGCGAGCTGGAGCACGCACGACCAGTTCTTCGCCGTTTTCGACCGCACCGGCGGCCTCAAGAATCACAACGGAGAATGGGTTGATGAGGTGGCGAGCCGCGCCGCGGCCGAGAACCAGCAGTACGTGGAGCTGATGGTGACGCCGCCCTTCAGTCATGCCGCACAAGTCGCACACGAGATCGGCTGGAGCCCGGAGTTGGCGCAGGCCGACCCGCAGGCGTTCGCGCAGTTCCGGCAGCAATTGCTGGATAAGGGACTCCGCGACGAAGGAGCCGCGGACCGCGAAGAAGTGCGCGCGGCCGAGGTCCAGCGCAAACAACTGGAGCACTGCGGCACGGCGCAGGCGGCGCAGGCTTGCCAGGTCGAGGTTCGCTACATCTGGCAGGTGCTGCGCGACTTTCCGCCTGAGCAAGTTTTCGCGCAGACGCTGCTGGGGTTTGAGACGGTCGAAGCCAGCATCGACGCGAAAGATGACACGTGGGTCGGCATCAACTTCGTGCGGCCGGAAGACGACTACGTGGCCATGCGCGACTACACAATGCAGATGAAGATGGTCGGCTATCTCCACTCGGTCTATCCGCGCGTCCACATTTCACTGCACGCGGGCGAACTGGCGCTGGGCCTCGTGCCACCGGAGGGTTTGCGTTTCCACATCCGCCAGGCGGTGGAGCTGGCCCACGCGGAACGCATCGGCCACGGCGTGGACGTGATGCACGAGGACGACCCGGCGGGACTGCTGAAGGAGCTGACCGTGCAGCACGTGATGGTCGAAATTAACTTGAGCTCGAATGAAGCGATTCTGGGCGTGAAGGGCGCGGAGCATCCCTTCCCCATCTATCGCGCGGCGCATGTGCCGGTGGCGCTCTCGACCGACGA
>Ga0326727_10013151_pt1 | contig 18533 bp, 14 predicted proteins | sample MB2enrmetagenome_FD_207643 | JGI IMG/M metagenome (GOLD analysis project Ga0326727, IMG submission 207643) | Lab enriched peat soil microbial communities from McLean, Ithaca, NY, United States - MB29MY | ecosystem: Environmental > Terrestrial > Soil > Wetlands > Peat | place: USA: New York...
GGAGATCTTCCTGCATGCGCTGGCGTAGATGTGTCATGGACACCTCCTTCGGTGTCCAACACTCTATCCAAATGCCACAGAAGCATACCCTGCCGCGCTAGCGGCTTAGTGCAAATCGCCAAAGCACTCATTGAAGTCGGATGGGTCCTCAAAAGTCGGCTTCCCGCCCCCAAAACTCCCAGCACCCTCGTCGGCCTCTACCGACCCCTGACCTCTGATCTTGCCCTCAAAACCGCGCGGCAAGCCGAAAAATCACACGACGCGCAATTTCTATCCGATTTTTTCTTGGAACTCCGTGCTCCTGCAGGTCGTCGTTCACCACAAATCCCTCCAGCTACAGGTGTATTTTTCCGCAAAATCCTGAAGGACCAGGGACTGAGGGACTAGGGATTGAGGGACTAAAAAGCGTAGACCTAGAAGTGGAGGAGATTAGTCCCCCGTTCCTGATAGGCTTACTCCAAACACTTTTCAATTCTCGGGCCCCATGCAATCCGCTCCCCCCAACGCCGCGCAGCCTGCGTCCGGCTTAACAGCCGTTCCGCTGTTTCATGCGGCATGGCTGTTTGCCCTTGGAATTGCGGTCGCGAGCCGGTTGTGGCTGCGGCCCGGTTTCGTGCTGATTGCACTGGCGCTGATCGCGGCCCTGTGTTGCGTAGCCGGGTTCCGAGCGCAGCGCATCGCCTGGCTTCCGCTTGCCACATTGTGGCTGCTTCTGGGCGCGTGGTGCGCGGAGATGGAGCCGCACCCGGCGCCAGATCCTGCTCTGAGCGCACTCTCTGACGGATTGTTGCGCACCGTGGAGGGAACCGTGGTTGACACGGGACCGGTGCGCACGGAGACGGAGCAAAACGTCGGCGAGGTTGTGACAACGGCTCCATCGCAGCGTGTGGATTTGCGCGTAACAACGCTTGAAGTGGTCACCGACCAGAGCGATGCGCAGACGCCCGTGAGCGGCGGCGTGCGGCTGACGGTGCGCTGGCCTGCCGATGCGAGTGCGCAGCCGTTTGGCTGCGGCGAGCGCATCCGCGCAGTGGTTCGTCTGCTGCCGCCCGAGACCTATCACGATCCCGGCGTTTGGAGCCGCGCCGATTTTCTTCTCGATCAGGGAATCACGTCGACAGCGACGGTTGCGATGGATCGCGTGGAGAGGCTCGGCGACTCCGGGGTCCCCAGCGACAGGTCTTCGTCGCTGGGGTGGGAGTCGCGCGGAATGTTCCTGGCGTGCCGGGTGAGCGGCTTGCAACATGCGACGACGGCAAAGCTGCTGGCGCTGCCTACGGCCATGCGGAAGTTGCCGGGCGCTCTACGCCTGAGCGAGGACGACGCCATTATGCTGGCCGCGATGGTGGCAGGCGACCGGACGTACCTGACACATTCGCTGCGCGTGGGATTCGAGCGCACCGGCTCCTTTCACATGCTGGTGGTTTCAGGCTTTCACCTTGCCATTGTGGCCGCATGCATCTTCTGGATCACGCGGCGATTGCGGCTGCCGCGCGTGCCCGCCACGTTCCTCACCATCGCCGCCTCGTTCGCGTATGCCCTTTTCACAGGCTTTGCCACGCCCGTCGAGCGCTCGCTATGGATGGTGACGCTCTACCTCCTGGGCAGGCTGGTTTACCGCGAGCGCAGCCCGCTGAACACCATTGGTTTCGCCGCGCTGTGCCTGCTGGTGGTGAGCCCTCGCAGCCTCTTCGACTCCAGTCTGCAGATGACGCTGCTGGCTGTGATTGTCATTGCCGGAGTCGCCGCTCCGCTCCTTCAGGGAACCATCCATCCGTATGCCACCGCGACGCGCGATTTGCGGCTGGTCGCAATGGACATCAAACTCCCACCAAAACTGGCAGAATTTCGCGTGCTGATGCGGATGATTGCCGGGCGGCTCGAACGTGCCGGAAACAGCTTGATCGCGTGGCGTATCTTTCCCTGGAGCGTGCGCTTTGCGATCCGCACGGCCGAGTTGGTTGTTGTCTCGTGCGTGGCGGAGCTGGCGATGGCGCTCCCGATGGCCGTCTACTTCCATCGCATTACCATCTTCGCTTTGCCGGTGAATCTCTTCATCTTGCCGCTGCTGGCGGTGCTGATGCCGGCGGCGCTGCTCATGCTGATGGCGCTGGTTGTTTGGCCCGCAGCGGCCGTGGTTCCAGCGGCGGTGGTTGCGCTGGTACTGCACTTCGGCGTCGGGTTGGTGCACCTGTTCGGCTCGATGGCAGTTGGAGATTTCCGCATTCCGGGCCCGCTGGTTTGGCAATCGGGGGCGTTTTGCGGGCTGCTGGGCGTTTCGATTCTTCTGGCCCGGTTGAGCTTATCGTCGAGTTCGTCGCCGAATTTGTCGATGAGTTTGCCATCGAGCTTGTCTTCGAAGAGCCGCTGGTTGCGGCGCGCCACCTGGGCTGCGCTGGTTCTGACTGCATTGACTGCGGTCGCGCCGCGTCCGGTGGATCGGCCGCGCGGCGCGATGCTGATGGAAGCCATCGACGTGGGCCAGGGCGACTCGCTGCTCGTGATCACGCCCGAGGGCAAAACACTGCTGGTGGATGGAGGGGGATTTGGCGGCGGCCCAAGGCAAGCGCCGCAGGACTTCGACATCGGCGAGGAAGTCGTCTCGCCGGCGCTCTGGGCGCGCGGAATCCGGCACCTGGACGCTGTGGCTTTGACCCACGCGCACGCCGACCACATCGGCGGACTGCCCGCCGTCCTGAGGAACTTTCATCCCGACGAATTATGGGTGGGCAACAATCCGCACGTCGCGGTCTACAACGCGCTGTTGGCCGAGGCGGCGGCACTGCATGTGCGAGTGCGCAGCTTTCGCGCCGGCGATGCGTTTGCCTTCGGCAGCACACAAGTGAATGTTCTGGCGCCGTTTCGCGATTACCAGCCCGGCGCGGAGCCCACGAACAACGATTCGCTGGTGCTGCATGTGGCTTACGGCGCAACTTCGGTGATGCTGGAGGGGGATGCGGAGGCGCCCATCGAACAGGCCATGCTAGTAGAGCCAGGGCTTGCGAGCACGCTGCTCAAAGTGGGACATCACGGCAGCATTACGTCGACGCGGCCGGAGTTCCTCGCGCGCGTAGCTCCGCAGTGGGCGGTGATCTCGTGCGGATTGCACAATCGCTATGGACATCCACGCGAGGAGGTGCTGAAGGCGCTTGAAGATGCGCACGTGCGGACCTTCCGGACGGACATCGGCGGCATCTCCTGCTTCCGTTTGGACGGCAGGACCGTGGCGCAGGAACCGGAGTGCGGAGGGGCGCAAGGACCGTGAACGCCACCGGATCGCAATGGACTTTATAAACAAAATTGCTTATATTGAGGAGCAGACGAGTCAAGAGCAGCGAGTTCAAGCGGTGGCTAGCGGCGCAAGGAGCCACATTCGAGAGTGCGAAGGGCTCCCACCTCAAGGTGTTATTGAACGGCAAAACATCTTTCCTGCCAATGCACAGTAAGGAACTCAAGAAGGGCACCGCCGAGGGCATCAAGAAGCAGCTAGGGCTGAAATAGGAGGCGAAATGTTGAGGTATCCGGTAGAACTCGAAGCGGCGGAGGAGGGCGGGTTTGTGGTCACTTTCCGCGACTTTCCTGAAGCAATCACCCAAGGCGAGGATCTGGAAGACGCTCTACGCCACGCCGCGGACGTCCTCGAATCGGCGATCGACTGGTACATCGAAGAAGGTAAGCCCATACCCGCGCCATCCAAACCAAAGCGCGGTCAGCGTGCCGTAGAATTGCCCGCGAGCTACGCCGCAAAAATTCTATTGCTGAACGAGATGGCGCTGCAGAAGGTCAGGCCAGCCGAGCTTGCACGGCGGCTGCACGTCACTCCGCAAGAAATCACTCGCCTCCTCAGTGTCCGCCACGCCACAAAAATCGACGGCATCGCAAGCGCACTGAAGGCGTTAGGCAAAACCCTGGAAATTCGCGCTGCGTAATTCCGCGGTAATGTGACGCCTATCGTTTCTCGACTATTTCGCTTTTTGAGAAGGCTTATCAGCGTTATTGATTCCACATGCGAGCTTTCTCATCTTCTTTCTCCCGATTTGATCTGACAGGTAAATCTCCTCCCGATTACGGATATGTGCGCCGATTAACTTGCCGCGGCGTGAATCGCAAGCAGCGTTTCGAGCAGCGGCCTGAGCAGCTTGAGGTCGAGGGCGTTGGCGCCGTCGGACTTGGCGTTGTGCGGATCGTCGTGGACTTCGACGAAGAGGCCGTCGATGCCCGCGGCGACGGCGGCACGAGACATTACTGGAATGAACTCCGGCTGGCCGCCGCTGACGCCGTTGGCTGCCGAGGGCTGCTGCACCGAGTGGGTGGCGTCGAAGACCACGGGCGCCAGCTTGCGCATGATGGGGAGAGAACGAAAATCCACGACCAGATTGTTGTAGCCGAAGGTTGAACCTCGCTCGGTGAGGAAGACACGCTCATTGCCCGTGGAACGCACCTTTTCAACGCCGTGGCTCATGTCCCAGGGCGCGACGAATTGGCCCTTCTTGATGTTGACGGCGCGGCCGGTTTTGCCTGCGGCGATGAGCAGATCGGTCTGGCGGCACAGGAAGGCGGGAATTTGGAGCACATCGACGGCCACGGCTGCGATCTCGCAATGGCCGGGCTCATGCACGTCGGTCAAAACAGGGAGGCCTGTGTCTTTGGCGAGGCGGCCGAGAATGCGCGTCCCCTCCTTGAGGCCGGGGCCGCGAAAGCTCTTGACGCTGGTGCGATTGGCCTTGTCGTAGCTGGCCTTGAAGATATAGGGGATGCCGAGATCGGCGGCAATGCGCTGAATGGCTTCGGCCATTGTGCGCGCATGGGCCTCGGACTCGATGACGCAGGGACCGGCGATGAGGAAGAGCCGGCCCGCGCCGACTTGCACTGGGCCGATTTCAAAGGAGTTGCTCACGAACGTGATTGTAAACGCACGCGGATGGGAAGGTTAGTGGATTGGTGCGATCCCACCCTTGCGCCAGCAAAAAGGCGCAAGGATGGGGCACGGAAGTTATGCGGCTCCGAATGCTACTCGCCTTGGCTGCGCGACCACTCCCACAACGCGCGCTCGATCGTGCGCAGCGGCGTGGGAGCGGGCAGGTCGCCTTGCGGTTTGACGATATTGCTATCGGCCAGGCGCTTGCAGAAGGCCAGATACTCCTGATAGAAGTGCACGTCGTGAGGAGCATGGCCCAGTGCTTCGAGGGCGCGGAAGTCGAGCACCGTGTAGCGCTCGGGAAAGATCGCGGCCAAAATGGCCGAGGCCACGGGAATATCCACGCCATTCAGATCGAGCAGCGCCTTGACGGCGGCCTCAGTAGAAGACTCGGGCGAAGCAGCTACCGCCAGCACGCGCCGAATCTTCTCGTTGCTGTTGCCGATGAGATACTGCACCACGCGCTCGGATTTCCAGCGCACAATCGCTTCCAGGTTCGCGAGGGTGTGATCGCCGTTGCGAATCGCTTCCCCGGCTTCAAAGGCAGCTTTTTCAAGCTCCTGTTCTTTCTCGCCGGCCTTCTGCCAATACTCCTCTGCCAGCTGCTGCAGCTCCGCTTCCGCGGGCTGAAGCTGAAAGTAGGCAACCATTTCGACTTCCTTTCTTTCACATCAAAACAAGACACGATAGGCCCGCGATTGAATCTTTGTCAATGACACAGAATGGGGTTCTTCGGGGAGTGTATCGGGACGGTCCATCTAACCCGAAAGAGGCAGAATCAGTAGACCTGCAGGTCTATGAATTTGTGATTTCAGAATTTTGAAAAACTGTCGGCGCATAAGCTCGCGGAAGACTACACCCGCAGGTGTACGAAGGGAGTAAACGATGGCCTGCAGGTCGTCATTCTTGCGGAAACTGACTATAAGAATGAAGATATCGTGGCAGTTTGGCCCTGGCAATGCGGCGGTTTCGAAGGGTAGATGACAAAAGCCTGACCGGAGGGCCGAATTGAGCCCCATGTCTTGCATAAATACATATTTATGCTATTATGTATTTATGCGTACGACGGTGGACATTCCGGATGAGACCTACCGAAAGCTGAAAGTGAAGGCGGCTCTTGAAGGCAACACCGTGCGGCAGATCATCTTGCGCGGGATTTCGCGGGAGCTTGAGCAGTCTGCCACCAAGCCAGTGCGGCGGCTTACCGAACCGATTCTGAAATCCTACGCACCTGGTTCGATTCGGATCGACAATGAACAGATCTACGACCTCATCGGTTTTCCCTGATATCAACGTCTGGCTGGCGCTCAGTACGCCGGACCATCAGCATTTCCGAGTGGCCTGGGCCTGGTACGTGGCTCTGCCCGGCGAGTGCATTCTCGCGTTCTGCCGGATCACGCAGTTGGGTTTGCTGCGATTGCTGACGACGCAGAGCGTAATGGGTCCGGGGACGCTGACCCATGCCGAGGCATGGCACACCTACGGCCGTTGGATTGAAGCTGCTGGGGCAGAGTTTGCCGACGAGCCCGAGGGATTGGAATCGGCCTTTCGTTCGCTTAGCGGCACGCGTCAGGCCTCACCAAAGGAATGGGCCGATGCGTACCTGGCCGCGTTCAGCGATGTTTCTGGCTTCCCGCTGGTGACGTTCGACCGCGCGCTGGCGGCAAAGTCGAAGGGGGCGGTGCTGCTGGGGTGAGGCCTACTCCTACGGCCAGACGTCTGCGTTACAGACCCGACAACGAGTACGATTTTCAGATCGCTTGTTGTCGCGGCTGCGGAAATCGTGAATGGAAGAGCCCGAACCCGAAATCCGGGAGAAGAAATAACCGCCACGTAGTCTCCGTTAGGCAGATCTGCCGAAAAACTCCCTCTATAATCGGCGCGAAGCAGCGCTGAATGTTTCCTGCCTTGCGTCCCTTTCACCACGATGTCGATGGAAGCTCCAGGAATGACCGCCCCGGTTTGATCTTGGACGACGCCGCGGAATCTTTGTATAGCTCCAGCAGCCGGCTCTTGCTCGGCGGACTTAACCAGGGTGCCCCATCCCGAATCGCTAGCGATCCCGATCTCCATCCAGATCTCGTTCAATGCGAATGCATCTCTGTCGATCACGTGCAATTGACCGTCCAGGCTTTCCTGAACGAAGTCAGTCGTCTCAAAACCGTCGTCAGAACATGGAACGATGCACACTTCCAAATTCCCCGAAAAGCCCAAGCCCCCAGGTGACAATGAACCGATAAAGTATCGGCCGGAAGGAAGTTCCGGGAGTATTAAATTGCCGTCGCCGTCTGTGATGAGAGCCGCGATCTTCCCTGCGCGGTAATCCTGCCAGACGTCAACCTTCAAACCTGGGAGCGGTTTGCCGTCAGCAAGCACCGTGATACGAGCCTTCTGCTTAAGACGGAGCAGGGGGCTGGGCCGGGCTTGAACAACTACGACCGATTCGCCCAGAGCCAAGGGCGCTAAGGCGAGCGCCAGAATTGCCGAGGCTGCGACAACTGGCCAGTGGTATTTTAGCCACTCGCTGCTTTCCTTCATGCTGGCAAAGAATTTGCCGGAGCGAGAAAAATGCAGCCGGTTCTTGCGGAAAGCACGTTTCGAAGAGTCCATCGTGCAGACCTCCAATTAAATAGACGCATCTCCTCGTGAGATGACTGGCTTTTCAATGGGAGTCTGGCTAAGCTGTGTGCTCCTTATCACTTTTGACGCAGTTTGCCCGGCAACTGCGCAGATACAACCGCAGATCCTTCGGCTCCCTCCCCTTCCCCTTCGGCTTCACTCAGGGCCAGGGTTCGGTCGCTCAGGATGACAGCGCGTTAGTAAGGGTTGGTATCGCGCTGACTCCGGAACCGAGGTGCGCAAGCCGGTTCTTATAGCTGGCTCTGACAAACTCAAAGAAGAGCGGGTGCGGTTCGAGGGGCCTCGACTTAAACTCGGGATGGAACTGGCAGCCGAGGAAGTAGGGATGGCCGGGGATCTCGACGATTTCGACGTAGGTCAGGTCGGGCGTGGCGCCCGAGATGCGCAGTCCGGCGCCGGTCAAGAGCGCCTCGTACTCGCGGTTGAACTCGTAGCGGTGACGGTGGCGCTCGCTGATCTCCGTTGCCCCGCCGTAGGCGCGCGAAGCGAGCGAATCGGGCTGCAGGTTGCAGGTCCAGGCTCCTAACCGCATTGTCCCGCCCATCTCTTCTACGCCGAGCAGCTCGCGGAGCTTGTAGATGATGCGGTGCTCGGTGGCAGGATCGAATTCGCTGGAGTTCGCGCCCCTGAGGCCGCACACGTTGCGGGCAAACTCAATGCACGCGCTCTGCATGCCCAAACAGATTCCAAAGAAAGGCACGTTTTTCTCCCTCGCGTAGCGGATGGCGTTCAACATGCCCTCGATGCCACGCTTGCCGAAGCCGCCGGGAACCAGGATGCCGTCGTAGCCTTCCAATTGCGATTCGTAAGTGCGGTCCTCGGGCGATCGCGACTCCAGGCCTTCGGCTTCGATCCAGTGAATCTTGAGTTTCAGGTTCTGCGCGACGGCGCCGTGCGTGAGGGCTTCTTTCAGGGACTTGTAACTATCTTCGTACTCTACATACTTGCCGACGATGGCGATGGAGACTTCGTCCTTGGGGTGGTAGCAACGGTCGACCAGATCGCGCCAACGGGCGAGATCGGCCTCGGGCGCATCTTTGTGGAGGTACTTGAGGATGAGTTCGTCGAGGCCCTCGCCGGCGAAGTTGAGTGGGACCTCATAAACCGAGGGGACGGTGATTGCGCCGATGACGGCCTTCTCTTCGACGTTGCAGAAGGCAGCAATCTTCTGCTTGATCTCGCGGCCGAGGTTACGGTCGGAGCGGCAAAGCAAGACATCGGCCTGGATGCCTATGGAGAGCAGCTCCTTGACCGAGTGCTGCGTGGGTTTGGTCTTAAGCTCCTGCGCGGCGGCGATGAACGGAACAAGGGTGAGGTGGACAAACACGGTGTTTTCGCGGCCCAGATCCTGGCGCATCTGGCGGATGGCTTCGAGAAAAGGCAGCGATTCGATGTCGCCTACGGTGCCGCCGATTTCGACGATGGTGACATCGGCGCCGTTCGCGGCCACCTTGCGCATGGCGTTCTTGATTTCGTTGGTGACGTGGGGAATGACCTGGACGGTTTTGCCGAGGTAGTCGCCGCGGCGTTCCTTGAGGATGATTTGCTCATAGATGCGCCCCGTTGTGTAGTTGTTGTCGCGCGAGAGGGGTGCGTGGGTGAAGCGCTCGTAGTGGCCGAGGTCGAGGTCGGTTTCAGCGCCGTCGTCCGTGACAAAGACTTCGCCGTGCTGGAAGGGCGACATGGTGCCGGGATCGACGTTGAGGTAGGGGTCAAACTTCATCAGGTTGACGCGGAGGCCGCGGCTCTCAAGCAGGCAGCCGATGGAAGCTGCAGCGATACCCTTGCCTAAACTGGACACAACTCCGCCCGTCACAAAGACATACTTTGCCGACATGGATGCAACCTCATTTTTTAATGTTTGGGGTTGGACGTACCTGGTGGGCACATTCAAGTATGGCAGACAACCGAGCCTGAATTAAAGTGAAAAATTCATCCAGGGCCGCGAAGGACAAGACTCGCTCGTGCCAAGTGCTTGAAGAGTCGTCCCTTAGACTGTTCGAGATTCCCAAAAGGCTTGCACGAATACGCAGTTGCCGGACTGCAGACGCTGCAAAAATAGCCGCAGCATCGCGCTCCCTTGCCGGATCGAGGCGCTACGCATAGGATGCTGCTTAAAGGAAACCTGGACGATGACCACTGTGACCGCGCAACCTCGCAAACTGGGAGCCACGGGCCCGGAGATCTTTCCACTCGCACTGGGCTGCATGGGCATGAGCGGCATGTACGGCGCGGCGGACGAGACCGAAAGCATTGCCACGATCCAGGCGGCGATGGACGCAGGCGTCAAGCTGATCGACACCGGCGATTTCTACGGAATGGGCCATAACGAAATGCTCATTGGGCGGGCGCTGGGCACGCGCCGAGACGAGGTGCTGCTCTCGGTGAAATTCGGCGCCCAGCGGGCGCCGGATGGCTCATGGCTGGGCCATGAAGCTCGCCCAGCGACGGTAAAGACGTCCCTTTCCTACTCACTCACGCGGCTTGGCGTCGACCATATCGACATTTACCGGCCGGCCCGGCTCGACCCCGCGGTGCCAATCGAGGATACGGTTGGCGCTATTGCCGAGATGATCAAGGCCGGCTACGTGCGCTATGCCGGGCTGTCGGAGGTGGGACCGGAGACGATCCGGAGGGCAGCGGCAGTGCATCCTATCGTCGATCTGCAGATTGAGTACTCGCTGATTAGCCGCGGCCCGGAGGCAAAGATATTTCCGGTGTTGGATGAGCTTGGCATCGGGGTCACGGCCTATGGAGTGCTTTCGCGCGGGCTACTGTCCGGCTTGCGGCCGGCTGCCTCAGGAGACCTTCGCGCCCACTTGCCGCGCTTCACCGGCGACAATCTCGCACGTAACCAGAAACTCGTGGCAAAGCTGAACCAGATTGCCGTGGCCAGGGGCATTACAACCGCGCAGTTGGCGCTGGCATGGGTGCTGGCCAAGGGCAATTCGATCATCCCTGTGGTCGGGGCGCGGAAGCGCACGCAACTGGCCGAGAGCCTGGGCGCACTTGAGATCAAGCTCAGCACGGAGGAGATGGCGCAGATTGAAGCCGCAATTCCACCCGGAGCCGTTGCGGGCACCCGGTATGACGCGCACCAGATGCATGCGCTCGACAGTGAGAGGTAAGAATTGCGGCAGATGCCGCGCTCAAGAGGCCTGGATGGTGGGGGCGAAATTGAGATGACCGCTAAAATCGAAGTGGTCAAGACGGACATCACGACGCTGGCGGTAGACGCGATTGTGAATGCGGCGAACACCTCACTGCTGGGCGGCGGCGGAGTGGATGGAGCGATTCATCGCGCGGCGGGGCCGGAGCTTTTTGACGAGTGCTATCAGATTGGCGGCTGCCCGACGGGCGAGGCCAGGCTGACCAAGGGCTACCGGCTGCCGGCGAAGTTCGTGATTCATACCGTGGGGCCGGTGTGGAGCGGCGGCGAACGAGGCGAGCCGGAGTTGCTGGCGAGCTGCTACCGGTCGGTTTTCAGGATTGCGCGGGAGAATGGGTTAAAATCGCTGGCGTTTCCGGCGATCAGTTGCGGGGTGTACCGGTTTCCGGTGGAGCGCGCGGTGAAGATTGCGGTGGGAGAGACGGTAGCGGAGCTGATCGGCAGCGACGCGATTGAGAAGGTGATCTTTGCGTGCTTCGGGGATGAGATTTATCAGGCTTACCTGCGGGCTGTGGACAGCCTCTCATAAGAGGACGCGCAAGAAGGAAAACGGGCAGGCCTTGGCGGCCTGCCCGTTTCCATTTGCCGACTTGCATTGTGCGTTTCTTAGAAGTTCAACGTAATCTTCGCTGTCATGGCGCGCGGCGTGACGTAGTGCGTGCCGCTGAACGTGGACAGGAAGTTATAGAGCGCGTACTTGTTGGTGACGTTGATGGCGGTGAAGTCGATGTCGGTCTTGTAATGCTCCTTGTGGAAGATGTTGGTTTTGCCGAGTGTGACGTCGAACAGGTTACGCGGGGCGATGCGCTGCGGGTTCTTGTCGTTGTCTCCTGTATTCGGAGCAGGGACGCTGATCAGATTCGAGCCGAACTGGGAAGCCAGGCAGACGCTGGGCAGAGCAACGAACGGTGTCGCCGTCTGGCCGTTGCACGTGAACCCTGCCTCGAATTCCTGATCGGCGGTAAGCGGAACGCCGAAGGCGTTCACCATGCTGATGGCCGGTTGGCCGCCGAGCGTGGTTGAAGAGAGCAGGCATGGGCTATTGGGATCGGTCACACCAAAACAGGGCGCGTTTCCGGCGACGAGTCCGGAATCGTAACGCCAGTTAAAGCCGCTCCACAAGCCGTTTACCCAGCTCCCATCGTGGGAGACCGTGTACTGAAGATGTGTGGTCTCGTTGAATTTTTCGTCGTGGTCGATGCGGAACGGTAGGCCTGTCTGGCCCACGGTGGCCCCGGCTCCGGCCACCTGCGGCGGGAAGAAGCGTGCCGCCACCGAAGATGTGACAAGATAGGCGCTGAAGTGATGGTAGTTGGGGATTTCTGCGTCCAGCGCGTAGCCCGGAATCTTGGAGTTATGCCAGTCGATGGGAAAGAAAATCGGCGTATTGCCCAGAATGCTGAAGTCGAAAGCATTGTGGGTATATTTCCAAATGTACTCGCCGCTGACCACGACATTCTTGCCGACGGCCTGCTGGAATCCGGCATGGAACTCGTTGCGGAATCCAGGGTGCACGACCCCGGAAACGCCGGGAGAGCAGAGAAGTATCGGCGCCAGCACCGCATCCGAGCAGCCGTTGCTGGAGACCACCAGGTTCTCATTGAAAGGCGTCTCCAACGTGCGCGCATACGAGGCGCGCAGGATGGTAGCGGACGGCTTGATGTTGTAGGCCATGCCCAGACGCGGCTCCGCTTGTTTTGTTGTGGCGAGGCCATTGTAGATATCACCGCGGATGCCGAGGTTGAAGTCCCAGTTGCCGGCCTTGATCTCATCTTCAATGTAGAGGGCCAGCTCTTTTACGTCGGTATGTCCGATGTAGGGATAAAATACGCCGCCGCGAGTGAGGTCGTAGGGCGCAAGGACAGGGAGATAGCTGCCATTCGGGAACGACGTTTCGCCGTCACAGTCGGACTGACTCGCATATCCCGGCAATGGGTCGCCATTCGAGTCGGCGCAAGGCGCGTTATAGGTGGGATCGATAACGCCGAGGTGATCGCGCTCGCGCAGAAAGGTCTGTTGATACTGCGCGCCGATCTTGAGGCTGTTGACTCCCTTCACGTACGAATAGTCCGCGTGGACACCGGTATTGGTCAACGTGCGGTACTGGGCGATCGATGCAGTCTGTATTGGACCCAGGTCGGCGAGGGGATTGCTACTGGGATAGTAGCCATATCCGTCTCTTCTGATGAATGCACCCAGGTTAAAGACAGAATTCTTGTTGATAATATGCGTGTACGTGGGCGACACGTCGTAGGTGCTGATTTTGGAGAGCTGATCGGTGTTGCCCACATTCACGAAGGTCGGGTTAGCGCTCGTGCCGCTGTTTGGGCCGGTGGTCACGACGTTCATCACGTTCAGGTTGTCAAAGGAGTTCGGCGTCTGGAACCAGGAGCGGCTGTAGTTCAGATCCCAATGGATGGAATCGGCAGATGAAAAGCTGTAATCAACGCGATCGAAGAAGTTCTCCTCGTTGCCCTTGTCGTGGAAGACAGTAAACTCCGGCGGATCGAGGAAACGTCCGGTATTGAGGCCGTCGGCTTCAATGAAGTTGCCCCAGCTTTTGCCGCCGTAGGACAGATCGAAACCACCATTCGCAGACCCGAACGACCCATAAGAGGCATAGATTGCACCGGTTGGCTTTGTAACACCCTGACCAGAGCGCGTGGTGGCCACAATGACGAGGCTGGTTTTGCCGCCGTACTCGGCCGGAGGCGCGCCGCTGATGACTTCGATGGATTGAATGGAGTTGGACGGAAGCTGATTGGAGAAGATCTTGCTCTGCTGGTCGGTGATCGACTGGCCATCCACGGAGAAGGAGTTGGACGCGTGGTCGCCCAGGCCATGGAACAGGCCGTTCGAGTCGGCCGCCACGCCGGGAGTGGTGAGCGTGACCAGCGAGCTGAGCGTGGAAGATGCGCTTTCGAGCGGCACCTTGTTGAACAGGTCGCGGTCTACGTCCACATGAAAGGTGGGATCGTCCTCAATCAGGTCGCCGGTGGCCTCAACGGTGACAGTTTGCGTGCCTCCGGTAATTTGCATAACCAGCTTGAGGATGGTTCCCACGGACGAGCTGATCTCAGCACTCTGAGCCAGCGGGGCAAACCCTTTGGCGGAGACGCCAAGCCGGTAAGGGTTGAAGGGCACATTGGTGAATGCAAATTGGCCGGTTGCGTCTGTTGTCGTGGTTCGTTCGAATCCGCTGAGTTCGTTTGACAGATGCACGGTTGCGCCGGAAATCACGGCGCCGGATGGATCGGTCACGGTGCCGCGAATGGTCCCGGCATTGCCGCTTTGCGCGGACGCGAAGAGCGCGGCAAAGATCACTACGAGAAGGGGAAGGATGCGCAACGTTGCGCCACGATGGAACGTCATTGGAAATCTCCTGAACACTGGCTATAAATGCGAAAAGTGACCCACGGCGAGAATGGCCGCGGCGCCTTCAGTGCGTTTCCGCCCAGCGACGAGGACCTGTCGCCGAGGCCGGCTTCGAGGAACATCGGTCCGCTTCGACTCTTAGAGATGCGCCGGAACATCGCCCGATGGGACGATGGGGAAATGTGGCGACGCAACGGCTGGAATGATTACGGAAGGATGCGCTAGCAGGAGATTGGAGGGGGACGAATGAAGAGGCGGGACTGGCGCTGCCGGACCACAACGATTGGCTCGGCCTGAGGTGCGGAGGTTCCCAGTTGCACCATGACAATGACAACCGCCGCAGCCGCGACGGTCGCCACCGTGTGCATTACGATACAGAGCTGGCAGTGATCCGCGTCGGTCGAGTTCGCATGCTGGTGGGTTACCTGGGCTACGGCCAGCAACGACAAGAGGACAAGGCACAGGACCGCAACCGCCGGCAAAAAGCCATGCCAGGAGCTGCGTTTTCCGTGAAAATATGCCTTAAGTCCAGTCAATCGATGGTCTCCGCTCTTTCTATATTCTACAGAAGAACGCATCTTATTGGACGCCAAAGGCGTAAAGGGGTCGCACGGTTTTTTTAGCGGCCAACGCCGACGGGTCCGATTCGTCTAAACTGTGTTGCCATGGTTGATTTTCCGCAAGAACGGCGCTGGGGAGCGTTTTCGCTCGTGATTCTGCTCGTGTCCGCTACTGCAGCGGGGCATGGCGGGCAAAGTAGTCAGAACGCACAGCCGTCGCAGAGTGCGCCCAGCCAAAGCAATTCGGGCCAGAACGGTTCGGGCCAGAGTTCCAAACCTCTGCCGTTGCAGCCCGGCGTTCCCGGCATGGGGAAGAATCATCGGCTCATTCTGAAAGACGGCTCCTACCAGATGGTGCGCGATTACCAGATCGTGGGCCAGCGGGTGCGTTACCTCTCGCAGGAGCGCGGCGAATGGGAAGAGCTGCCCGCGGACCTTGTGGACTGGGACGCGACGAAGAGATGGGAACAGGAACATGCCGACCTGGTGAAGGAAGATACGTCGCCGGCCATGGTGGAGGCCGAGGAGATCGACAAGGAGGAGACGAACGAGCGCGGAGAGCAGAGTGCGCGTATGCCCAAAGTGGCCGAGGGGCTGGAGCTGCCGGATGAGGACGGTGTGTTTGTGCTGGACACGTTCCAGGGCACGCCGGAACTGGTGGAGCTGCTGCCGAACGATCTCTCCATGGAGGCCAAATCGCGGCACGGCGTCGGCGTTCTGAATCCGCTGGCCACGCAGAAAGCCAGCCTGGAGCTGGAGGGCGCGCACGCCAAGGTGCACCTGCACGTGAACGATCCTGAGATTTATCTCTCTTTGGGCGTGGAGGATCAAACAGAGCCGGTGCTGACGCACCCCATAACCGTGGACACCGGCGGGGCCAAGGCGGTGAATGGAAAGCATGGCGCCCATTCGGCGCAGTCGGGCTTTGCGATTGTGCGCGTGGACGAGCGCCAGGCGGTGCGCATTGTGGGCGCCGTGCACGTGAGCCCCAGCGGGACGGTGACGCAGGACGAAGACACGGTGACCACCAAAGTGGAAGTGATGCCGGGAAAGCGCTGGCTGCGCATCGCGCCCGAGCAGAAGCTGACCATCGGTGAGTATGCTCTGGTGGAGATCATCTCTCCATCGGACATCAGCGAGTCAGTATGGGACTTCCGCGTGGACCCGGCGATGGGCGACAATCCGCGGTCGATTGGGCCGATTTTGAAGCAAGCCCGCGATGCGGAGCCGGCTGACAACTCGGGGGTGAGCCAGCCGGCCATGACAGAGCAGCCCCCTCAGTAAGCGTAGATGATCTTCTCCCACCGTTTCGGTAGAGAAACTCAGAGGACTACCCAGCAACCGCCAGCTTCGACTGTCTGCGGCGGTTGAAGACAAAGTGCACCAGCAGCAGCGTGGCTGCGGCGGCGCTGAGAATTGCGTCTGCTGCAGGCATGGCGCGCGGGCCCCAATGCGCATAGCTTCTGCCGTCGAGATAAGCCATGTAGGCGACGGGAAGGTTGCCGAGCGAATTGATGATGGAGTAGCGCGCGCTGCCGCTCTTGCCTGAGCCGCCGAGGAAATCAAGAACTACTCCGGTAAACATGGCATAGCAGGCGCCGATGGTGAAGAGGAAGAGCGCGGTGCCAGCGAAGTAGACCATCGGACGTGGCGGTCCCAAAGCCAGCACAGCCAGCGTGGCGGCATTAACAAGGCCCACCAGCAGGTAAGCGATGGGTGCGCGAATGCGAATGGGGATGAGCGAGGCGGAGAGTGAGCCTGCGGCCGTTAAGATGACTCCGGCCAGGCCGTTGATCCAAGCCACTTGTTGGCCGGTGACACCGTAGTCGGCGGCCAGGGCCGGGAGCAGTCCGATCATGGCGCCGCTGCACATGGGAAAGGTGACGAGGAGCGTGTAGGGGATGGCTTCCCAGCGCAGGAAGGTGGTTTTGAACTCCTGCCAGATGTGCGCGGCGGTTTGGCGGGCAGTGTGCTCACTGGCCGGAGACTGGGCCGGCGCGGCCAGAGCGGCGAGCGACGGCAATGCGATTAGGACGGCCACGATCCAACCCATGGAGCCGAGTTGAAGCGGGCCAGAGAGCGATACCAGCACAAAGACGGTGATGGCGCCGAAGGCAAGCGAGCCGCTCTGGTAGAAGCTGCCGGCGCGGCGGCGATTGGTTTCACTGCGCAGGGTGCCCATCATGCCGCCGCAAGCGGCAACGACAAGCTCGCCGAAGCAGGCGCCCAAGAAGATGAGCGCGACGGTCCAGCTTGACGCGAGGCGCGACTGGTAGAACGCAATCAGCAAGGTAGCCGCGGCAGCCGCGGAAGCCATCATGAGCCAGCTGCGGCGGCGCACGAAGAAGTCGGTAATCGGGCCCCACAAGAAGTAGATGGTGTGCGGAAGCGTAAGCAGCGCGACGATGCTGGCGCCGCGCGCAGGGTTAACTCCCTGCCCACGCAAGAGGTAGGAGAGCGCGCCGCTCACGAGGCCGATGGAGATGACCGCGGCGGGTGCAATGAGGAGGCTGAAGAGCCACGGGCGCTCGTGCAGCGCGGGTGAGGATTGGACCTCGACTTCAGTGCTCACTCCTGGCTGCATTTGGCTTAGCCTAGCATGGGATCCTTGCCGTTCGGTGATCAACGTTACGGCGTTTGGCAGACTCGCCCAGGCCACTTCTCTGGCATGTTCCTTCGAGCCGTTTTGGGGCCTTCTGCCTGGCACTCCTGTATCGGGCCTGGATTCGCTATATTTTCGCTTCGGCTCCCACTTTGCGGGCATTTACCCGCCGAAATGTCTGATGTTTACTAGAACCTAAAAGGCGCGTTTTGTGGTGCGTGCCCGATCGATCGAATTGCAATCGAGGGTTTAGCGCGGAACCAGAGTAAGTGTGCCCTTGCGTTTAGTCGTGAAAAGTGGCTTTTTCTTGGGGAAAAAGCCACTCAGCTGACGTGCTTTCGGGGTACATCTACTCTGGTTCCGCTGTAGACGCCACCGGTTATTGGGGAGGTTCTGGGGTGGTCGAAACGCCTAAGCAAAATGCCGCGCCGTTCGAAAGAGGGGCGGAATTCGACCCGCGTGTTGTGGAAGCTGCGTCGAAGGACACAGTTGATCACTACGAGTTTCTCCAGATAAGCCCGAACGCCGATGTGGAAACGATTCATCGCGTCTATCGGTTCTTAGCAGCGCGGCTGCACCCGGACAACCCGAATTCCGGAGATCCTGTAAAGTTTCGTCACTTGAAGGCTGTTTACGACGTGTTGTCTGACAGGTCGCGCCGTGCCAAGTACGATGCGACTCGCATGCCGCAGGCGCCGCAGCCGTTTTCGAAGTCGATCGACTTCATGGACGACCACCAGGGCGAGTTAAACCGGCGACTGGCGGTGCTGGTCGTTCTGTATCACAAGCGGCGCATGAGCCCGAATCAACCTGAAGTCTCTCTTGCCACGATCGAAGATCGCATGGGATTTCCTCGCGATTACCTGGACTTTACGCTTTGGTATCTCTTCAAAAAGGGCTATATCGCGAGGGCAGACAATGCGCAATTCGCGCTTACGGCCGAGGGCGTGGATTTTGTGGAAGAACAGCGAGGCGAGATCCCGGTCCTGAACAAAATGCTTACCAGCGGTTCGCCAGCGACAACTGCGGAAACTGACTCGCCGCAGGGGAAAAAGCCGGCTGTTCCCGAGCTGGAGGCGCACGCGGATATCGAGCGGCGTGCAACCGCTTCCGGGCCGATCATTCTGCCGGCATCGATGGATGGGGAAGTGGAACGGCGCTCGGGCAAGCCAGACCGCCGTGTCGGCGCACCGGATCGGCGCGCAATCAAAGTGGAGCGGCGCTTCCATTCGAGAGATCGGCGCGAAGGTCAAGACGTCCCGCGGCATA
>Ga0326727_10013152_pt1 | contig 18530 bp, 14 predicted proteins | sample MB2enrmetagenome_FD_207643 | JGI IMG/M metagenome (GOLD analysis project Ga0326727, IMG submission 207643) | Lab enriched peat soil microbial communities from McLean, Ithaca, NY, United States - MB29MY | ecosystem: Environmental > Terrestrial > Soil > Wetlands > Peat | place: USA: New York...
CACGGCGAGCGGAACAAGGCCGACCTTACCTATGCCACCTACTCACTCCAGCGAGGCGTCTCCGAAGTCGAAATCCGCGATACCATTCGGACCCATGCCTCAACCTCTGCCTTCGTCAATCGTTCTCAAAGAGATCAAGACGCTTACATCGAACGCACCGTAAGAAAAGCACTCAAGCAGAACGGTTTCTCCATCCCTTTACAACCCTCCTTCCATTCCGCGGAACTCTGCCGCTAACTGTTTCCCGCCTATCCGTGGGGAGGGGCGCATGGCGTCCCTCCCACGCTTCGACCCCGCCAGGTTCTCCGCTACCCACCCCAGCGGGGTGAAGACCCCGCAACGCCCCCGCACATTCTGAGAAGAAAAGGCGCTCGGACGAGCGTTTCGATTCCTCACTGCGAGAAAAAGCGTAACCGTCGCGCGGCTCTGGCCTGAGAAAAAGGGACGCGAAAAAAAGGCTTTCTCTGACGGCTTGATCCGGGTTTTCGGCGAGTCTGAATTAGACGGAAATTATTCGCATCGCATTGAAAATAAATGCGTTAAGTGTTGTAATTATATCAGATATGTATTAAACTAAGAGTGTAAGGTCAAGCAATTCAGGGAGATAGGAAAATGCAAAACGACAGATCAAAGGCCCTCATCGACTCGATCACCGACAGTATCAACACCCTCGCCACCATGACCGATGCAACCGCGAAATCGGACTTGTTCAAGACTTGGCTTCGCGCCGTCTCCCGGTTCCATCACTACTCGTTCAACAACCAGTTGCTTGTCCTCCTTCAGCGGCCCCAGGCCGAGCGTGTCGCCGGTTTCCATACGTGGAAGTCTTTGGGCCGCAACGTCAAGAAAGGTGCGAAGGGGATTGCTATCCTTGCCCCGTGCGTCCGCAAGAAGACCGCCGAGGAAGCCGACAAGCAACGGAAAGGCGAGCGAGTCTCTGAGATGAGGCTGTGCGGATTCCGCGTCACTCACGTCTTCGACATCGCGGACACCGAAGGCAAACCGCTTCCTGAACTCGACCACCGCGCCCAGGCCGGAGGCGAAACTCTTCTTCCCCGCCTTGAGTCCGCAGCCGCCGCGATGGGAATCGTGCTGGAGTACCGCGAGGAGACAGGTTCTCCGAACGGCTGGAGCGAAGGCGGAAAGGTCGTAGTCAACGCGACCCTGTCCACGGCCGCAAAATGCGGCACATTGGCCCATGAGCTGGCGCATGAGTACCTCCACTGGCAAAGCAATCGCAGGGACGACATGACCCGCGAACAGCGCGAACTGGAGGCCGAGGCCACGTCCTTTGCAGTCCTCGCCCACTTCGGCGTCGAGCAGCCCTCCGACCGTTATCTGGCCAGTTGGGACGCAACCGCCGAAAGCATCACCGCCTCCCTCCACACCATCCGAGATGCCGTTCACCACATCCTCGACGTGATGGACTCGGAAGGCCAGGCCGAGGCCGAGATCGAGGAAATCGCGGCATAGCCTTCCACCGGCACCAATCTACTCAGGGCCAGCCGGGAGCCTTATCCCGGCACGGATACCACAATGGAAACCACCATCCGTAAAGTCAATCCAGCCCGGCTCGCTTGGGGAACCTTCGACCACACGAAGAGCGATTACGTGAACGAGGGCGACATTCCGGCCAGCTATAGCGGCGATTGCATCGCTATGGGCCAGCCCGTGCGCAAACCGTTCCGCATGGACGGCGAAATGTGGGTCACCATTGCGCTGAGCAACAAGGAAGCACGCGCATACCGCTTGTGCCCGCTGCGCATCTTCAAGGGAACCACGACCACCTACCGCGACAAGACCGGCACTGCCGAACGCGCAGAGGAAGCCCGCAACGACCCCAATGGGTTTTACGACCGCATGATCGTAAAGCATGGCGGACAGGAGTTTGTTCTCTGCGGCCCCGAAATGCAGATCGTTGCCGGAGCGCACGAGGATATTCCCGCGCCTCAAGTTCAGCTTGCCCTCTTTTGAGCAGTACCGAACCGTAACGAAAACTCGGAGACATCCCATGCAAGGACGCAGACTCAACCCAACCATTCACCGCTATGAGGACGTGGAACTGATCGAAGTTCACTCCGAATATCTTGAGTGCAGTTTCTTGGTTGCCAAAGACGAATGGGAGAGCGGCAAGACGCTGCTCACCATTTTCAGCCCGCTTGACGGCAATGTGCTGGGCTTTCCGCACTATCGCCTTCACCGCGACAACATCTCCGCCGCCGGACCCAAGTTGCCCGACGGTACAACTGCCCAGCCCGGCATGGCCGAGGCCATCGAAATCGAGCGCCAGGCCGGACACACCATCTACGCCGACCATCTCTCCGTCATGCTCTACGGAACTGGCCTCGACCCCGCGCGTTCCTGATACGCGCACACAGAAAGGATTTTATGCACATCACAGTATGGAGTGTCGCAGCGGACGACGACAACGGCACCTACGCCAGCGTCCATGAAACGGAGAGCGCCGCATACCGTCGTTTGATTCAATTGACCGTCGATGCCGACAACAAGGACGACGTGGCCAAGGCCGAGGCATTCATGGAGGCCGAGGACTTCGATGGGCTGGACGAATGGATTCACGAGGAAGTAATCGAGCCGCTGAATACCTACAGCGTGGATCAGCACACGCTCGACATGCCGGGCAGTCCAATTCCGACACCGGCAGACGAAAACAAGCGCATCTCGCGCCGCGAACTCGCCAGCGTACTCCACGGCTTGCGGCTCATGCAGGAGCAATGGGAGCCGAAGATGCACGGTTGCAGTTCCATCGGCCTTCATGAGCCGCTGGAACTGAGCGAACCCAACTCCTGCGACCACTTCTGCGACGACGAAGACTCCCCACTCAGTCCCGATGAGATTGATGAGCTTTGCGAACGGCTCAATATGGAGTTCTGTAACTGACCGGCTCCAGAAAGGGGCGAGGCGGCGAAGGGTTCCCATCCTGAATGGGCCAGCTACTCGCCCGAGTCAGGTGCGGAAGGTTCCTTTGAGCATCGCAGCGCGTGCTGCATGATCCGTTCCGCAGCTTCCTCCCCAATCAGCGCGTTGACGAATAGACAGAATTGAATGGCCCTCAATGAGAGTGGCTCCACGACTTTCTTGAGATCCTCTTCCGACAGAGTGTGAAGATCGGCCATCGCAGTTTCCGTATCAAGATCGCAGAAAGCCCATTTCAACGCAGACACCACTCGCCACACGTATCGCTCTTCCAGCGGCAGCGCGGCCAATGCAGCCAGGTACGGTTCGGTGTCCTGTCCAGACATCTGCGCCTTCAAGAGGGCGAGGTACGGCTTCATCTTTTCGGAACGGACAAGATCCTCGGCGCCTGCTTCGGATTGAATCTCGCTGATTGGGAGATTGGTGACCCTCTCGTCTGCCATACTTCCTCCGAATGAAGTTGCCTCTCGGTACCTCCGCGATGGCCGCGGCGGTTCAGCTCCTCTTCAAGATTACCCTGGGCGACTTCTAGGCTAATAAACGACAAAGATCTAGCCTTACAACATTCCCAACGATTTTTCTTGACAAGAAATAGACCCTGGATCGATACTGGCTCGCAGTACAGCTACCGCTGTATTCCCCGGTCATCTGTTCAAATCCAATTCTCATAGTGACCCTTAAGAATCACAGTTCTAGGCTGTGAAAGCTTCTTGGGCCAGCAATTTTGCCGTGTTCACCCCCATCCATTTGCAGAAAATGAGGTCTTGCCTTGGACAGAACGCGAAATCGCAAACTATTGGTTAGCGTCTTCGGGCCGCAGGAGGCTAGAGAAGCCATTCTCGGTGGCGCTCGCATCGTGGATAGTGAAGATCCCCGAAGCGCACTCGGCAATATCAAGCCCCAGCGCATAATGGATATAAGCGACGCTGCTTTAGCGGCAAAGCGCGACTTGGAAATTCAACTTAGCACAAATATTGGCGAAGACCAGTTACTCTTTCGGAGAAGCGAAACTGGACAAGCGATACAGAAGTCACCTTATGAAATTGCTGGCAAGGCATCGCAAGCTGCTCTAGGCGTTGCAAACGCAATGGGAGTTCGGGTTCATCCCTCAAACATCGTCAAGGTGGGTGTAGACGGGATGCAAGTTGGATTGGTCACCCAAGTGTTGACAGAGGTTTCGTCTACTCTAAAGCGAACGGAAGAGTTCTCTCATTGCCAAGTGATGGGTGTCCTTTTCGCCCAGGACCTTGAGCTTTGGAATGAGCGCAAATCAGACAAGGCGGTGCGCAGAAGCTTAATCGAATTGCGCGAATTCCATCCAGCTAGTCAGGATACACCGTATGCGTTTGATCTGACCGCTGAAGGAGGATCATGGGTGATTGGTACTGTCCGAGATGAGAAGGGGAGCTTCCTATTCTCCGAGGGCGATGCCATTGACTTGTACGCATTGCATCAGAAGGGTGTGTTGCCAACGGACGCGCGAACCCCTTGGGTAGCACTCAACGAGCTATTCCCTCACTCGACCTACTATCCGGAAGCAGCGGTAGGGCAGCGGACTACAAAAGACATAATAAAGCTGATGGTCGATGCAGCCGCGAGTTCAGGCGCCACTTCAATGATGCTCGATACTCAGATTCAGACAAAGGTAGCAAATATCTGCCTCGTAGACACGTCCTCCAAAGGCTTAGTTGATCTAAACAAATATGACATAGGACTAGGTGGATTCCCTACAAGAGGAATCCTGCAGCTCGAAGAGCTACGGTTCTTCGTCGACTACGCACATTTTTTGGGAATAGAGGCTAACCTCGCCGGTTCGTTGCAGAGTTTTCAGGCGCAACAGGCATGGGCCTTCATCCCATATCTCGATCAATGCTCCACACGGGGCGGCAGTTCCGCAGTAGAGCTGAATCCAATCACCGGCCAACCAGCAGGCGAAGATACTCGGCAGCAGAGAATCATCAAAAGACAATTGGTAGCGGGATTGGCACCTCCTGAGCAGGGTGGCTTTTTGAATATCCCAATAGCGATGAAAGAGAACCCGGCGGCAATCGGAGACATTACTAGCCTCATGGAGACGCTCAATGCCCTCAATCAGAAAAACGGACTTGACGCTCTGCCAGCATTCTGGGTCGACAAGTTCGGGAATATGGAGGCCATTCGATGAGCGAACAACTGTCGCAGCGTCCTCCTAGCTCCGTACCTATGAATGACGCTGACAAGAACCTGAATAATTTTAATTGGACTAAAGGTTTGCAATCTGAATCCGATTGGATTTGGAGTGGTAACCTCAACCCCGTCGCCTTTCCAAATAATCTTGCGCGATATTTTCTGCATATTCCAGGCGTCTTTGAGCAGCAACTCAACTATTCCACGACGCTAATCTTTGATGAACCCTCGTTCCGTAATGGCGTCCAGATTTCCGGGTTCGTTCCGCGCGTCACACGAGAGCTAGTGATTAGTTTCATTGCCCAGCTTCGGCGCTCTCGCTATTCAATGACCCATCACGCCGTACTGGGGGCGTTGACAGCGCGAAAACATGGACTTACGGATGATCAGATCTCTGCCAAGTGGGGAAATCTTCTCGATAGCCAAAATCATCCCGACGCCTTTACGCGACTCGAACAGGCTTGCTTGAAATTTGCCCGTTGCTTCGCCACCGACCCCAAGACCTACGTTGATTCTGACTACACGGAACTTCGGGCGGCGTTTAGTGAAGAGAATGCGCGAACCTATTGGGATGAAACGGGCTGGCTAAAAAGCATTCAGGCCGCCAGGGTCGCAACTGCGCTTGGACTTGCCGCAGGGAAAACTAGCCAACAGATTCAAGTAGACTGCCGTGCGGCGACTGCGGGCTTATCACAAGCAATCTCCCACGAGGATAATGAGCGGAAGGTTAATGCACAAGTTATAGAGTTGGCGTTCATTGCCCTGCAATTCGTGGCTCTTACAGGTGTGTTCAGCTCACTGAATATCCCCGATGAAGACTTTTTGGACGGTGTTTCTGCTCAGGTTGTGCCTGAGCGTGTGCGCACAGTGATCGCCTCTATCCTTTCTGGGACGACTGCCGATATGCCAACACTTGTGCCCGCCGCGGTACAACTGCCTGTCAAAGAAATCATGGCGGGTCAGGTGCGAGTGGAGCCAACTTTGCCACGAGGAAGACGGGTTCCATTAGTCTCTTGGGAAGTTGATCCCGAACAAGGCACAAGGGACAAGGGGCTTGCTCTCGGCGGCATCCATGTTGGGGTTTACGGTTGGTCTTTTGGCTCGTATTTTCCCGGTAGCCTAACATACGCTCTGATGCATCACGGCGAACTCGCAAGATACGAGGCCCCCTACTCGCTTCCCCTCCTTTTCAATGAAGATGAATGGCGCAATGGGACACAAACCGCTGGATTCAACCGGCCTCCCATCAAGGAGCTAGTTATTCAAAAGATCTATCACATTTTGCGATCCAGATATGGCCTTGAGCACCATACAATGTTCTTCTTCAACGCCATCCTTCAATTCTTCGGCGTTGGCGCCTTTCGCGTACCCGGAATGACAGATGAGCAGCACGCTCTTGCTCTAAAGACTGCCATTGGAAAAGCAGAGACGATGCTGCTCCACATCGACAATCATCGAGAAGCTCCATCTGGAACCTTCTCGACTCTGGAAGTAGCACTGTTGGATTGGATTGAAACTTTTGTTACAGCGCCTCACGCCGCCCACAAATTCGAAGGAAAGCTTCGAGATGAACTAACAGCGAACAACCAGTTGGAAATCGACGCGGGCCTCCGGCGACTGGACACGATGGGAGTGCAAGACCCACCCAATGCGATGAAACGCTTAATTGACCACCAAATCTCAGAGCTAGCTATGGTAGCTGGCCACATGGATGGGCTAGGGCGCTTGCTGACGATAATGCAACTTGAGTCCGAGCTCCAGGTGGATGCTTTACATCTCGTCAATGGCCCTGGGAACACCATTCAGTTCGCGCTCACGGGTGCCATGAACAACCGCCCAAGTCTTTTCGACGCACTGCGCTTTAGCAACGTCACAAACGGTGTTCTGACATACAACGAACTATTGGTGAACCCATCTGTCAATCATAGAGTGCGCGATGCATTGGGGGCAGATCCAAGTGCAGTGGTCGCCATCAGCCAAGCATCCGCTTCTGCGTCATCAGAGTTTTGATAGGCATTTCTCGCTCGGAGGTCACTAATTGGCAAATGCGCTCTATCTCATCGGGTGGATCGTCTTGAGACTGACGATTGGTTATGTATACCTGTATGCCCTCTACCTGAATACGCACGACAAAGCTGCTCGTGCGTGGCTCGTGGATCATACTGCTTATCTCTTCCCGAATGTCTCCCAACCTCTACAAACAGAGATGGCTAAGTGGTTTGCACTCGGCGGGATGCTCATGATGCTTGTTGGGGGTCTGAGTATCCTCCTCGGTATCGAACCACGAGGAGGCGCTTTGGTGCTATTGGTATTCACCGCGTTCGGCGTATACCAACATAAACGTGAACGGGAGGTTGCCATGCAAGTCGCCGCGCGAGTGCAACCCCTCATACCCGCTGCTGCGAACGCCGACTTTTCAACTGTGCAGTGGTCCGCCTATTCCGGGCAGCTGAGCTCAGGTCTAAAGAACTGGGGGCTGTGCGGCATCTTTGCATTACTCATAGGCCTGCCGACGGGGCCTTGGGTACTTTCTGATCGACTCGCGTCACTGCTGAAATAGGGGGGTTGGCACCATGAACTCTGACTCGACCGCCTCATCGATACGAAACATCCCAGCTCTTGGCTACGATAGGAAACCCTTACTTGATCGGGCCAAGTACGACTTCTCCGATTATGGCTTTACGATCGATGCGACTCTATCACAAGTGTTTGAGGCCATCCCGATGGAAGTCAGTGATCAAGCCGCGTTTCTCTTTTTCTATCCAAAAGATGATCTCGCGATAGGAAAGTTCTCCCTCTTTAACTTCCACTGTTTCCTCAAGTACACTGGCTCCATTGAGGATTTCGCGCATAGTCGCGGAGCCAGTGTGCAGAACATAGCGTTGGATGACACGACGTTTAACGGCGTTCCCGCGAAGATTTACCATCGGACAATTGCAATGAAGGATTTGTTTGAGGGCGCATCGCAGGTCATTGATCTTATCGGCGGAAGGCCTGATATGGTCGTTGCGGATTCTCATTTGTACTTCATACATCGTCACGCACATTTCTATTCCGGCATGATCCACGAACCGGGTGACGACGATCGCTATGAATCGCTGAGATCACTTCTTATTGCCGGCATCTCTTTAGTTGGATAGGTGGGGGCGCGACGAACAATGACGCGAAACTGGCCATTGATCCCCGTGGTGCTTTCCTTCACGATGCTGGCTGTTGCTCAGGGTTCCTTGAACGCTTGGATCGGCACATGGGATCTGAATGTAGATGGCCTCGCCCACCAGCTGTTTGTGAGCAATTCTGATCGAACTTGCAACACCAATCCGTGGTGCGCACTTGATCTAGCGTACCGCGACAACAATGGAAACACTCATCCGGCGCGAATCATTACTATGAGCAACGCCGACTCTCTCGTCTTCGAAGTGAAGGTTGATGAACACACGACACTACGTTACGACGCCTACAGGTTCACTAGAGATCACAACCGATTAGCGGGCGTCACAAGGGTAGGTGGAGTTGTAAGAGGATTTAGTGGATCCAGGAGGTGAACTCGACATGCCGGAAGATATTGACCCAGTAAAGGCGCAGAAATTCTCTGGGGCGCTACAACCAGTACCCGGATTCCCGTTGGTGTTTTCATGGCATGAGCATTATTGGCCATGCATCTTCGACAGGCAGATCGATCTAATCAGACAAGACATTCGCCGTGCGCGCTCGGATGGCAAGTTAATCGTGTATCTGAGCTGCCCAATTAGCGCCCGTGGTGGCGGAGACCAAAGCACCAATATTGACATCGCCAAAGCTGTCGAACGGCGGCTGCTCTCCCAATGGGGCGAAAGGTTTTGGGTTCTCAACCCAGCTCAGTACCAGCTTGAATCAAAAGAAGGTACTGGCATGATGGACGAACACGCAAAAACCTGCAATCTCGATCTGGCTAAACTGCGCGCTGCCTCACAACCTTCGGGCGGCGACTACATGCGGATGTGGACGAAGGTCTTGGTCGAAGACCAGGGCTTTTACAACTTCGATGATCCGCGATCTGCCCAACCTGCTCTGAAAAACACTGGTCAGCATTTCGACGCCTTTTACTTCATAGGCCCACACGACGTATACGAGTTCTTTCTCCAGGAGTCCTCCTTTAACCTAACCACAGCAATCGAAGGGCACTTTGCGAGCAAATTTGCCACTAATCCGGACTTCCGCGACAGCTATTCCTTGACCGGTCTGGTGTGGCGAAACGGATGGCAAAATGACTCGGCACTGACTGCAGCGGAAAAGATAGATCAGACTACGCTGCGTGTGCAGTGGAAAGAAATGCGGCGACAGTATCTTAGATTCTACGCTCTGCGAGCCAGCGTGAACTTCAGCCTCGGCAGCCATGACGAATGGGAGATATTCCGACAAATCAACGCCATACGCCGGGAGAAGCAAGTGGCTCCCAACGGAGATAACGTCGGTATTGCGGAGCAGCTTGCCGGATTCTTCGACCAGAAACAAATTGACCCTGGCGCCGCCGAAGCAGCGATATCCCGAGGCTATGCCACAGCCGGAGCAAGTTAGGCGGTAATGGCGCGTGGCAGAAGTGAAGTGGAACTAAGAATTCGGAAAAAGCGAGGAAGTGAACAATGTCAATTACCGGTCGCGCGTATCTTAGTCCAACCCTTGTGCTGCTTGCATTCGATTATCCGGAAGGGGTGGATGATCCAACATTTCTGGGCTTCGCAATTAAGCGCGAACCCGGCTTCGATGGCTCTAGATCGAGTTACTTGCCCAATCGCATTGGGTTCAACGGTCCACCCGCCAACGGGGGTACTGAAGGGAGCGACCAATGGCCAATTCAGAAGTTCTACTGGTGGGATGCCCATATCAACAGCGGTGATCGCGGTAAGGCTTTCACCTATACCGTCAGTGTTGTTACAGGAACGCCCGAGGACCTAAAGATCGCAAGCGATGCAAGTCTTGCTCTTCAGATCCGGGTCACAATACCTCTAGAGGTTGAGAAAGGTATCGGCACTTATTTCAATCGAGCCGTCGTTAGTTCGCAAGCATTCGTTACGGAATTCGGCCATAACCCGACAGGTCAGAAATTGCACGAGGCCTATGAATGGCTTGGCAATGGAATGGAGGAAGTTGTTGCGAACTTTCTAAAGGATGCAGATGAAAAGAAATGCAACATTGAGGGGGCCATCTATCACCTGTCCCAAACTGAACAAGGCGAATTTATCATACCCGCTATGGCCGCATTTCAGGGCGAGGAATCCATGGTCTACCATGCAAACGACGACACAGACCTTGCAGCAATTAGGCAGCTGAAGCCAGCCGGCGTTGCCTTTTTGCCGCGTACGAAGACCCATATCATGCACGACAAGTTCCTAGTTGCGGTAAAGGATGGCAAAGCACAACGTGTTGTGATGGGCTCCGCGAACTATACGACGGAGGGGCTGACCCAGCAAGCGAACCTTATGCACACTTGGGACTACCCGACTTTGGCTGGACTTTACCTCGAACGCAAGAAGCTGATTGAAAGTGACCCGACAATCGCAGATACGGCTAACGCAGCAGGATGGTCAAAAACAATCGCGTGCGGCGATGCTTCCGTTCGAGTATTCTTTCCCCCGGAGCCACGACTTCCAAAGAATGAAGAGGGTTCGTCGATTCAAGCAGTGATCGATGCTGTAAAGAAAGCCACCAGCTCGGTAGTTTTCTGCCTTTTCTCTCCCACGGATCTAGAACTGCTCGACTCATGTTTTGCAGTTGCGGACGAGGACAAAATGATGTTCGGTCTCGTCAATACCGTTCCCGAAAGTGAACCTGGACCAAACAAGAACGGTAAGACCGACCCAGTCAAAGTCGCGATCTATGATCGAAATCGAAAGGCAAAAAACCTTGAGATTGGAGGACACGAAGCCTTCAGAAGAGGACATACTCCGATGGGATTCTCATGGGAAGACTCGACGCTCGGAAGCGACGGCGGTTTTCCCGTTTACATTCATCACAAATTCGTAGTGATCGACGGGGAGACGAAGAATCCAACGATTTACACTGGATCAGCGAACATGAGCGCGAATTCGGTCTTTTACAATGATGAGAACCTTTTAGAACTTACTGAGTGTCCGCGCCTCGGGCAGATTTATCTCGCTGAGTTCATGCGCCTCTTTGAGCACTATCGCGCCAGACTGGCGTTCAATCTTAAGAAAAACGATCAAAATCAGCCGTTCAAACTCGCACCGAACAATGCGTGGGCGACGGACTGGTATGCAAAAGGGTCGAAGGCTAACAGCCGGATCGCTATGGCGAGAGAACTCTAATAATTCATCGACGAAGGTCATGTCCGATTAGCTTCAGGAAGTCCAGGGGCCTTTCGACAGTGGCGCAACTTTCGCTTTTCATCTCAGAGTCAGAAGCCGGGTCTGGCTTGTGGCCAACTGCCAAACGCAAGACGTTGGTCAAGTGTGTGTTCGAGATACCAAATGCTACGGGCCAAGAATGACGAACGGAACCTTTCTTTTTAGGCGATCCAGTGATCGACCGGACCCAAGGGCCTTTGGATCCGAAATTCATGCAAGCCACCAGGCATCAGGAGGTTATGTCCCATGAAATGGAAGAATTGTCTCGCAGTGATCCTCGTATTCGTGATTTCAACCCAATCGGCCAATGCTTGGTTCGACGGCGGTCACATGACGGTCGCTTATATCGCTTACAAGAATCTTACGCCTGGGACACGCTCGCGCATCGATACTCTGTTGCAGTTGAATCCGATGTACAGTACGTGGACAGAGGGCGTGAATGCAGATCAAAAAGGCCTCGTGGCTTTCATGCATGCTGCGACGTGGCCAGATTGCATCAAGAGCTCCAATTGCAGCCCTGGCTATGCGAGCGACGGCGGAGACATTCCTCCAGGAAACGCTACCGATGCGCAGAACATCGGTTATGACGACCACCTGATGCACAAGTACTGGCATTTCGACGATGTTCCATACTCAGCCGGCGCGCCGGCGAAACCCCCAAAGCAGCCTAACGCACTTGGCGAAATACAACTCCTTTCCAAAGCAATTGGAACTGGAGAATCAGATGACATCAAGTCCTACGACGTGGTATGGCTTGAGCATCTGGTGGGCGACATTCACCAGCCTCTGCACTCTACGTCTCGTTTCACGAAAAATCATCCAAACGGAGACGCTGGCGGTAATGACGTAGCATTCTGCTTAAAGCCATGCAAGGATGAGCTTCATGCCTATTGGGATGGCCTGCTTGGTGATAGGCCAAGCATTCAACAGGTGACAAACGTAGGCGACACTTTGCTTGCGAAACAGAAACCAGCCCTCGCAGCCGAATCCGACCCGACTGTATGGGTTCAGGAGAGCTTTGAGCTTGCTAAATCAGCTGCATATGTATCCCCAATCAGCGACGACAACGATTCATCGATCAAGATCTCGCCACGCCCCGACGCGGGCTACGCATTAAATGCGACGAGCGTGGCGCAGGCTCAGGTAGTGTTGGCCGGTTACCGTCTCGCCAATCTCCTGAACAGCAAGCTCAAGTAGGGAGCTCACAAACCGACGCCTCAAACACGACCGTTTCGAGGCTTTGGACTTCGCCCAGCGGCACCTGCCGGCTTTAGAAATCTGCTCCCAATCGGGTCGATGGTGTTGCCCGCAATTCCAGGGCGGAAATGCGGGCCATACCGCTCGCAAATCAAAAAACCGCCACCACCTTTGCTTCTTGTCGTGGATTACCTACCTGGCATCCTGCCAGCAAGGATACAGTGTCTGGACGTTTGGTTCAATCTTGCATACGGCATCGCATTGATACTAAATGATATGAACGTGCCTTGAGCCTCGACTAAATGGACGGCTTTGGGAGAATATCGGCTGTCCATTAGATCGATGGAATCACTGTACTATATTGATTTCTATGGACTTGTCCCAGGGTTGGCATGAGGTCCATGGAAACCAACCATCTCTATTGGTACCCATATAGATAATATATCAGTGATGTATTATACTGGCGTGTTCCCTCACTTTCGCGAGGTGGAAATGCCACAAGTTCGCCCAATGCAGCAGTCCCTGTTCCCGGAGCTGTCCGGCTCGTTCCAGGAATCCGAATCCACCGCTACACTGAACCAGGAGACACGACATGACCCTCAACGACGCACCCAGCACCCTTCCAGGCAACCCCGACTCCATTTTGGAATTGATGCAACTCCCAGCCTTCCAGAACCTGCTCGCCAAGGTGGAGACGAACTTCTACCGGAACCGCCCCAAGGAAGCGGCAGAACTGGAATTGGAGGGGACGATACGCTTTACGCTCCAGGAGCGAGCAGCCCAGGCGTGGGAGATTCTGAAGGAAGCCCGCTCGTCGGGCCTGCCGATGGACCAGGCCCAGGAACTGATTTCCGAACTGGTCTACCCACCGCTGGAGTCGGACGACAACTGATACTCGAAGGCGATGCAAAAGCCCACGAGTTGGACTTTGGCATTGTCTCCGACGAGTCCCCCGAAGCCGCAACACCAAGACCGATTCTTCCGCCCGACCCTCTCCGCAACAGCCGCAATTTCCGCCTCAACGACGATGTGGCCTCGCATATCGCCGAGGGCGGCTCTAAGACGCGCATACAGCACAACCTCGACATCCTTGAACTGCTCAAGTCCATCCAGGCCGAGCAGCGCGTTGCGACCACCGATGAACAGAATCGCATCGCGCATTACATCGACTTCGGCGGATTGCGCGAACTGTGGGACCAAGGCTATCGCTACTATGAGGAACGCAACCGCCTTGCCGAGATCCTCACTGAGGACGAAATTGATGCGGTCAAGGAAACATCCCTCAACACCCACTACACTGCAATTGAGGTCGTGGACCAGATGTGGGCGGCGGCAAACCGCCTTGGCTTCGCCGGCGGGCGCATCCTCGAACCGGGCATGGGAGTGGGCAACTTTTTTGCCCGCATTCCCGACCAGCTTCTCCATGAGTCCGAACTATTCGGGGTCGAGAAGAACCCCCTCAGCGGTGCGCTCGCTTCCATGCTCTATCCGGACGCCAAGATTCTCGTTCAGCCGTTTGAAGACACCCGTCTGCCAAACAACTCCTTCGACATGGTGATCGGCAATCCTCCATTCGCAGACATCAAGATTGCCGATCCTGAATACTCAGACCCAAAGCTCTCCCTACACAACTACTTTCTCGTCAAGTCACTCGACAAGCTCAAGCCGGGCGGGATTGCCGTCTGCATCAGCTCCCACTACACGCTCGATTCTCTCGACGTGCGCGCGCGACGCGCGATGGCCGCCAGGGCCGATCTTGTCGCGGCAATTCGGCTGCCCGACGACACCTTTCAGAAAAACGCCAACACGGCCGTCACCACCGACATACTGTTTTTCCGCAAGCGGCTTCCCAACGAACCCCAGCCGGAACACCCGGTCTGGATCGACAGCGTATCGCACATAGTTCCGGGCTATGGCGACCCAGCGGCGGTGAACTACAACGCATACTTCGACGAGCATCCTGAGATGGTCCTCGGAGTTCACAGTGCGGAAAGCCGGATGTACGGGCGGAAGGACTACACGCTGAAGCCCTTTGAAGACGATCTAAGCATCACGGATCGCCTGCAAAAAGCCATCGACACCTTACCGGAAAATATCTTCACACCCTACGATCCGTCTGTCTCCAAGGATTCACGGAACAGCCGAAGTGCATCCTCGCTTGTTCCCGCACCTAACACGATCAAGAATCACTCGTACTTCATTGACGAGGGCACCGTCTGGTTCAACGACAACGGCGCACGGACACCGCTCCCACGCGCATTGTCGAGTGGCCGCGTCCTCTTTCAACTGAAATCGCTCGTTGCGCTCAGAGACTCGTTGAAGGAAGTGATCCGGCTTCAACTCCAATCCGCGAATGAAGGCCAACTCGCGGAATGCCAGGAGCAACTCCTACAGCACTACGAAAGCTACCGCGCGAACTTTGGCCCGCTCAACAATATAGGCACAGCCAAAGTCTTTGAGGATGATCCCGAATATCCGCTTCTAACGGCGCTCGAAAACGTCGATCCAGAGACTTCGAGAATCTCTCTCGCCGACATCTTTACCAAGCGCACGATCCGTCCCTACGAGCCACTGCGGGAACTGCCGAGCGATCCAAAGGCCGCAATGCTCCAGGTGCTGGCCGAGTGCGGCCGGCTGGACACTGGCTTGATGTCTCGTCTCCTCGACAAGCCAGAGGCAGACGTTATTGGCCAGCTTGTCGTCGCCGACTTGATCTACAAAGAGCCGAACTCACAGCAATACCAGACAGCCGACGAGTACCTATCCGGCAACGTGCGCCAGAAGCTGAGGGACGCTCAAGGCGCCACGCTGCTCGACCCGGAGTATGAACGGAACGTAAAGGCGCTCGAATCTGTCCAGCCGGAGATCGTTCCGTTCATCGACATTGACGTGCGCCTTGGACAGACCTGGGTTCCCACCGAGGTGTACATCGCGTTTCTCAACCGGCATCTGGCCGAGCAACGCCCAGCATCCGGCGACCGCGCACCGTCCATCACCAGAGACATCAATGGTCGCTGGAGTGTCGATCTGCCTTCCTGCTACAACACGTTCGAGCTGACACACAAGTGGGCGGGCGGAGGAATGTCTGGACACAAACTGCTCGAATATGGTCTCAATCTACAGGAGCCGACGCTCTATGAGAACAATGCCGAAAACAAGCCGGTCATCGACACGGTACGAACCATCGCGGCGCGCGCCCGGCTGCGCGAAATCAAAGATGCCTTTTCCGAATGGATCAAAGACGACAAGCAAGCCGACATTCATCCGCAGATTGAGCGCATCTACAACGAAACCTTCAACGCCAATCGCCTCCGCATCTACGACGGCGGGCACCTGTCCTTCCCAGGGCTGAATCCCACCATCGTTCCGCGGCCCTATCAAATGCGTGGAGCATGGCGCGTCATGGTCGAAGGCCGCGCCCTACTTGATCACTTCGTCGGCTCCGGCAAATCCCTCTCCGTGATTATCGCCGGCATGGAGTCGAGGCGAATCGGAATCTCTCGCAAGAACCTCTACGTCGTCCCGAACAACATGATTCAGCAATGGCGTGAGGAGTTCAAGAAAGCCTATCCTTCCGCCAACGTTCTGGCCGTAACCGAGCGGGACTTCGATTCGTCACTCAGCCGCAAGCGCCTCTTCAGCCGGGTCGCCACCAACGAATGGGACGCCGTTATCGTTCCCCATTCACAGTTCGATATGCTCCCCATCTCGCCTGAGCGGGAAGCGAAGACTGTCAACGCTCAGATGCAAGAGATGAAGGACCTGCTGCGCGAAGGCTCTGAAAACGGTCGCACCAAGACCAGAGCAGAGAAGCGGACCACGCGCCAGATTGAGAACAAGATTCAGAAGTACAAGGAAAAGCTGAAGGAGCTATCCCAAGGACGAAAAGACGATACCATCTACTTCGACGACTTGGGCGTAGATCGCCTCTTCGTCGATGAAGCCCACGCATACAAGGCCCTGGCCATCGTCACAAAGATGGGGAACATCGCCGGCATCAGCACCCGCGAGTCCCAGCGGGCACAACGCATCCTCGCCAAGATCGAGTTCATGCAGGAGACGCACAACGGTGCAGGCGTAATCTTCACCACCGCCACGCCGATCACGAACACACTCGGCGAACAATTCGTGATGACGAGATACCTGGCCCGCGACATCCTCAATAAGTGCGCCATCAACAATTTCGACGACTGGGCGGCCAACTTCGCCGAGCCGGTTACGCGCATGGAATACGCCACCGATGGCGTCACCATCAAGCCGAAGACCGCGCTGGCGAACTACGTCAATGTTCCCGAACTTCAGTCCATTTGGTCGCAGTTTGCCGATGTAATGATGCAGGACGAGGCCGAGGAAGCCGGATACATCACTCTGCCCAAAGCTGTGCGCAAAGACATGCTGGTCAAAGTAACTCCAGCCCAGGAGCCATTGCTCCAGAGCATCGCCGAGCGCGGCGAACTCCTGAGCCTTCCGATGAGCGATCCAGAGCGGCCTGATCCGACAGAAGACAACTGGCTCAAACTCGACTCCGACGCCTGCGCCATCTCGCTCGATGCGCGCCTTTACGATCCAACCTGCCCAGACGATCCCGACAGTAAAGCCAATACCGCTGTGCATACCACGCTCGATGTCTTACGCCGCACGGAAGCCGAGCGTGGGACCGTCATCATCTTTGCGGACCGCTACCAGCGCGGCGACTTCAATCTCTTCGAGGACATGAAGAAGAAACTCATTGCCGCCGGAGTGCCCAGAGAACAGGTTGCCATCGTTCACGACTACAAGAAGGGCAAGGAATTCTTCGGCCTTCAACAGGCCATGCGCGCAGGCCGCGTTCGCGTTTTGCTCGGCACCACGGAAAAATGCGGCATCGGAGTCAACATTCAGACCCGCCTCAAGGCTCTGATCGACCTCGACCTTCCCCAGCGGCCCGACCAATTGGAGCAACGTCACGGACGGATACGCCGTTCCGGCAACACCTTCTCCGAAGTCGAGTTCTATCGGATGATCTCAGAGCCGCGCGACGTGGCATCCCCCAAGGCGCACGATCTTCAACGCGCCCAGCTTCTGGAGCGCAAGCAGACCTTTCTGTCGCAGTTCAAATCTGGCGGCCGCATGGGCCGAAAGATCGAAGACATTGCCGGGGAGACGCGGTTGAGTCCTCAGATATTCGCTCTGGCCAAGGCCCAGGCCACCGGCAACCCGCTTGCGCTTGAAAAGATCAAGTTGGAGTACGAGATCAAGAACCTGACCCTTCTTGCCCGCTCCAACCGCCTCGACCACTACAACAACCGCCAGCAACTCCTCAACGTCGAGTACCGGATCGCGCATCTCAACGACAGGCTGCCCCAACTCAAGAAGGCCAGCGAGACTTTCAAGTCGCACGAGCGGCGAGACGACGAAGGCAAGCTCCTCAGTCTCCAGGTGCGCTTCAACGGACTTGAATTCTCCAAACTCAAAGACGCCAGTGAATACCTGCGAACGGCGACCCTCGACAGCACAACGCAGCTCACCGTCAACGGCCTCGACATTCCCCTCGCAGTGAGCGACGCCCTCATCAAGGATGAACTCGGCACCATAACGGACATCACGGCCGTTCGCTACAATCTGGCCGGAGAGTGGTTCGATGTTCCGCGTTCGGAAGCCCACATGGGTTTGCCGTCAGCCCAATCTCTGCTCACTTCCGTACTGCGCCGCGGCGGAGACCTGCCGTCGAAGATCCTCGAAACGGAAGCAACCATTCAGGGAAACGAGGCAACTCTGGCCCGCCTGCACACCGCGCTCGACTACCAAAGCCCCTACGAGACGAAGCTCAAAGAGTACGAGCAGCGCCTCGCGGAGATCGACAAGGAACTGCTTGGCAAGACGGAAGAGGTCGAGGAGTTGGTCGAT
>Ga0326727_10013154_pt1 | contig 18527 bp, 12 predicted proteins | sample MB2enrmetagenome_FD_207643 | JGI IMG/M metagenome (GOLD analysis project Ga0326727, IMG submission 207643) | Lab enriched peat soil microbial communities from McLean, Ithaca, NY, United States - MB29MY | ecosystem: Environmental > Terrestrial > Soil > Wetlands > Peat | place: USA: New York...
CAGCATGGTCGAGATAGCGCTGGACAACATTGAAAGGGCGCAACTGGTGCCGGAGATCTGAAGCGGATTTCTCTGCGGCGTGGGAAGCCAGTACCCTTCAAACCAATCAACAGAACCGGCCCTGGGACTTGAACCGCACCCCGTGCCGAGCGGCAAACGAGAGAGCAAGCAGAGTATGGCCACCAGCGTTTTGTACCAGAGCATCGAGCTCCTGAGCCAGGAGAAGGGCATTGATCCCGCCATCGTCGTGGGCGCTGTCGAGGAGGCCATCGCCCTGGCCACGCGCAAGTACTACAAGACCCAGGAGAACATGCGCGGCGAGCTGAACAAAGAGACCGGCGCGATCACGGCCTACATCTACAAAACGGTGGTGGCGGACGCGGAGGCGGTCGAGGATCCGCTCAACCAGATCACGCTCGAGGAGGCCAGTCAACTGGCCCCTGGCGTCGAGGTGGGCAGCGAGATCCGACTCTATCGCGACACCAGTCCCCTGGGCCGCATCGCCGCCCAGCTGGCCAAGCAGGTCATCTTCCAGAAGGTTCGCGAAGCCGAGCGCGACACGGTCTTCAATGAGTACGCCCACCGTGAAAACGAGGTCCTCAACGCCACCGTGAAGCGGATCGAGGGTCAGGACATCATCTTCGACCTGGGGAAGGCCGAAGCCCGCTGCCCCAGGCGCGAGCAATCGCGCCTCGAACAGTTTTCCATCGGCGAACGCGTGCGCGTCGTCCTGCTCAAAGTGGACCGCGCCGCCAAAGGCCCGCAGGTCATCGTCTCGCGCGCCGCCCCGGAGCTGGTCTCGAACCTCTTTCAATCGGAGGTTCCCGAGATTTACGACAACACGGTGACCATCCGCAATATTGCCCGCGAGGCCGGAGAGCGCACCAAGATCGCCGTTCAGAGCCGCGACAAAGACGTGGACCCCGTGGGCGCTTGCGTGGGCATGAAGGGCATGCGGGTGCAGTCCATCATTCGCGAACTCCGCGGTGAGAAGATCGACATCATAGAGTACAGCGACGAGATCACCACCTTTGCCCAGAAGGCCTTGCAGCCGGCCAAGGTCAGCCGCGTCTCCGTCTCCAATCTGGCCGAGAAGCAGCTCGAAGTCATCGTCGACGACACGCAACTGTCCCTGGCCATCGGAAAGAAGGGCCAGAACGTCCGGCTGGCGGCCAAGCTGCTGGGATGGAAGATCGACATCAAGAGCGAAGAGGAGAAGCGGCAGGAGGTCGAGCAACAGATGCAGGCCCTCTCCGGCGGTCCCGCCACTCCCATCGAGCAGGTCACCGAGTTGGGCGACGGCATCATTCAGAAGCTGGTCGCCGCGGGCGTCACCACCGTCGAAACCCTGGCCGATATGACTCCCGAGCAGCTCGAAGAGATTCCCGGCATCGGCGAAAAAACCCTGGAGCGCATCAGCGTGGCGGTGCGCCATTACTTCGGCCACTTTGAAGAGGGCGAAGCGCCCGAGGCGGAAGCCGCCGAATCGGAAGTGTCGGAAGAGGCGCGCGAAGCGGTTCTGGATACGGACCAGGCGGAAGCCGAGAACGACGCCGCGGTCATCGCCGAAGCGGAGAACCTCAGCGCCGACGAAGGAGAAACCGAGTCCCGTACCGGGGCCGAGACGGCCGTTGAAGAGATTCCCGACGAAGCCGAAGTCGAGACCCTGGAAGACCGGCCGGCCGAAGCGCTCGGGCAGGATGCGCAAGGCGCGGAGCAACCGTTGCCGGAGGATAATGAAACCGCAAGAGAAACATCGGACGAACGGGCGGACAAAGAGGGCGGCGTGTGACAAGCGCGTCCTTCAAGACCGGTCCGGCGACCATCGAACTCTCAACAACAGCCATTGCCATGAGGTAGCTATGAGCGACTAAGGGCGGTGCGGATGGCATTTTGAAAAGAGGCGGATGAGCAAGGTTCGTATCAACGATCTCGCGCGCGAGATGGAAGTCAAGAGCAAGCAGATTCTTGACATTCTGGTGGAACTCGGTCTGGACAGCGGCAAGACCCACTCCAGCTCCCTGGAGGATTACGAGGCGGAGAAGGTTCGCGCGCAGTTTGAGCGTGGGTCGCGGTCCGGCGGCCAGAGCGCCGCCGCGCATTCGCGCGCCTCCCAGGTGATCACGCCGAAGATCGATCTCTCCCACGTCTCCAAGCCCGGCGACGCGCTCAAGGCCGTTTTGGCCGCCAAGCTGAAGGAAGAGCAAGAGGCGCGCCAGAGCCGTGTGCCCGTTGCCCCGGTGCGCCCGCCATCGCCGCCGCCCGCTCCGGCTCGGCCGCCAGCTCCCCCAGTCGTGGCCGCCCCCCCACTGCCAGCCCGGCCGGAACCGCGCAGGGTCATTCCGCAGCCGCGCTCCGCGCCGCCCGTCGTCGTTCCCCCGGCTCCGCCCGCCATTGCCTCCCGCCCGCCCGCCGGTCCGGTCGTCGCCAAGGCCCCGGCAGGCTCGGTGGTTCCACCCCGCGCGGTCGTCGTGGTCGCCCCGCCGCCGGCGGCCGTCGTGGTCAAGCCGCCCCTCGCTCCAGCCGCGCCACCAGCTCCAGCTTCAGGCCCCCAAGAAGACCAGCCGCGCGCGGCCGAGCCGCCAATCGCCGCCGTCAAGCCGCCGGCCGTTCCCGCCGCGCCTCCCGTGACAGCTCCAGTCGCCCCCGAGCCCGTCGCCGCCGCAGTCTCCGCTCCGCCGATCGCGCCCATTTCGCCGCCCGCGCCTGCGCCCGTTGTGCCGCCTGCGCCCATTCCGCCGCCCGCGCCCTCAGTCGAGCCTGCGCTCCCCGTCCTCGCGTCTGAGGCCCCTGCCGTTGCCGCTCCGCCCTACCACGAGGCCCTCCCAGCCGCGCCGGAGATTCTTGAACCGGTCTCCGCTGTTGCAGGCGAAGAGGAGCCCGCCGCCGCTGCCCCACCCACGGCCGGTGCGGCGCGCCGCGCCCAGGGCCATGCGCACGCCGCGCCGCCCGCCTCGGCCCAGCCTGCCCGGCGCATGGTCATGCCCCAGACCGGCCCACGTCCCGTCTACAAGGCGCCCAAACTGGCTCCAACCGAGACCCCTGCCGCGGGAACCGGCGCGCAGGCCGCTGGCGTGGGCATTCAACGCGGCAAGCCCATCTTCGACCGCAGCAGACCCGCGAGCGTTCCTGGCGGCTATCCCCAGCGCGCTGCCGGGGGCCCACCCGCTCCCGCCGGCCAAATCCCAGGCGGCCCACGCCCCAAGCATCCTACCCGCACTACCCCAGGCGCCTACGCCGGCACGGGCGCTCCCGGCGCCTATCCCGGTTCTGCCCCGCGCCCCGGCTTTGGAGCACCTCGCCCGGGCGGCTTCGGCGGCGCTCCCCGTCCCGGCAGCGCTCCCCCGCCAACCGGCGAGGCCCCGCGCCCGGCGCGTGCCCCATCCAGAGGCCGGGGCGGCCGAACCCAGCAGTATCCCAAGACCAAAGAAGGCCCGATGAAGGGCTTTGTACCGCCGCCGCGCTATAGCGGAGTGCAATTCGGCGGCGAGCCGCTGCCCATCACCCGCGAAATCACCGTCACGGAAGGCATCAGCGTCAAGGATCTGGCTGAAAAGCTCGATATCCGCGCCAAAGACCTCATTGCCACCCTGCTCATGAAGGGCGTCTTCGTCACCGTCAACCAGTCCCTCGACGCCGAAATGGTCAAGGATGTCGCCGCCAAGTTCGGCGCCGCCGCCAACGTCATCAGCTACGAAGAAGAGATCGCCAACCAGGCCATTGAACAGGTCCTGGAAGCCGACAACATCGACGAACTCGAACTCCCCCGCTCCCCCGTCGTCACCGTCATGGGCCACGTCGATCACGGCAAAACCTCGCTGCTCGACGCCATCCGCAAGACCGACGTCGCCGCGGGGGAGGCCGGCGGCATTACCCAGCACATCGGCGCTTACAAAGTTCGTTTCGCCAAGGAAGGTTCGCCCGCCTACGGCCGCGAAATCGTCTTCCTCGATACCCCGGGCCACGAAGCCTTCACCCGCATGAGAGCCCGCGGGGCCAAGGTAACCGACATCGTGGTGGTGGTGGTGGCCGCCGACGACGGCGTCATGCCCCAGACCCTGGAGGCCATCGACCACGCCAAGGCTGCTGGCGTCCCCATCATCGTCGCCGTCAACAAGATCGACAAGCCCGAGGCCAACCCCGAGCGCGTCAAGAAGCAGCTCGCCGACCGCGGCCTTATCCCGGAAGAGTGGGCCGGCGGCGCGGAAGGAACCGTCTTCGTCGAAGTCTCCGCCAAGAAGCTCATCAACCTCGACCTGCTGCTGGAGATGATCTGCCTGGTCAGCGACCTCCGCGCCCCCAAGGCCACTCCGGGCCGCAAGGCCGTCGGCTCGGTCATCGAAGCCAAGCTCGACCGCGGCCGCGGCGCAGTCGCCACCGTCCTGGTCCAGGATGGAACCCTCCATCTCAACGACAGCTATATCGTCGGCAACACCTTCGGCAAGGTTCGCGCCATGTTCGACGACCGCGGACGGCCCATCGAAGAGGCCGGCCCATCCACCCCGGTCGAAGTCCTGGGCCTGGAATCCATTCCCGACGCCGGCGACACCTTCCTGGTGGTAGCCGACCGCGACAAGGCCAAGAGCATCGCCCAGTACCGCAAGATGAAGGAGCGCGACGCGCAGCTGGCCAAGAGCTCCCGCGTCTCCCTGGAGGGCCTGGCCGAGCAGATTCGCCAGGCCGGCGTCAAGGACCTGCCTCTGATCATCAAAGGCGACGTCACCGGTTCGGTCGAGGTGCTGGCCGACTCGCTGGTCAAGATGTCCACCGAGAAGGTGCGCATCAAGGTCATCCACTCCGGCGTCGGTTCCATCACCGAAAGCGACGTCCTGCTGGCCACCGCCTCCAACACCATCATCATCGGCTTCAACGTCCGCCCGGAGCGCAAGGCCGCCGAGCTGGCAAATCAGGAAGGCATCCAGATCCGCCTCCACTCCATCATCTACGAGCTCCAGGACGAGATTCGCCTGGCCATGATGGGCCTGCTCGACCCCACCTTCCGGGAGAACTACGTGGGCCGGGCCGAGGTCCTCAACGTTTTCAAGATTCCCAAGGTCGGCGCCATCGCCGGCTGCCGCGTCCAAGATGGCGTCATCCGGCGCGACGCCGAGGTCAAGGTCATGCGCGGCGCCGAACAGCTCTTCAAGGGCAAGATCACCTCGCTGAAGCGCTTCAAGGACGACGCCCGCGAAGTGACCAACGGCATGGAGTGCGGCATCGGCCTGGGCGGCTTCAGCGACCTCAAGGAAGGCGACATCATCGAAGCCTTCGCGACGGAGAAACTGGCCGCCGACCTGGGCGCGCTGACCACCGCCAAGGCGTAACTCGGCGACCTGTGCAGAGAATCCCTTAGCGGCCGGATCCGGACCGCGCCAAACGCGCGGGGGAGCACAACGATCCGCGCCGCGGAATCCTCAACCATCCCGGCCAGGGGATGGAACCTGTCGAGACGAGCCTGCGCCGTTTGCTATTCCGGCGGCGGATAGAAGGGCAGCTTGTCGTTCTTTTCGTTGGCGCGGCGGATGGTCACGTCGTCCATGAGCAGCGCCGGCGCCAGCACGGTCTGCGGCGGGTCGCCGAAGTAGTTGGCCACAAACAGGTCTTTGCCCGCTGCCTCGACGTTCGAGCGCAGAGCGCGCTGGTCCAGGTCGCTCAGTTTGGCTCCGCGCACCAGTTCGCGCTTGCCGGCGGGAGTGCCGTCGGGGGTGACGCGGTAGAGCAGCCGCGGCATTGACGCTCCGCCCAGCGTCTCCACATAGTAGACGCTCTTGAGTCCCCGGTCCTTGGCCAGGTCCAGGAGCTTGCGATTGAGTTCCTCGTCCGGCAGGCCGTCCTTCGCCGTCACCTTCAGCACGCCGATCGACGGCCTGGGCGGTCCGGTGATTCCAGCGCGCCCATGGCCGTTCGACAGGGGAAAGTCGCGCACCGGCTCGCGGCCGATCAGGTAATTCTCCAGCTTTCCCTCAGTCACCAGTTTCACCGTCTGTGCCGTCACGCCTTCATCGTCCACGTCATAGGCGCCCACAAGTCCCTTGCCGTTCAAGCTCTTCAAGCCGGGGTCGTCCACCACATCCATGAACTCCGGCAGCACGCGGGCGTGGAAGCTCGATGCAAACGGCCCATTGGTTCGCGCCTCGGTGCCCAGCTTGGGCCGCGTAGCCGTCACGGCGCCGGCCACCAGCGAGCGCAGCGTATCGGCGCCGGCATCGGAGCTGAGCAGCACCGGACCGTGATACTCCTCTTCGACCAGCGGCGCCTGGCGCAGATCGGTGAGCGAAGCGATCAATCCGATCGCATGTTTCTCGAAGGCGTCGGGCGCGTCGAGGTCGGTGAGCGAAACTCCGGCCGAAGAGTAGGAGCGGTCGAGCCTCATGCCATCGGCCGCCTGCGTGCCCACCGCAACGGCCTCCTGGTACTCGGCCGCCGGCTTGCGCACAATGGTCCCCTCGCTGGTGACCAGCCAGGTGGTCGTGACCCGGGCCTGAAACTCCGCCATGGAATACTCAACATCGCGCTGGCCCGCTTGGACGGATGGATCGGTGCGGTAGAGCCCGCTGGCGCGCGCAATACGCTCCACCCAGGCGGCCTCGTCGAGCTTCAGTTGGAGCGGCTCGGCGAGGGAAACGATCGGCTTCTCCTGGCTGAAGTCGTCGGCCTGCGGAGGCGTCTGCACTTCCTTGAGAGCTGCCTGTTTCTGCGCATAGGCTGAAAGGGCGCTCTTATATGCCTGGTCGGTGGCCGACCACAGCGCCGACCGCACCGCGATCGGATCGTCGTCCAGCGCCGCCAGTTGCCACACGCCATCGCCGCGCCCGCCCGAGCTGTCGGTCTTGTAGTCGCCCACACGCACCGTAACGCGGGCCACGCGCTCGTGGCTGTGCTGCGAGCCTTCGCTGGCGCCATACTCCGCCTTGGTCTCGAAGCTGTCCACTTCCTCGATGCGGTACTGGATGAAGAACGGCTTTGCGAAGTCCTTCAACTGCAACTCGCTCTTGCTGCGGTCCAGCTCTTCGAGCATGGCCTTGAGGATGGGGTCCTTTTCGGCATCGGCGCGGGTTTGCTGCGCGGCGCCCAAAAGCGGGGCGCACAGGCAAGCAGCGAGCAGCCCCGCTCCGGCAAGGGATGCAATCGGACGAATCGGGTTCATTGCGCCTCCAAGGTTCTCAACAAATGAATTGTTTCTATGAGTAAACTCGATTGAGGTTACTGGCATCCCACCCGCCTGCCGCACTCTGCTAAGGGAGGTTGGCATCCATCTTCAACCGGATAGCTATCTTGCGGAGCTTGCCGTCTCGCGTCCACAGCACAGTGCCCGGATTGAGCAAGACGGCAGCAATCAGGTGCGCATCGATCCAGCCGATTCCCCGATTATGCAGAGCATAGGCCTCAATCATATACCGGACTTCGCTCTGTTGAGCCACCCGCGCGCGCGGCAAACCGTCCAAATACATGATCGTCTTCTTTCGATCCGGCAAAGGCCCTAGCGCCAATTCGCCAGCTACGAACGGGTGCATCACGATCTCCTGATGGTTCAACCGCCGCTCGAATTCCGGATCGCCGTGGTTGAGATGATCAATCCAGATGGTTGTGTCGGCCAGAATCATCTGCGCTTACCCTCCGGCGCGGAATTTGAGGAAAATCAGGGGCCGAGCCTCCCAGCGCGGCCAATCTGCGGGCGCTCTCGCGCTCAATCAGCGCCGTAAGGCCGGCGCGAACCAAGGCGGTTTTTTCCATGACTCCCGTCAGCTCCTGGGCTGTACTCACCAACTCGTCATCAAGCGCCAATGTGGTTCTCATCGCTCCTCCATGCATATCATTTTAGCATCAAATGATGTCCATTTTCAATGAGAATTGGATTGTGGTCAGTGGTCAGCGGTCAGGAAAACGCCGATTGAGGTTCATGGTCTCCCATCCTAGCCGCAAAAATCCGCCGCGGCGGACGGCGAGGGTGGGGCACCCAACCTATTCCCTACTCCCTATTCCCTACTCCCTATTCCCTACTCCCTATTCCCTACTCCCTAGTCCCTAGTCCCTCAGTCCCTCAGTCCCTCAGTCCCTGTCACTTCGGGATGGGCAGAATCGGCGGCCTGGCCGTGCCCTGCTGGACGCGCTGCGTCTCCAGTTCGCTCAGCAGCATGGCCGGAGCCACCGCGCTGACCGGAACCCAGCCCGACTCCGCGCCGCACTCGCCGTTGAAGACCTCGCTCCTGTCGCCGGTGACCAGAATCTTCTTCATGGCCGCCAGCGGAGTGCCCACAATGCTGACGCCGCGCACCAGCTCATCCGGCCGCCCGTCCACGTAAACCCGCCAAACCACCAGCGGAACCACCGAGAAAGCCTGCGGCGAACTGCGCGTGGTGACGGCAAAGCCTGAAGAAATGTCTTCAAAGTACAGCCCGTACGGCTTGCCCTGTTTCTTCGCCTCGTCGATCAACTGCTTGCGCAGTTCGGCCTCGGGAACGCTCTTGGTTGAGGTCACGATCAGGTTGCCCTGGCGTCCGGTGGGCACCTTGCCCGTCTGCGCGCGCCCGTGGCCGTTCGAGTTGCTGAAGCTGGCGATGGGCAGGCGGGACATGAGGAAGGACTTCAGCACTCCATCCTGGATCAGCTCCACTCGCCGCGCCTTCTGGCCCTCGTCGTCGTACTCATAGCTGCCGCTCAGCCAGGTCGCGCCGTACTTGGTTGCGGTCGGATCGTCGGCCACCGAAAGGAAGGTTGGCAAGACCTCCTTGCCCACCTCCTTGGTAAAGGTCTGGCCTTCCTCGTCGCCGCGCTGGCGCTGGCCCTCGAGCCGGTGGCCGAGCACCTCGTGGAAGAAGACCGCCGCGGCGCGTCCGGAGAGAATCGCCGGCCCGTCGAAGGGCTCGGTCAGCGGGGCCGCGCGCAGCGCCTCCAGGCTACGCCCCAGCTCGCGCACCGCCGCTTCAAGCTCCGCCTGGGCGGGCAAACCCTCCACCGTCTCGGCCTCAAAAGTCTCGGTCCGGTAAAGGTCCATCCCATCGTCGGCGCGGGTCACGGCGACCATCGCCAGGCGCGCCTGCAGGTGCGGCGCAACTACCTGCGATCCCTCCGACGACGCGAAGTAGTCGGTCTCGCTCTGCGCGGTCAGCATCACCATGTTCTGGTAAACGCCGGGGTACTCGCGAAAGATCTTCGACAGCGCCTTCACTCGCTGCTCCCAGGCTGCCCGGTCCACCGCGACGGGCGGCGCCGGCTTGCCGATGTAGGTCTGTGGCGGCTCCTGGCTGAAGTCCGGCGAAGTGTCTTCTTCCTTGGCCCGCACCTCGGCCTCGGTCTTCACGCGCAGATAGTTGTCCAGCGCCGTGCCGTAGCCGGTGTTGGTGGCCAGCCACAGCGAGCGCCCCAGAGCCTCCCGGTCGTCGGTCAGCGGCAGTTGCTGACTGTTCACCGCCGAGGCGCGATGCGTTCCGTGAGTATTGTCCAGCTTGGGCTCGCCCAAACGCACCTGCACGTCGGCCTGGCGTATATGGTTGGCCGAGCTGTCCACCAGCGCCCCAAACTGGGCTCGAATCGCCACCGCGCTGGCATCGGCTACCGCGTAGCTCAGAAAGTAGGGGGGCAATTGCTTGTCATCCCCCTGCTTGCCGAGCGATGCAAAGGCGCGGTGCAGTTCCGCCGTCATGGCGTCCAGCAGCACCGGGATTCCCGCGGACTGTTTCTCCTTCACGGGATGGGGCGCAGGAGAGGCCTTTTTCTGTGCGAATGCCGGCGCGGGCAGGGTAAACAGCAGAGCGGCAACGGCCAGGCAAAAACCCGCCCTCGCGGCGTTCCATCTCTTGTCGGCGAAAGAAAACTCTGGCGTAGGCGTGGAAAACTGAGGTAAAAGCATCTGTAGTCCGAATTGTCTCAGAATCATCTGCCCGAGGGAAGAATCCCATGATCGTTGCTCGCCGTTTTCTGCTCCCGTTCTGCTTCGTCCTCTTGCTTGCCGGCACGCTTCCACGTCCTTGCGCCGCCCTGCAGGCCACCGCGCCGTCCGCGCCGGCGGCCGCCCAGCCGGCCCCCGCCCAACCCGCCGCGCAAGCTTACTCCCTGCCCCCCGACAAGCTGGCCAAGGCCATCGCGCTAAGCCGTATCCGCAGCATCCTCGACATCACCGGCTCGCTCTGGGCGCTGGTCTTTCTCTGGCTCCTGCTCGCCTTCCGCGGCTGGGCCAAACTTGAGTCATGGGTGCAGCGCATCTCCCGTCACCGCTGGCTTCAGGGCCTGGCTTTCTTCGCCGCCTTTTTCGTCCTCACCACCCTGGCTGCGATTCCCTTCGCCATCCTCGGCTACCACTATGAACGCGCCTATGGCATCAGCGTCCAGGGCTGGGGCAGTTGGCTTGGCGACCAGTCCAAGGCGCTGGGGCTTTCAGCGCTCATTGGCGCGCCCATCCTCCTGCTCTTCAACTGGATCGTCCGCCGCTGGCCGCGCCGCTACTGGCTGGGCATCTGGGTGGTCACGCTGCCCATCCTGGTACTCCTGCTGTTCGTCTCCCCGCTGCTCGAGCCCATCTTCAACCAGTTCGAACCTCTGGCCAAGAATCATCCCGCCCTGGTGGCCGAGCTGGAGAAGGTCGTGGCCCGCACCGGAACCAGCATCCCTCCCGAGCGCATGTATCTGATGAAGGCCAGCCTCAAGACCAACGGCCTCAACGCCTACGTCAGCGGCCTGGGCGCCACCAAGCGCGTCGTTGTCTGGGACACCACCGCCGGCCGCATTCCCAACGACCAAATCCTCTTCATCTTTGGCCACGAGAGCGGCCACTACGTTCTCCACCACATCCCCAAGATCATCGCTGGCTGGGCCATTGCCCTGTTCTTCGTCTACTGGGGCTGCGCCCACGCCGCCGCCTGGCTGGCGCGCCGCTTCGGCTCGCGCTGGCTTCTCCGGAACGAGCAGGCCCAAGCCGCTCCGGTCTCCACCCGCGCCGGCTTCGTCGTTCTCCTCTTCGCCATCTCCGTTGTCAGCTTCGTCATGACACCGGCCGGCAACGCCTTCAACCGCCACTTCGAGCACCAGGCCGACGTCTACGGCCAGGAGGCCATCCACGGCATCGTCGCCGACCCGCAAAAGACCGCCGTAGCCAGCTTCAACGCCCTCGGCGAAGCCTGGCTCGAAGACCCAAATCCCAGCCCCTTCATCGAGTTCTGGGAGTACGACCACCCCAGCGTGCAAACCCGCGCCAACTTCGCCTTGCACTACGACCCCTGGGCCAACGGCGGCCGCGGCAGATTCTTCGACAGATAGAGCAAAGACCGTCCGGATCAGGTGGGCGTCTTCAGCAGCAGATAGCCTCCCACCAGTCCGAAGAGGATATCGGAGGAGCAGGCGGCCAGGGCGGCGGGCAGGTAATTCACATTGCCCAAAGCGGTGAAGAGGCCGTCGACCACAAAGTAGGCAAGCGCCACGGCGATGGCCACGGCAATGCCCTCCAGCGAGCCGCGCCGGCCCATGGAGAGCGCAAAGGGAATGGCCAGCACCGCCATGACCACGGCGATGACCGGGTAGGCAAGCTTGTGCCACAGGGCAACGCGCAGCTTCATGGTGTCGAAGCCGCTCTGGGTCAGGTCGCCGATGTAGCGCTCGAGCTGGCCGAAGTTCATCTCCTGCGATTGCAGGCTTTCTTTCTCGAAATAGCCGGGATCCTCATGAATCTCAGAGAAGGAGGTCTGCGTGAACTCGCGATATGCGGTGATGCTGGCGCCTGCGATGTCTCGCTGCCAGCCGTTCTGGAACCGCCAGGAGCCGGCTGCCTGGTCCCAGAAGACGCGCGAGGCGAAGATGCGCCGGGAGAGCGCGAAGGTGGAGGGATCGAACTCGAAGATGGAGAGATTGGCGAACTCGTTGCGGTCGCGATCGAAGAACTGGTAGTAGAAGATGCGGTCGGGTTCTCCGGGGCGGGGATGGCCGAAGATCCATTTCTGCTCGGGGTTCAGAAAGGTCTGCGGCGGGCGGCCCTTGATGATGCTGCGCAGCGCCTCCTGCCTTTGGTTGGCTTCGGGCAGATAGAACTCATCGAAGAGGAAGAGACTCAAGGCCAGGACCGCGGAGATGGCGACGACGGGAATCACCAGGCGGTAAAGGCTGATGCCGGTGGCCTTTATGGCGATGATCTCCGAGTTGCGGTTGAGCACGCCGAAGGTGACCAGCACGGCGATCAGCACGGCCAGGGGCGCGATCAGGTAGAGCATGGAGGGGGTAAGGTTGATCAGATATTCGCCGACCGTGGACCAGCCAATGTGGTTGCGCAGGATGTCCGCCAACAGATCGAAGACGGTGAAGACCAGGATGAGCAGGACGAAGGCCATCAGCACCAGCAAGAACATGTTGAGGAATTCGCGCACCACGTACTCGTCGAGGATGCGCGGAAATACGCCGCGGGCTGCCGCGCGCTGGGGACGCGATTGAAACCTGCTCAGCAGGCCGCCCAGAGGGGCGCCGGCGGGTCTGGGTTTGGGGGAACGAGAAGTCCAGATGGCGATCGCGTTCAGGAAACCGCCGCCGCTGGCCATCTGCCAGAGCAGGAGAATGCCGCCCGCGGTGAAGAGCAGGTTGGCCATCCAGACCGCCAGGAACGCGGGAATCCAGTTTTGACGTCCCAGTGCAATGCCGATCAGGGAAAGCGAGTAATAGACGACAACCAGCGCAATGGTCGCCACCATGGCGGAGCTCTTGCCGCCGCGCCGTGAGGTTACTCCCAGCGGAACGCCCACCAGCATGAGAACCAGGCAGGCCGCGGGATAGGCAAAGCGCTTGTGCAGCTCGATCAGGAACCGTTTGCCGTCGGGGGAGCTGATGTGCGTCCGCAGCTCGTCCATGGACATGGCGTAGATGGGTGTGTCCAGGCGACCCAGGTGGCCTTCGCTCTGCTGGCTGGCGGCGAAGGGAAGATCGTTGGCTTCAAAGGTGGAGACGTTGTACTGTTGCGGCTGGCCGGCGACTGTTTCGTGATAGGTTCCATTGCGCAGCCGCATGAGCAGGTCCTGGGTCGGGTCGCTGACCACGGTGGCCGAGGCGGCGGTGGTGATCTTCGGCGCGGCGGGGTCGGTGACGTCGGCGATGAAGACCTGGCGCCAGTTGGCGGCGCCGACGCCCGAGCGCACGTCCTGCACGTAGAGGACGAAGTTGCGAAAGTCCTCGTCGAAGACGCGGGGCTCGATGGCGTAGGATGCCTGCGAGGCCAGCGCCTTGTCCATCGCCAGAATGGCCCGATTGGCGCGCGGAGCCACATATAGGGAGTTGACCAGGCCGAGCAGCGTGCCGCCAACGGCCACTATGGAAGCGACGCGCACAAAGTAGCCGATCCCCAGGCCGGAGGCGCGCATGGCGATGATCTCGCTGTCGGAGGCCAGGCGGCTGAGTCCCAGCAGAATGCCCACCAGCACGGCCATCGGAATGGTGACCATGAAGAAATTGGGCATCATGAAGAGGACGACTTCCACCAGGCTGGTGAACGTGGAGCTGTTGCGAACCACCATTTCCAGGATCTTGGGCAACTCCTTCATGAAGAGAATGAAGGTGAAGATCACGCCCCCGATCAGCGTGTGGGAGAGAATCTCGCCGAGAATGTAACGGGTCAGGATGCGCACAGACAGGCTCCGGGGCTAGTTTACCTTGGTTGAACGCCCGCGCGGCTTGGCCCGATTGCGCCGCGGCCCAGTGCGGGTGGCTGGATGCCCCATCCTTGCGCGTTCTTTGCGCGAGGGTGGGAGGCTCCGAATCCCGATCGTCGTCCGTTCATTACGATGGCCGCCAGCGGCGCAGGCGAAGGCTGTTGGCCAGCACGCAGACCGAGCTGAGGGCCATGGCGGCGGCGGCCAGCCAGGGGGTGAGCAGCAGGTGGAAGCGGGGGTAAAGCGCGCCCGCGGCCAGCGGAATGCCGAGCAGGTTGTAGCCGGCGGCCCAGGCCAGGTTCTGACGCATGACGCTGAGGGTGGAGCGGGCCAGATCGAGCGCGGCGGGAATGGCGGAGGGTTGCGCGCGCAGGAGCAGCACGTCGCCAGCCTCCTGGGCCAGGTCGGCGCCCGAACCCATGGCGATGCCGGCGTCGGCCTGAGCCAGAGCGGCGGCGTCGTTGATGCCGTCGCCGACCATGGCCACGCGCAGGCCGCTCTGTTGCAGGGCACGAATGCGGGCCAGCTTGGCGGCCGGGTCCAGGCCGGCTTCCACCTCGGCGATGCCGGCCTCGCGGGCGATGGGCGCGGCCGCGGCGGCTGAGTCCCCGGTGAGCATGAGTACCCGGAGGCCGCTTTGGCGCAGCGCTGCGACGGCTTCGGCGGCGTCGGGACGCAGCGCGTCGCGGGCATCGGAGTAACCGGCGGGCGCACCGTCAAGCGCCATCCACAGGCGCGTGACGCCCGGCTCCGGCGCCGGGATGCCGTCCGGAAGCCGAATCGCATACTCCTGGAAGAGCGCTTCATTGCCGAGCACACAATCGCGGCCTTCGACCCGGGCGGTCAGGCCGCGGCCGGGCAGAATTTGCACGTCCCCGGCAGGCTGCCAGACGATCCCACGCGCCCGCGCGGCATCCATCACGGCATGGGCCAGCGGATGGTTCGATCGCTCCTCGGCCGCCGCGGCCATGCGCAGCAGATCGTTCTCTGCGCGGTTGGCGAGCGGATGCACCGCTTCCAGCGCGGGACGGCCCACCGTGAGCGTTCCCGTCTTGTCCAGCACGATGGCGTCCAGGCGGGCCAACCGCTCCAAAGCCTCCCCGCCTTTGAAGAGGATTCCAAGCTGCGCGCCGCGGCCCACCGCCACGGTGAGGGCGGCGGGAACGGCCAGCCCCATAGCGCAAGGGCAGGCGACCACAAGCACGGCGACGGTGTTGGCCAACGCCAGCGAGAGCGAGTGCGCGGCAAAGAGCCAGACGGAAAACGTGGTCGCTGCCAGGGCCAGCACAATGGGGACAAAGATGGAGCTGGCGCGGTCGGCCAGCCGCTCCATGGGCGCGCGCGAGGATTGCGCCTGCTGGACCATGCGGGTGATCTGCTCGAGCACAGTGGCCTCGCCCAGCGACTCAGCCCGGCAAGTGACGGCGCCGTCATAGTTGAGCGAGCCGGCCAGCACGCGCCCGCCGGGTTCGCGCTCGAGAGGCGTGGGTTCGCCGGTGAGCATCGACTCGTCCACGGTGGTGCGCCCTTCCAGAACCGTTGCGTCCACCGGAAAACGTTCTCCAGGCAAAATCAGAACGCTGTCGCCGGGTTGAATCTCTTGGAGCGGCACCACGGTCTGAACGCCGTCGCGGATGCGGCGGGCGGTTGCCGGGCGCAGCCGGGAGAGCGAGTCGAGCGCGGCCAGAGCGCGGCGCTTGGCGCGGCCTTCCAGGCTCTTGCCCAAAAGAAGAAATCCGAGAATCAGAAGAACTGCGTCGAAGTAAACCTGGCGTCCGATTGCGGGCCGGATGGTGGCGAAGGCGGAGTAGGCGAAGGCCACGCCCGTTCCCAGGCTCACGAGCGTATTCATGTTGGTGGCGCCATGGCGCAGGGCGCGGAAGGCGCTCGCATAGATGCCGCGCCCGGCCCAGCCCACGATCGCCGCTGTCAGCACCAAAAGAGACCAGCGAAGCGGGTCCGGCGGCAGCGCATAGAGCCGGGGCAGCAGACGCATCAGGGCGTGGTCGAGCGCGCCCATCTCGCCTCCCAGCGGCATGGAAAGCAGCATGGCGCAGGCGCCGGCGGCCAGCGTTGCCCAGGCCTTGCGCCCGGGCCCGGCCGCAAGCTCATCCGATGGCGTTGCGGAAGACCCGTCGGAGCGGGGAAGCACGGCGTCGTAGCCGGCCGAGCGAATGGCATCAACCAGCGCGGCGGGCGCGGCGATGGCGGGATCGAAGACCACGTTGGCGCGATGGGCCATGAGATCGACGCGCGCGGATTCGACTCCGGGGGTCGAGCGCAGAGCTTCTTCCACGTGATGCTGACAGGATGCGCAGGTCATGCCCAGCACGGGCAGTGTGAGCGATTCTGCTGCGGGCGCGGCCGTGGCCTGAAAGATTCTGAATGCCCCATCCTTGCCACGTTCTTGTTCTTGTGGCAAGGGTGGGATACCGCGCTCACTGCTCAAGGTGCGCTCCAAAGCCGGCCTTGGCCAGAGCCGCCAGGGCAAGATCGACAGGCGCGGGCTCCAGGCTGCTGCTCAGGCGCGCCGCACCCACGCGCACCTCGTCGACCGCGACCCCCTCGACCGAGGCCAGGGCCTGGCTGACGCGGCGAACGCATCCGCCGCAGTGCATATTGTCGATTCGCAGCGTGAATTCCACCATTCTGTTCTCCCGCTTGTCTTCGATGATACCCCGAAGCAAACGATGCGCGGCGCGGGAGCGATCGTCGATTTCGTCCGGAATCGCCCGGTTACGCCAATGAGCGGTGGGGGTTCTATGGTAAAAGGGGGAACGGACGGCGGAGGACTATGCAGAGAGAGTTTCCATCGGCGCCGCTGGTGGGCGTGGGCGCGGTAGTCGTCGACCGGGGCCGGGTGCTGCTGGTGCGGCGCGGAACCGAGCCGATGAAGGGGCAATGGACGCTGCCAGGCGGCCTGGTCGAGCTGGGTGAACCGCTCGTGGCCGCCGTGGCGCGCGAGGTGCGCGAAGAGACCGGACTGACGGTCGAGCCGGTCGAGCTGATCGAACTGCTGGACCGCATTCATCGCCAGGGCGAGCGCGTTCGCTACCATTATGTGGTTGCCGATTACCTGTGCCGCGTGGCGGGCGGCGAACCGCGGGCGGCCTCGGATGCGGATGCGGTGCGATGGGTCGAACGGGCGGAGTGGAACAGCCACAGTGCGCTCCGGATCGATCCGGTAACCCTGCGGGTCGTCGAGGCCGGATGGCAGCGGGCGCGGGCATGGGAGAGGCGAGAGGAACGATGAGCTGGAAGAGGCGGATTCGTTGGGTGGCGGCTGCCGCCGGGGCGCTGGTCTTGGCTGCCGGAGTGGGATTCCGGCTGCGGCCCGTCAGCTACTTTGACGCCGCGAGCGAACTGCGGATGTGCTTCTCGGACATGGAGAACCACTCGGTCGAGGTTGCCGGCCATCGCGTCCACTACTTGGTGGAGGGACCGGCTGGCGGGCCGGCGGTGGTGCTGGTGCATGGGCTGGGCGGCCGCGCCGAGGACTGGCGCAACCTGGCGCCCTGGCTGACTCGGGCCGGCTTCCGCGTCTATATGCCCGATCTGCTTGGGTTTGGGCGCAGCGAGAAACCGGCGGACTTCTCCTATTCCGTACCCGGCGAGGCGGCGGTCGTTCTGGGCTTTCTGGATGCGCTGGGCCTCAAGCAGGTGGACCTGGCGGGCTGGTCGATGGGCGGCGCAATCGTGCAGCATCTGGCCTTCCAGCATCCTGAGCGCGTGCGGCGGCTGATCCTCATCGATGCGCTGGGCATCAACGAGAAGCCAGCCTGGGATACGCGCCTGTTCACGCCCACCACGCCGGCGGAGTTGGATCAGCTGGATGCCCTTCTGATGCCCAATCCGCCCAAAGTTCCGGCCTTTGTGGCGCGGGATATTCTGCGCGTCTCGAATCAGCGCGCCTGGATCGTTCACCGCGCGATTGCGACGATGCTCACCGGCCGGGACGCCACCGATGGCCTGCTGCCGCAGTTGAAGATGCCGGTGCTGATCGTGTGGGGCGCGGAGGATCGCCTGATCCCGCTGAGCCAGGGCGAAACGATGCATCGTCTCGTCCCGCAGTCGCAACTGGCGGTCATTCCCGGCTGCGGCCACCTGGTCCCCGTCCAATGCGCCGGCCAGGTGGGGCCGGCGATGGTGGAGTTTGAGAAGCAGTAGGCCGGGGACAGACCGTGCGGTGAACTTTGGCAAACAGCTAAGAGCTAACAGCTAGAAGCTGCTCTCAAACTCCGATCACGGCGCAGAGCTCCTTGACGGCGGCGGCGCTCTTCTTCAGGGCGGCGTCTTCTTCTTCGGTCAGCTTGATCTCGATGATCTTTTCCAGGCCCGCCGCGCCCAGCTTGCAGGGAACGCCGATGAAGTAGCCCTGGATGCCGTACTCGCCTTCGAGGTACGCCGCGCAGGGAAGAATCTTCTTTTTGTCCTTGAGGATGGCCTCGACCATCTCCACTGCTGCCGCAGAGGGCGCGTAGTAGGCGCTGCCGGTCTTGAGGTGCTTGACGATCTCCGCGCCGCCGTCGCGAGTGCGCTGGACGAGGGCCGCCAGCCGCTCGGGAGCGATGAGTTCGGTGATGGGAATGCCGGCGACCGTGGAGTAACGCGGGAGCGGGACCATGGTGTCGCCGTGGCCGCCGAGGACAAAGGCGGTGACGTTCTCGACGCTCACGTCCAGCTCGGCGGCGATGAAGGCGCGGAAGCGCGCCGAGTCGAGAATGCCGGCCATGCCGATGACCCGCTCGCGGTTGAAGCCAGCCTGGCGATAAGCGGCCTGAGCCATGGCGTCGAGCGGGTTGGAGACGACGATGAGGATCGACTCCGGCGACTGCGCCACCACCTTCGCCACCACGTCGGACATGATCTTGAAGTTGGTGTGCAGCAGGTCGTCGCGGCTCATGCCGG